>CABEDY010000263.1_pt1 | contig 24459 bp, 24 predicted proteins | sample 3423171 | NCBI WGS metagenome assembly CABEDY01 (sample SAMEA5534333, study PRJEB31848) | metagenome | biome: tundra; feature: field; material: soil | place: USA | collected 2013-05 | depth 0.15 m | reverse complement strand
CGATGATGGAAGCCAATTACCTCGGCCAGATCCGAACCGGTGCAGCCAGCGGTTACGCCACCGATCTGTTGGCTAATCCGAAAGCCGCAACCTTAGCCATCATCGGCTCCGGATTCCAGGCCCGCACCCAGCTCGATGCCATCCGCACGGTCCGTCCCATCCAGACCGTTCGCGTTTGGAGCCGGAGTGAAGAGAAGCGCCGCAAGTTCGCCGAAGAGTGCTCGGTCACGGCCGCGAATTCCGCCGAAGAAGCAGTCCGCGGCGCCGACATCGTCGTCACTGCCACCAACGCCAAGGATCCGGTGCTCGAAAGCGATTGGATCTCGGACGGAACACTAGTCAACGCCATGGGATCGAACATCGCAAGTCGTCGGGAGCTACCAGCCGACTTGGTCAAGCGCGCAGCCCTTGTGGCCGTCGATTCGCTCGAACAAGCTAGGATCGAAGCCGGCGACTTGATTCTGGCCGATAGCTGGTCGAACGTAGTCGAGCTTCAAAACGTCGAGCCACACTACGACCCGAACCACGTAACCATTTTCAAATCGATTGGATTGGGAATCGAGGATGTCGCTGCCGGAGCTTTTATCTACGAGCGGGCGCTCGCTACTCCTGAGCGATTTGCTGATCGGAGTCGCGCCACGCGCTGATCTTCAATCGCCGGCAAACCCAGCACAACGGCTCCGCTGAATTCGGTGCGCACGGTGCACTGCACACAGAACATTTCTCTACCCGATGCAATTGGTCGGCCGCGATCGCCCGCTTGGCTTGATCCAGCAGTACCGGATCAATCACCGGCTCCGAACTTGTTGGCAGCTTGCGTTTCATCCGTCACAACTACATTAGCATGTTGCCAGGCAGTTTATGCTGCCCGGTCAAGCCGCATGATGTAGCCCGGATCGAGCGATGCCGAACAACGTGAACACTTCTGCCCCGGCTTTACCTTGGCCGTCTTGCCATTGCTGACAACCGTGCCTTCCACCGTGTGGGTGCAAATTGGGCAGTACACAAACCCCTTCGTCTCGAACTGCGTTGGTTGAGGATGAGCTGAGTAGGCCATGCTTCCTCCTTTCATCACTAAGTAAGACGCGCGCACAGAACGAAAGGATTGTAAAAAATATGCAAACCGCTACACTGGTTTCTTGGCATCACGATGAAGACAGCATTCACGTTCCCCGGCCAAGGTTCCCAATCCGTCGGCATGGGCAAGACTCTGGCCGATCGATTCACTGTCGCACGGCAAACATTTCAGGAAGCCGACGACACGCTCGGCTTTCCTTTGTCAAAGCTCTGCTTCGAAGGACCAACCGAGGCGCTCCAGCTCACCGAAAACACTCAACCCGCTCTGCTCACTGTCTCCATCGCGGCATTTCGCGTGCTACAAGAACAAGGCCTGAAACCCGACTACGTGGCTGGTCACAGCCTGGGCGAATACTCCGCGTTGGTGGCTGCGGGGGCGCTCGATTTCGCCGATGCCGTGCGGTTAGTCCGCAAGCGCGGCCAATATATGCAGGCGGCCGTCCCACCCGGAATCGGCGCGATGGCAGCGCTGCTCAAGCTGCCGGAAGGTAAGCTCGATTCCATTCTGGCCGAAGCCGCGCAAGGCGAAGTGGTCAGCGCCGCGAACCTGAATTCGCCGGACCAGATCGTCATTGCCGGACATTCCGCCGCAGTCCAACGAGCAGTGGAGCTGGCGAAAGCAGCGGGCGCCCGGCGCGCCGTGCTGCTCGCGGTCAGCGCTCCGTTCCACTGTTCTCTGATGAAGCCTGCGCAAGAACAGCTATCCGTGGACCTCAACGCCACGGAATTTCGCGACCTCGCTGTGCCCCTGGTGAACAACTGGCAGGCCAACGTGATCCACACTGGCGCGGAAGCGCGCGATGGTTTGTACCAGCAGGTCCCCAATCCAGTCCGTTGGGCCGAGAGCATCCGCAAACTCGCGTCCGAAGGCGTCACAAGATTTGTCGAAGTCGGCGCCGGCGGCGTTCTCACGGGATTGCTGCGAAACATCAACCCGGATCTGCAAGGCTCAAAATTCGGCGAAGCAGATGACCTGGAGAAAATCCATGCCGCGACTGCCTGAATCTCCGAATACCACCTCAGAACGCAAGAAGTGGGGCGGTCCCCCTGGACCGCGGCCGACGCCCACGTCGGCCTCTTTGTCCCTCGTGATGACAAAGCCGGACCAGGGGGTCCGGCGCGGACGAGGGCGTCCGCCCCACTATGAGTTATGTGGCTGTTTAGCGGTCGCGGCCTGCATCTTTCTACTGACCAGCTGCAAAATGCCCGGTGAGCAACAGGACTTTTCGAAAGTCACCGAAGATTTCGTCTACGGATCGCTGGCCCTATCGCCGATCTCAGCTACATCCGCCGGCTACCACGAACATCAGGGTATGCGGCTGGACGAAAGGCTCGATGACCTGAGCCAAGCCGGACTTCAGGAGCAGCGCCTGTTCTATGTCCATTTCCGCGACCGCTTGGCGCTGATCAAACCGGAATCCTTGTCGCCCGAAGAACGCGCCGACTACCAGATCATCCAGAACCAGATCGATCTTGCGATTTTTGATTTCCGGCGCATCCAGAGTTTTCGCCACAACCCCACCATGTACGTGGAGCTCATCGGCGACGCGCTATTCAATCCCTTCGTCCTCGAGTACGCGCCGCTCGATACTCGCTACCGGCACATTATCCAGCGTCTGTTCAAAATTCCAAGCTTCGTCGAAAACGCACGAAACATGCTGGTGGATTCGCCCGATGTGTGGACAACCGTCGCGCAGGAAGAAAACGAAGGCAATATTGATCTGATTGACAAGACCCTCCGATCCAAAGTTCCCGGTCCTCTTAAAGCCGAATTCGACCGCGCGGCGAAATCGGCGCTCGATTCGCTCCGAGGGTTCAACAAATTCCTGAATACCGAGCTTTCCCATAAGCCCGCCGAATGGCGCTTGGGAAAGGACAAGTACGACGAAAAATTCCGCTACACGCTAGCGTCCGGAAAGACGCCGGATCAGGTGCTGGCGGAAGCCGAAACTGCATTGAAGGATGTTCGTGGCCAAATGGCCAAGCTGGCCGCGCCCCACTCCATCAAGGAGGTTCTCGACAAAATTGCCCAGCAGCACGCCACACCTGAAACTTATTTTGACGACGCGCGTAAGGATCTGGAAGAAGCCACCAACTTCGTGCGCGCGAAACATTTTGTCACTCTGCCGGGCCGCGCGAATCTGCAAGTGATCCCTACCCCTGAATTTATGCGCGGCGGTTATCCGGTGGGAGGATTCAATCAGGCGCCCGCGCTCGAACCCCAACTCGGCGCGTTCTACTGGATCACGCCTATCCCCACCGGCTGGCCGAAAGACCGCATCGAGTCCAAGCTCCGCGAATACAATACCTACGGCCTCCAGGAGCTGACCATCCACGAGGCCATGCCCGGTCACTACGTGCAGTTGGAGATCGGAAACAATGTCGAGCCCAAATCTCGCCGCCTGCTCAGAAACATCGACGGCAACGGCGCCTATGTCGAAGGCTGGGGCGTTTACGCACAGCAGTTGATGTCGGACGAAGGCTACTTGAACAACAGCGTCGAGCTGCGTATGACGCTTCTAAAACAATTGCTGCGCGTGATCTCGAACACTATTCTCGACATCCGGCTCCAGACCATGAATATGACCGAGCAGGAAGCGTTGGATCTGATGATCAACGACACATTCCAGGAAAAGGAAGAAGCCACCGAAAAAGTGCAGCGCGCCAAGTTGTCATCCTGCCAATTGCCCACCTATTTCGTCGGCTGGCGCGGCTGGCTGGATCTGCGCGAAGAATACAAGAAGCGCAAGGGTGCAGCGTTCAACCTAACCGCATTCCACGACGCCGCCCTCAAAGAAAGCGCAGTCCCACGCCCAGTGCTAGGCCAGTTGTTGCAGTAGTTGTGCCAAAACTTAAAAGCACCGGTCGCTTACGCTCGCGGTTCGGAAAGAATACGTTACCGAACCGCGACCGTGAGGGAGTCGGTGCTTGCGCGCCAAAGAGGCTCTAAGGTATTCGCCGTATTGTCCACATAAGCCAAAGACGTTAGGCTGGAATTGTGAAATGTTTCATTCTAGGCAGCGTTGTGTTTGTTCTCTCGCTCCCCGCGCAGGATTCGAGCGTGCGAACCACCACCTCGGTCGACGTAAACGGCAACCGCATTGCCGATGGACCGCAGATTGATCAGACCAAATCCAAAGGCTCAGTCGATACAACGGAACGGATGCAATCCATCAACGGTCGCATGGTCCCCGTCGAGCGCGTTGAGGAACGCGTGCTGCGCGACGATGCGAGCGGGCGCGTGGTGGAAAGGTCGATCCATCAATATGACCCCATGGGCAACCCAACCCGGCCGGTGAAGGAAACCGTTGAGGAACAGAAACGGCCCGACGGCAGTTCCACCATCCAGACCACGCGTTACCAGGGTGATGTCAATGGCGACATGCAGCTCATCCAAAAGACGACTACCGATGTACGCAAAAGCGGCTCCACGGAAACCACGAATACCGTAATCCAACGGCCGTTGAATGGGTCCATTGAAACCGTCGAGAAGAAAGATACGGTGCGCGTGAATCAAGGGAAAGGGTATAGCGAGGAAGCCACCACCTATCGCCGCGACGGTAACGGCGGCTTTGGTGTCGCGGTTCGCCAGACCAAGCAGCATACCGAGCAACCCGGACAGTCAACCGACAACACCGCGGAATACGAGATCGGTCCTGATGGCCAACTGCAACTGCACGGCCAGACCGTTGCCAATACCGTTACGCGCCCAGATGGGTCGAAGGATTCCATGGTGAACCTCTTCGGCCGAAGCGCTCCCGGCACCGTGGACTCGGATGGCAAGCTGAAGCTCTTCGAGCAGCAAATCATCGAACAGACGCCCCGGCCCGGCAACAAGGTGGTGGAGACCGTCAGCGTGCGCCGCCCCACGGTTTCCGATCCGAATATGCTGGGTCCCACACAACAGCTTTCCGAAACCACTTGCAAAGGCAAGTGCGGGACTCCGCAGTAAGTCCCCGTTCGCCGCCCCAAGTGTAACGCAGGATCTAACGTAACATCAGCGCTCTAGCTGCATCTATAGTGCGTAGTATTTCTTTTTAGAGCTCTGAGAGGAGAAATTTGATGATGCAGCCTTGGAAACGAATCGAACCAACGGTGACAGCCGCTATCCTGCTAATAACGTTCGCGAGTGCAATCCCACTTGTCGCGCAAACCGCCCCAACCACGCCCGCCACGTGCACAACAGCGCCGCCTGGCCTAACAACTCTTGACTTCGAACGCGCCGCGACTTTATCTGACATTCTGACAACCGTAACGCCCAACCTGCCGGCCAACGAACTCGCCTCCATTACCGGCGGCGCGCAGGAAATTCGTGAAATATTTATCTACAACTCCGAGCAGGGAACCGTAACGTCGACGGTATTCCTGGTGGCCGCTGGAGCGCCGCTCCCAACGCCTAATTTCAATTTCCAAACCGGAGTTATCCAATCGACAACCATTAAGGTCAGCCAGATTCTCACCAGTTGCAGTCCCACTCCGTCGCTTTTGATCGTTGGCACGGTCTCCGCCAGTTCAACCACCGGAGCGTTTGGCAACCTCACCGGCGCGCCCGCCGCCATCTCTGTCGGTTACACCACCGCTACTCCGCCGGCCATCAACAATGTGGTTGAAGTAATCGCTGGGACAGTGGCCGCATATTCGGCCGCAGGAACCGGGAGCTTGACGTTCCCGGCTGTTCCAGTGGTGCCGCCCGGCTCGACTGGGGCTATAACGGTAACCGTCACCAGCCCGCAGCTCGGCACCCTGGTGGGTGGAACTAAAGTAGTCCAGGTGAGTCAGAACCCATTGTTGCTGGATGCCAGCACCAGCAAGGGTACCGGTCCACTCACCTTCACGTGGACCACTTTAGGGGCGCCTGTCAATTTCGTAGGAACCGGTACTCCCGGTCAGATACTGGTTACATTCCCCAGCAAAGGCGACTTCGTGATTCAGCTCACCATCACGGACTCCAAGACAGGAACAACCGCGACGTACAGCGTGATTCTCGAGTTCACCTAACCGCTTCTTAGCCGCAGATGAACGCGAATTTTCGATCCGCGTTTATCAGCGTTCATCCGCGGCTAATTAGGATTTGTTGCTCACCCGTGCCCGAAATGCATCAGCCAACCTAACCCGATCAGCGCAGCCAGAAAGTAGACGAAGCACCGCACACCGTAGCGTAGCCGCTCGGCATCGGTGCGCTTCGTAATTACTCCCAGCACCACCGAGGCGAACAGCGCAAACAGCACCGCCGCTTCAAAATGGGAAAGATTCATTTTCGGCATCAGTCCTTCTTCCCGGTCGCGATTTCATAAGCGTCCACCATGGCCAGCACATTCATCAGCCCGGCAGCCACCAGAAACTTGGTTCCGTAGTCGTGCACGTGGCCAGCCACGTCCGCCTGCGCATATCCCAGCCAGGTAGCCAGCAAATAGAGGAGCCCCGAAGCCAGATCGCCAAGAAATCCACCGCAGTAGATGATGGTGGTGAGGATGTCACCGGTCTGCGGTTGGAACATGGCTCCTCGCATCATCAAGCCCAGCAGAAACATCGAGAGCACGGTCACCAGCAGCAGCGTGCCGCGTCCGGTCCGTTTCAGCAGAAAATGTCCGCCGCCTGGTATAAGCCAGCCCAGCAGCACCGCGGGCGCCCACTTGCTGACCGGGGGCGTCGCCTCGGCCGCCGCCTTGGTTGGAGTTGTTGGCATCGTTTCCAGTTTAGCAATTTCAAACCGAGCCGCGACCGTAAGGGAGTCGGTGCTTTCTCGCCGTCTCAACTTGCCTCGGCCATTCCTGCTATTCCTTATTAGATATGACCCGCGGCAGCGAAATGTTGCACCTCGATTACTACCTGCCGCAAGTCTTCAACCTGGCGCGCATCGCGCTCGTCCTCATCTTTGCGTTCATTTCGACGCGGGCCATGGGACGCCTGCTTCGCGGATTGCGCAACTACATCGTCAAGATGATGCTGAAGGCCGGGAGCGGAAACCAGTCTGAAATCGAGAAACGGGTCCAGACCGTCTCCGGCCTGGCGCGCAAGGCATCATTCTTTTTGGTATGGACCGTTGCATTGATCATGATCCTCAGGGAGCTGAACTTCGAAATCTGGCCGCTCGTGACCGGCGCGGGGGTGATCGGAGTCGCGGTAGGCTTCGGAGCACAAAGCGTGATCAAGGATATTCTGAGCGGTCTGTTTCTCCTCATGGAAAATCAGATCCGCGTCAACGACGTGGCTGTCATCAACGGAAAAAGCGGCCTGGTGGAAGAGATCAATCTGCGCACCACCGTCCTCCGGGCCGAGGACGGCGCGGTGCATATCTTTCCGAATGGCGCCATCCAAGGCCTCTCAAACCTGACGCGCGAATATTCCTACTATGTGTTCAACCTCTCCGTGGATTACAAAGAAAACACCGACCATGCCATCGAACTCTTGAAGGAAATCGCTGGCCAACTCCAGGACGAAGAGCCTTACCACTCCGCCATCCTCGCGCCGCTCGATGTCATGGGCGTCGATCAACTCGGCGACTTTGCGGTTCTCATCAAGGCGCGTTTCAAAACCTTGCCCGGACAGCAATGGTTGATCGGACGCGAAATGAATCGCAGAATCAAGCAGCGTTTCGAAGATGCTCATATCGACATGCCATTCCCCACCCGCACCGTGCATGTTATTTCGGAAATGTCCCCGGAACTCCGCAGCGAACTGAAGCAGGTAGTGCGGGCAGTCATCAAAGAGGGCTAGGGTCGAATCCATCGCTTCCCGGGGGCAAATAGGACGAATCGTTCGAAACAGTTTCGCGGTTTGCGGCGGCCAAACAATTCGACTCGGCCCGCGCCTTCATCGCGGGTGTACGTTATCCATTCCGAGCCGCGACCGGCAGGAAGCGCTACCAGCACTGGCCGGTTTTGCGATCCGTACACGCTCCGTTCCCGTCGCGGCTCAGTTTTTGCGGACCTACCTACACGCCTTCCACAATTTTGTTGCGCACCCTACATCACACCGTTCCCTCACTACCAGCGCGTCGCGTGGTATTTTAGTGTTTCAAAACTATGTCCAATGTATCCCGCATCACGGTCGCGTACGGCGACGGAATCGGCCCCGAGATCATGGCTGCCTCGCTCCACATCATCCAGTCGGCCGGCGCGCGCATCGAACCTGAAGTCATCGAAATTGGGGAGAAAGTCTACCTCAAGGGAAACTCCGCCGGCATCGAGCCCAGCGCCTGGGAATCTCTGCGCCGCACCAAGGTCTTCTACAAAGCCCCCATCACCACCCCGCAAGGTGGCGGCTTCAAGAGCCTCAATGTCACCGCGCGCAAGATGCTCGGACTCTATGCCAACGTCCGCCCCTGCGTCTCCTATCACCCCTTCGTCAAAACCAAGCACCCCAACATGAACATCGTCATCGTGCGCGAGAACGAAGAGGATTGTTACGCCGGCATGGAGTACCAACTCAGCGACACCGTCATGGAGTGCCTGAAGATCATCACCCGGCCGGGCTCCCAGCGCATCGCCCGTTACGCCTTCGAATACGCGTTGCAGCACAACCGCAAGAAGGTCACCTGCTTCACCAAAGACAACATCATGAAGATGACGGACGGCATGTTCCACAAGATCTTCGACGAGATCGGCGCCGATTACCCGTCCATCGAGAAAGAACATTGGATTGTCGACATCGGTGCCGCCAAGATGGCCGACACGCCGGAAGCCTTTGACGTCATCCTGATGCCCAATCTCTACGGCGACATTCTTTCCGACGTGGCCGCGCAGATCGCGGGATCGGTTGGTCTCGCGGGATCGGCCAATGTCGGCTCGCAATGCGCCATGTTCGAGGCCATCCACGGATCCGCGCCGCGCCGCGCCGGCCAGAACCTGGCCAACCCCTCCGGGCTCCTGCTGGGCGGCGTGTTGATGCTGGTGCATCTCAATCAGCCGGATATCGCCGAGCGCGTTCACAATGCCTGGCTCTGCACCATGGAAGACGGCGTCCACACCTACGACGTTTTTAAGGAAGGCACCAGCAAGCAGAAGGTCGGCACCAAGGAATTCGGCGAAGCGGTGGTGGCGCGCCTGGGCAAAACTCCGCACACGCTCAAAGCTGTGCATTATTCAGCGGCTCCGCCCAAGGCCGCGCATGCTGCAGAAGCCGGCAGAACTCCAGCGAAAGTCACGGTTGAAGGAATTGATGTCTACGTCGCCTGGCCCTCACTCGATACCGGGAAACTCGCAACGGACGTGCAGAAGGCCGCGGGCGATGGCTTGGACCTGATCATGATCGACAATCGCGGCGTCAAGGTCTGGCCGGACGGCATGGCCGAAACCCTTTGCACGGACGCCTATCGCTGCCGTTTCCAAGCCAAGAACGGAACCACTTCGAAGCAAACGGTAGCGCTGCTCGGCCGCGTCCTGGATCAGGGCGTGGAGATCGTCACTCTTCGCAATTTCGACGGCCAGGCCGGCTACACGTTGTCGCAAGGACAGTAGTCCGCATGCAGCCTTTGGTCGGCATCATCATGGGCAGCAAGTCCGATTGGGAAACCATGCGGCATGCCAAAGAGATGTTGGATCGCTTCGGCGTCCCCTGCGAAGCCAAGATTGTCTCGGCGCATCGCACTCCGCAATGGATGGTGGAGTATGCTTCGAGCGCCGCCGAGCGGGGACTACAAATAATCATTGCCGGCGCGGGCGGCGCGGCCCACCTTCCCGGCATGACGGCCGCCAACACCCTGTTGCCTGTGCTCGGCGTTCCTGTGGAAAGCAAAGCCCTCAACGGCCTGGATTCGCTCCTCTCCATCGTACAAATGCCCGGCGGCATCCCCGTGGGAACCCTGGCCATTGGAAAATCGGGCGCGCAGAACGCCGCGCTGCTGGCCGTTGCGATACTGGCCAATCACGATCCCGCGCTGCGCGAGAAGCTGCGCGTCTTTCGTGAAGAGCAAGCCACTAAAGTCCGTTCGGAAGAGCTAACGTGATCCAACCGATTCTCCCCGGAGCCGCCATCGGCGTATTGGGGAGCGGGCAGTTGGGACGTATGTTCGCCATCGCCGCCCGCCGCATGGGCTATCGCGTCCATACCTTTTCGCCGGATCAGGACACACCCACCGGCCAGATTGCCGACGTCGAGGTGGTGGCCCCTTACGATGACCTGGACGCCGTCGAAAGCTTCGCGCGCTCGGTGGCCGTTGTCACATTTGAATTTGAAAATGTTCCAGCCTCCACCGCCCAAGCCGCCAACCGTGCCGCGCCAGTCCGGCCGGACGGAGCCATCCTTCACACCACCCAGCAGCGCATCCGCGAGAAGCGGTTTCTCACCAAGACCGGTCTCCCCATCACTCCCTATCGCGAAGTACGCTCGCTCGACCATCTGCATCAGGCCTTGCATGAGCTGGGCTACCCGGCGGTCCTCAAAACAGCCGCTTTCGGCTACGACGGCAAAGGCCAATTCAAGATCGATTCTCCGGAGCACGTCGCGGAAGCCTGGGCGGCGGTGCACCAACAGGAATCCGTACTCGAAGCCTTTGTCGATCTGCAGTGCGAGATCTCGATGGTAGCCGCCCGTGGAGACGACGGTCAGTTCGTTCACTACGGCGCCATCGAAAACCAGCACTCCCGCCACATCCTGGATCTTTCCATCGCACCAGCACGCGTCACGCCGGAAATCGCCAACCGCGCAGTGGAAATGTCGCGTACCGTTCTTGACCAACTTGGCGTGGTCGGCGTGTTGTGCGTGGAATTCTTCGTGACTCGCGGCGGCCAGCTAATGATCAACGAGCTCGCGCCCCGCCCCCACAATTCCGGCCACCTCACTGTGGACGCCTGCGTCACCAGCCAATTCGAGCAGCAATTGCGCGCCGTTTGCGGCCTGCCCTTAGGCTCCAGCGGCATGCATCGCCCCGCCGCGATGGCGAACTTGCTGGGCGATATCTGGTCCACCGGCGAACCCAACTGGCCGGCCGCCTGCGCCTTCCCCGATGTCAAACTCCACCTCTACGGCAAGCTCGAGCCGCGCCCCAGCCGCAAGATGGGCCACCTCACCGCGTTAAACCACGATGCCGAAGAGGCTTACCGGACCGTAGTCAAGGCCAGGAAGGCGTTAACTTAATAAAATCAATAATTTTTGTTGACAAACTTAATTTACTTGATGTATAAGTTGATTAGGTTGATTCTGTGACATCGAGCCAAAAAGCGACAGACTGGCAGGAACTGACCAAACTAACTCAAGGCCAGCCTATCCTGATCGAGCGCGTCCGCATCGCCGACAAAGACATCACCATCGAGGGACGATTCGAGCTGCCCCAGTTGGCCCGGCTGAGCCAGGAAGACCAGGTCTTTATCACCGCCTTCGTTCGCAGCCACGGCTCCATCAAAGAGATGGAACAGATCTTCGGAGTCAGCTACCCCACCATCAAATCCCGGCTCAACCGCATCGCGAGCAGCCTGGAATTTGTAGAAACGAACCCAGCGCCGTCTCGCGCCGAAGTCCTGGACCGGCTGAAGCGCGGCGAGATCAGCGCCCAGGACGCTATCCAGGAATTGGAGGCTTTGAAATGATTCCATATGCAGCCGCGGTTCAGATTCGCACCGAGCGTATGCGTTCCACACAACGCTGGATCATTCCGTTTTGGCTGGCCGGCCTGCTGTTGCTCCCGGTTGCTCTCCTATTGCTGCCGTTGAGCCTCTTGGTTTGCTTGCTTGCCCGCATCAACCCGTTTCCACTGCTGGGTGCTTTCTGGAAAATCTTTGTCGCCTTGAAAGGCACCATCGTGGACGTTGACGACCCGCACTATTCCGTTTCAGTCCAGATTTCGTAGGAGGCATTATGAATGAGAACCGCCGCCAGATTTTAGAGATGTTATCCACCGGCAAAATCACCGCCGATGAGGCCGAGCGCCTGATCTCCGCCATGGAGAAAGAGCCGGAGCCGCCGTCGGGCTCGAATCCCAAGACCAAGCCGAAATATATCCGCGTGGTGGTGGACGACAACGGGAAGGGAACTGGTACCAAGGCCAATATCCGTGTGCCCATGCAGCTGCTCCGCTCCGGCGTGAAGCTGGCCGCTCTGATCCCAGTCCAAGCGCGCGATCACGTCAACTCCGCCCTCCACGAGCATGGCGTAGCCTTCGACTTGAGCCAAATCAAGCCCGAGAATCTGGAAGAGCTGATCGACCAACTGGATGAGCTTACCGTAGACGTAGACGACAAAGACGTCAAGGTCCGCGTCTTCTGCGAGTAACACCCCTGCTAGTGGGCCGTCCTGCCTGCTTTACTAATGCCGCGCGTGGCCTGTTAACGCATGCGATTTCGATGCTAGAGTTCGTGCGCGGACAGCCCACCAGAGATGATCATGCCCTAAAGTGGGGCGGACCCCCTGGTCCGCAGCCGACGCCCACGTCGGCTTGCTGTGCCAAACTAAAACTAATGCACGCTGTCCGCCAATGGCTCGACCAAGCTCGCTCCGTCGCCGTACTCACCGGCGCTGGAGTCTCGGCCGAAAGCGGCGTCCCCACCTTTCGCGATGCCAACGGGCTTTGGAAACAATATCGCGTCCAGGACCTGGCCACTCCCTCCGCCTTCGCGCGCGATCCTAAGCTGGTTTGGGAATGGTACAACTGGCGTCGCAGCGTCCTGGCCGAAGTGAAACCGAATCCCGGCCACTTCGCCCTCGCCGAACTCGAAAAACGAATCTCGAACTTCACTTTGATAACGCAGAATGTCGACGGCCTCCACGAATTGGCCGGCAGCCGAAACGTCCTTAGGCTGCACGGAAGCATCTGGGAAGTCCGATGCCTGGCATGCAGGCACCAGGCAGTGGATCTGCGAATTTCATTTCCTGAAATCCCACCCAAGTGCCATTGCGGCGGATTGCTTCGTCCCGCCGTGGTTTGGTTTGGCGAGCCGTTGCCCACCGAGACATGGAAAGCCGCCGAAGCCGCCGCGCGATCTTCCGATCTTTTCCTCGTGATCGGAACATCGGCCGTCGTCTATCCTGCGGCCGGCCTGGCGCAACTCGCCAAGTCATCCGGCGCCCGCGTCGTAGAAATCAATGTCGCGCAGACGCCGCTCACCGAAGACATCGACCAGTTTCTTCAAGGGCCGTCGGGCGAACTTCTGCCTCAGTTAATCGCATGAAGATCTGCTACCTCGACGCCTTCTCCGGCATCAGTGGAGATATGACAGTCGGCGCCTTAATCGACGCGGGCGCAGACAACGGCGCGCTCGTGAACATCCTTGAAAGCCTCGGCACCGAAGCGAAGTTCCAGGTCGAAAAGGTCAGCCGCCGCGGAGTAGCCGCATCCAAATTCCACGTAATTGCAGGCGTTGCCAAGGGTCACCGCCATCTCAAGGACATTCTGGAGCTGATCGACAAATCCACCGCACCAGATGGCGTCAAACAAAATGCCGCCGCTGTGTTTCAACGCCTGGGCGAGGCGGAAGCGAAAGTCCACGGCATCCCGCTGGCCAAGGTTCATTTCCATGAAGTAGGCGCGGTGGATTCCATCTGCGACATCGTAGGCGCCTGCGCCGGCTTCCACTTGCTCGGCGTGGACGCGATCTACAGCTCGCCATTGAACGTCGGCAGCGGGACCGTTAACACAGAGCACGGCGTGCTTCCAGTGCCGGCGCCAGCCACTGCCGAATTGCTGACCGGCAAGCCCATCTACGCGCGCGGTCCCGCTCTCGAACTCACCACTCCCACCGGCGCAGCCATCGCCGCAACACTTGCGAAAGATTTCGGCCCGCTACCGCCCCTGCGGATCTCATCCACGGGTTACGGCGCGGGCGACAAGGATTTCCCGGATCACGCCAACGTCCTGCGCGTCCTGATTGGCGAATCGACGGACGCCCGCGAGTCCACCAGCGTGGCTGTTCTCGAAGCCAACATTGACGATTCCAGTCCACAGGTCCTCGGCTATGCCATGGAACGCCTGCTCGAAGCGGGCGCACTGGACGTTACGCTCGAGTACGTGCTCATGAAAAAGAACCGGCCGGGCACGCTGGTCCGCGTCATCGCGAAACCAGAAGATCGCGAAACGCTCGCGCAATTGATGTTTGCGGAAACATCCACGCTCGGGCTCCGGATCTACTTCGCCGAGCGCCGCGTCCAGGCCCGGCGCATCTTGGAAGTGGAAACTCCGCACGGCCAGGTTCGAATCAAAATCTCCACCGACGGCTCCTTCGCGCCTGAATACGACGATTGCCGCAAACTGGCGATCGCTTCCGGCATTCCGCTCAAACAGATTCTGGCGGAGGCCAATCTCGCTTATCTCAAGAACATCCGATGACGAAATACTACCTCACGACCCCCATTTACTACGTCAACGCCGCGCCGCACATCGGCACCGCCTACTCCACGTTCGTTGCCGACCTGGTGAAGCGTTTTAAGAAGATGGAAGGCTTCGATCCAGTGGTGCTCACCACTGGCTCGGACGAACACAGCCGCAACGTCGAGAAGGCCGCCAAAGCCGCCGACCTCAGCCCCGACGAATACTGCACCCGGATGGTCACGGAATTCACCGGCCTCTGGAAAAAGCTGGGCATCGATTACGATCACTTTATCCGCACCTCCGATCCCAAGCACCACGAGACCGTCCGCTGGCTCTTTGAGCGCTGCCAAAGCAACGGATATATCTACAAAGGTGGATACACCGGCCAATACTGCGTCAATGACGAGCTGTACATCAACGACGCCAAGCCCGGCGATCCGTGTCCGGAATGCGGGCGCCCCACCGAAACCGTCACCGAAGAGAATTACTTCTTCAAGCTATCGGCATTTCAGCGGCGGCTGCTGGATTTATATGAGAACGATCCCGAATTCGTGAAGCCCGATCATCGGCGCAACGAGATCATCGCGTTCGTGCAGCAAGGACTCAACGACCTTTCCATCACCCGCACCAATATTAAGTGGGGCATCCCCGCGCCGGCGGAAAACCATCATGTCTTCTACGTCTGGTTCGACGCGCTGATCTCTTATATGAGCGCCGTCAAGGACGATAACCTGTGGCCGGCCGACCTGCACCTGATCGGTAAGGACATCCTGCGATTCCACGCCGTCTACTGGCCGGCTTTCTTGATGGCCGCCGATCTGCCGTTGCCGAAAAAGGTATTCGCGCACGGCTGGATTCTCTTCGAAGAGAACAAAATGAGCAAATCGCGTGGGAATGTCGTGCGCCCCGGTCCCATTGTGGATGTCACCGGCGTGGATGCGCTGCGTTATTTCCTGTTGCGCGAAATCACCTTCGGCCAGGATGGCAGCTTCAGTTACGACGCATTGATCCAGCGTTACAACGCGGATCTCGCCAACGGTTTGGGCAACCTGGCTAGCCGAACGCTCAGCATGATCCAGCAATACCGCGGCGGCGTGATTCCCCAGTCCGACGGTTTGGGCGAAATCGCGGAAGTGGCGCGCGGAACCACCGAAATCGTCCTGGACGCCTTCAATCAATTCAATTTTTCAAAAGGCTTGGAAATCGTCTGGGCGTTCATTACCGTCATTGATAAGTTCATCGTGGAGCGTGCGCCTTGGAAGCTGGCGAAAGACCAGGATCATCATACCCAAAAGTTGCTGGACGAAACGCTGTACACCGCTGCCGAATCGTTGCGCATCATCTGCGGTTGGATTTATCCCGTGATGCCCGCGTCGGCCCAAAATATCTGGGAACAACTCGGCATGCCTGAGCCCATGGCGAACATCAAGGTCGCCGACCTGCACTGGGGCAAGCTCGCCGGTGGCCAGAAAGTGGGGAGCGTGTCGGGTGTCTTTCCGAGACTGGACGCCGCGCCGGCAATTGCAAAAATGCAGGAGCTCGAGACGTCCGAAAAATCTCGGCAAGCCGCGCTCTTCGCAACCACGCCCGCGGTGATCGTACCATCGGATTCCAAAATCTCGATCGACGACTTCGCCAAAGTGGAAATGCGTGTCGGGCAAGTTCTCTCGGCCGAACGCGTCAAGGGCGCCGACAAGCTTCTCCATTTGAAAGTGGATATCGGTGAGCCCGAACCTCGGACTTTGGTGGCCGGCATCGCTGAAGCCTACACCCCCGAGCAGTTGATTGGCCGCAAGGTCGTCATTGTCGCCAATCTTCAACCTCGCAAATTGCGCGGCATCGAATCCAACGGCATGATCGTGGCCGCATCGGTGGAAGGCGGCAAGCCCGTCCTCGCTGGATTCCTGGAAGATATTCCCATCGGAGCGCGTTTGAAGTGAGTCTGATCGACTCCGCTGAAGACGCCGGTCCAGAGTTATTGATTCTAAGCAACCCGCTTGTAGCGCACGCACTCATGCGTGCCGTGTTCGCACTCTTGCGAACACCCGTGGCGACTGAACCCAAGCGTTCACAGGAGTGTGAACGCGGCACGTATGAGTCCGTGCGCCACGGCGTGTCTTCATCACCTTTGGTGGGCCAGCAGGCCCATAGGAACTCCTATGATTGACTCCCACTGTCACCTGGACAGCCAGGAGTTTGACGCCGATCGCGATCAAGTGATAGAGCGCGCCCTCGCGGCCGGAGTAGAAAAAATGGTCGCCATCGGCACTGGCAACGGCCCCCCCGATCTCGAAGCCGGCATTCGGCTGGCGGATAAATATCCCGCATTTCTAGCCACCATCGGCATTCACCCGCACGATGCCGCCAAAGCCGGCCCCGGGGATTACCGCCGCATTGCCGATCTGGTTTCCTATCCCAAAGTCGTAGCGATCGGCGAGATCGGTCTGGACTACCACTACGATTTCGCGCCACGCGAAGCACAGAAATCCGCGTTCATCGAGCAAATGTCCATCGCCGCCTCCGCGCACAAACCGATTGTCATTCACACCCGTGAGGCCTGGGACGACACCGTAGCCCTGCTTGAAAAATATTGGAAGCCGCATGGAATCTCGGGCATCATGCACTGCTTCTCCGGCGGTCCCGAGGAAGCCCAACGCGCCTTGGATCTCGGCTTCTACCTGAGCTTCGGCGGCATCCTCACATTTCCAAAAGCAACTCAGGTGCAAGAGTCGGCGAAGGCGGCCCCGAGCGATCGAATCCTGCTCGAAACAGACGCCCCCTATCTGGCCCCAGTCCCCAAACGCGGCAAGCGCAACGAACCAGCCCTAATAATCCACACCGCCCAAAAACTAGCCGACCTACGCGGCTGCTCTCTCGAAGAAGTGTCCCGCCTCACAACCGAAAACTTCCACCGACTGCTGCTGCGTACCTCGCCGTGAAAAATTCAGAGCACCGGTCGCTTACGCTCGCGGTTCGGAAAGCAGCGTTACCGAACCGCGACCGTGAGGGAGTCGGTGCCTTTTGCCGATCTTACGCGTGAGACGCATGACAGAACCAACTGCTAAACTAAGAAATTCCCATGGGACTCACCAGTAGGATCGGGCAGGCCCTCACCGCGCGCGAGATGCTCGACCTGGTCAAGGACGATCTCGAGCGCGTCGAGCGCGAGATCAGCCTGGAATCGGTGGCCAGCGTCGACGCCGTCACCACCATCAATCGATACCTGCAAGACGGCGGCGGAAAACGCCTGCGCCCCATGCTCTTGCTGCTGGCCTCACGGCTCGTGGGCGCCGTGTCCGATGGCTCCATTCGCATGGCCGCTGTCGTTGAAATGATCCACACCGCTACGCTCGTGCACGACGATGTCATCGATATCGCAAAAACACGCCGCGGCCGTCCCTCGTCCAATGCCATCTGGGGAAATCACACCTGCGTGCTGGCGGGCGATTGGCTCTACATGCAGGCCTTTCAAATCGCCCTTCGCGAGCGCAACTTTCATGTGCTCGATCTGCTCATCGCTCTCACCCAACTCATGGTGGAGGGGGAACTGCTCCAACTTGAATCCATCGGCAAGATCGCCATCTCTGAAGCCGATTACATGGAACTGGTGGACCGCAAAACCGCCAGCCTCTTCTCCGCCTGCGCACGCTTGGGCGCCATGATGGGCGGCGCCGATGAGAACACCGAAGCACGCCTGGGCGAGTTCTCCTGGAACCTCGGCATCGCATTCCAACTGGTGGATGACGTTTTGGATTTCACCTCCAACGAAAAGGTCCTTGGAAAACCCGTTGGAAGCGATCTGCGCGAAGGCAAGGTCACGCTCCCTCTAATTTACGCGCTCGAAAACGCCGAGCCTGAGGAAAAACGCCTGGTCGACAATGTACTCAAGGACGGCAATTATGACCGCGCTCCGTTCTCCGAGATCCGCCGCTTGATCGAACGCCACCGTGGATTCGAACGCGTCCGCGAACGTGCCCAGTCCTTCACCGACAAAGCCCGCGTAATCGTAACCGAGTTCCCCGAGTCCCCCTACCAGCGTGCCCTGGCAGCCCTTACCGACCTGGTAACCGATCGCGACCACTAGTGTAGGACAAGCCTCTGGCTTGTCCAGGGGCAAGCCGGAGGCTTGCCCTACATAGTTCTAGGTCTTTAGTTTCATTGACCCCGACATACCCGTCGCGATACACTGGTTCTTCGATTTCCCGCTCGGAAATTCACGGTTTCATCACTAGCGTCTACCAGGAGGAACATCAGTGGCTGAAAAAATGCGCCATATTTTTACGTCGGAGTCAGTTACCGAAGGACATCCCGACAAAGTCGCGGACCAGATTTCGGATGCGGTTCTAGACGCCGTTCTCAAGGACGATCCAACAGGCCGCGTGGCCTGTGAAGTGCTAGTCACCACCGGAATCTGCGTGGTTTCGGGCGAAATCACCACCACTACCTACGTCGATGTGCCCCGCCTGGTACGCAGCGTGATTTACGATATCGGCTACACGGATGCGGCTATGGGCTTCGACAGCAAAACCTGCGGCATCCTCAATTCCATCCAGAGCCAATCGCCCGACATCGCCATGGGCGTGGATACCGGTGGCGCCGGCGACCAGGGCCTGATGTTCGGCTATGCCTGCGACGAAACTAAGGAACTGATGCCCATGCCCATCATGCTGGCCCACAAATTGGTCCGGCAACTGAGCGAGGTCCGCCGCGCGGGCCGTCTCGACTTCCTGCGTCCCGATGGAAAAAGCCAGGTCAGTATCGAATACGTCGATGGCAAGCCCAAGCGCATCGAAGCCGTGGTTGTCTCCACCCAGCATGACGACAAAATCTCCACCGAAGACCTCCGCCATCAGGTGAAGAAGCATATCATCGATCCTGTTGTGCCATCTCACATGGTGGATTCCTCCACGAAATATCACATCAACCCCACTGGCCGATTCGTAATCGGCGGCCCGCACGGCGATACCGGACTCACTGGCCGCAAAATCATCGTCGATACCTATGGCGGCATGGGTCGGCACGGCGGCGGCGCATTCTCCGGCAAGGATCCCACCAAAGTGGACCGTTCCGCCTGCTACATGGCCCGCTATGTCGCAAAGAACCTGGTCGCCTCCGGCCTAGCCTCGCGCTGCGAAGTCCAGCTCGCCTATGCCATCGGAGTGGCTGAGCCCGTTTCCGTGATGGTGAATACCTTCGGCACCGGGCAAGTGGAAGAACAACGCCTGGTGGAGCTGATTCGCGAGCTGTTCCCGCTCACCCCCAAGGGAATGATCGATCATCTCAACCTCCGGCAGCCCATCTACCGCAAGACTGCCGCTTTCGGCCACTTTGGCCGTACCGAATCCAGCTTTACCTGGGAAGCCACCGACAAAGCCGAAGCGCTTCGGGAAGGCAGCAGGACCGCGGTCGCCGCGCAATAATAAAATTTTCGAAATCGAGGAATTCATGCCAACCAACGCAACTGAAACCGTAGCTTGTGATGTAAAAGATCTCGCGCTCGCCGACATGGGGAAGCGCCGCATCGAATGGGCTTTCCAATCCATGCCTGTTCTGCAGAGCATTCGCAAACAGTTCATCAAGACGCAGCCGCTGCGGAATATCCGTGTGGCGGCTTGCCTGCACGTCACCACCGAAACGGCCAATTTGATGATCGCCCTCCGCGATGGCGGCGCCAACATCGTGCTTTGCGCTTCCAACCCGCTTTCCACGCAGGACGACGTGGCCTCCAGCCTGGTCCGCGATTACAACATCCCCGTTTACGCCATCAAGGGAGAAAATAACGACGTCTATTACTCCCACATCATGTCGGCGCTCGATCACAAGCCGCAAATCACTATGGATGACGGCGCAGACCTGGTCACCATTCTGCACACCAAGCGCCAGGAGCTTCTGGCCAATGTGATCGGTGGCACTGAGGAAACCACCACCGGCGTGATTCGCCTGCAGGCCATGGCCAAGGAGAAGGTGCTCCGCTATCCGATCGTCGCCATCAACGACGCCCTCACCAAGCATTTGTTCGACAACCGCTACGGAACCGGACAAAGCACCATTGACGGCATCATCCGAGCGACTAATATGTTGTTGGCCGGCATGACCCTGGTAGTCGCCGGTTACGGCTGGTGCGGACGCGGCGTCGCCATGCGCGCCCGAGGCTTGGGCGCCAACGTCATCGTCACCGAAATCGATCCCACCAAAGCCATCGAAGCCATCATGGACGGCTTCCGTGTGATGTCCATGGGCGAGGCAGCCGTCATCGGCGACCTGTTCGTCACCCTCACCGGCAACAAGAGCGTCGTCACCCGCGATCATTTCGAAAAGATGAAGAACGGCGCCGTCGTTTGTAACTCCGGCCATTTCAACGTCGAGATCGATCTGGATACTCTGGCTGGCATGGCCTCTTCCCGGCGTCCGGCCCGCGAGTTCGTGGAAGAATTCGCCATGCGCGATGGCCGCAAGATTTATGTCCTCGGCGAGGGCCGTCTTATCAATCTCGCCGCCGCCGAAGGACATCCCGCTTCAGTTATGGACATGAGCTTCGCCAACCAGGCGCTCTCCGCCGAGTACATGGTCAAGAATCATGCCAGCCTCGAACACCGCGTCTACCCCGTTCCCGAAGATCTCGACAAACAGGTAGCCCGCATGAAGCTGGAAGCCATGGGCGTAAAAATCGATCGCCTCACGCCCGAACAGGAGCACTACCTGGCAAGTTGGAGCGAAGGCACGTAAGATAGGGGTTAGGGAGTTGGGACTAGGGGCTGGTCGGTGGTGAGCCACGCCAGCCACAATCCACTCTAACCACCTACAACTATGCTCGTCGAAGGCTGCAAGCACGAAATCGAAATCACCGTTCCCGTTGATGAGATCACCCGCGAGACCGATCGCGTAGTCGCCAACATTCAGCAAAAAGTCAGGTTGCCCGGCTTCCGCCCCGGCAAGGCCCCCGCCAGCCTCATCCGCACCAAGTTCGCCCACCAGGTCCGGGAAGACGTGCTCGAAAACCTGCTCCCCAAGTATTTCGACAAGCGGGTGAAGGAAGAAGAACTGCAAGTCGTCGGCCGGCCCAACGTCAAAGACGTCAACTTCAAGGAAGGCGAGCCGCTCAAGTTCAAAGCGGAGTTCGAGGTCGCTCCCTCGATTGAGCTCGGCGAGTATCGCGGCGTAACGGTACACTACGCGGAGCCCGAAGTCACCGATGCGGACATCGATAAGCGGCTGGATGAAATTCGCGAACAGAAAGCCCAGTACGTGAATGTGGAGCCGCGCCCCGTGGTCGATGGTGATTACGCCGCAGTTTCGCTCGATAGCATCGCGGGCGCCGACGAGCCCATCCATCAGGACGAAATGGTGCTGCACGTCGGCGACAAGGACACGCTGCCAGGTTTTTCCGAAGCCCTGCGCGGCATGTCGCCCGATGAGGAGAAGGAATTCGAAGTCACCTATCCCGAGGATTATGGGCAGGAGAAACTAGCCGGCAAAACCGTCAAGTTCCGCATGAAGCTCAAAGTCATCCGAACCAAGGAGCTGCCGGAGCTCAATGACGAATTTGCGCAGGACCTGGGCGATTACCCGGCTCTAGGCGACCTGCGCGAGGCCATCCGAAAAGCCATTTTCCACGAGCGCGAGTTTGCCGCTCAACAGAAAGCCAAGGACGAGCTCCTCGATAAGTTGATCGAGACCCACGATTTTCCGGTCCCCGAAGCATACGTCGAACGGCAGATCGAAGCTCAATTAACGAACCAGTTCAAAGAGCTGGCCGACCGCGGCGTCGATCCCGCCAAGCTCAAAATCGATTGGGCCAAACTCAAGGAACACCAGCGCCCCAAGGCCCTTCACGATGTCAAAGGCTCGCTCCTGATCGACAAAGTTGCCGAGCGCGAAACCATCCACGCCACCAACGAAGAAGTGGACCACGAGGTCCAGCGCATCGCCAAACAAGAGCGCGAGCCCGTAGCCGCCACCCGCAAGAAGCTCGAAAAGGAAGGCCTGCTAGGCCGCATAGCCTACCGCATCCGCGGTGAAAAGACCTTGAACTTCCTCTTCGAACACTCCCGCAAAGAAGCCCCCGCAGCCCCTGACCAATCGGAACAGGCGGAACAGTAGAGCGTTTCGTTTCTCGTTTCTCGTTTCTCGTTGGTAGCGCTCGACAGGTCCTAACGAGAAACGAGAAACGAGAAACGGGTTTTCTTATCCGTGGCCAAAAACCCGATCGGTCCACCCCCGCGCAATACCACTAGCTTTAGACGGAAACCGGTGCGGCCCCTCCAGCAAATGAAACTCAACATCCGCCGCATGCCGCCGCAACCTATTGGGAAACTCCTTCACCACCTCAACCGGATAAAACTCATCCTGATCGCGCGAAATGTGCAACACGGCAGCTTGCACGTCGCGATACTTATCCTCCTCCCAATCCCGTGGCACTCCGCCGCATAGCCCGATGATCCCCGCCACTTCTCCCGGATGCGTTCCCGCGAACCGGTAATTCAACCCCACCGGCTGCGAGAAGCCCACCAGCAGACAACGCTCGCGACCCATCTGAAAACGGTCCCTCAGCGACCCCAGCGTCTGTAGCACCATCTCATGATGCAGCCGCACCGCGGATTCCCAGTGCGGGCTGATCCCCCAGTTGTATCCAGGAACCGATTGCCGGTTGGGCAGACCGTCCGTCACATAGTGCTGGTTGGGCGCCTCTAGCGCGGCAATCACATGGCGATCGCCAACCAGCCCGCCAGTCAGCCGCAGCATGACCTCGGGATTCGAGCTATAGCCATGCAAAGTGATAATAAGCAATGACTTGTCATCCAAGTGTTCCGGAATGTGAAGTAGATAACGGCATTCCAGCCGCGCCGTGAAGCTCTGATGTTCGACCGTAGGAGTTCGCATGGAATATTCATAATAATCTGTACGGATACTGCCGATGAAGCTCATAGGGCCTTGGTGCGCCCGCTATGGGTGATTTGTCTACGGTCGAATCCGAACAAGCTTCCGGCTACCAGGCGATTGAAGCCGCACTCGATGTGCTTCCCATTCCTGCGTTCCTCAAAGCGGAAAGCGGCCGCTATCTATTCATTAACAACACGTTATCCAAACAGGCCGGTCTGCCCAAAGAACATTTTCTTGGCAAGCTCAATCATGACTTGGTTCCCTCCGCGGAAGCCGAACAGTTGGATATCGAAGACCAGCGCGTGTTTGGCGGCCAGAGAGTGGTCTCCGAACGAACGGTCCACGTGGAAGGCCGGGAGATCAGCTACGTTGTCATTAAAGAGTGCATCCAGGGTACGCCCTACGGCAAAGTGCTGCTCGGATGCGTACACGATGTCGACGCCCAGCATCGTATCCAAGCCGAACTTGCCCAGGAGCGCGATTTCATTTCCGCGGTCCTTCAAGCGTCCGGTGCACTGGTGGTTGTGTTCGACACCGATGCGCGTATCGTGCAGTGCAATCGGGCTGCGGAGCTGGTCACCGGATATTCGAGCGGTGAACTAAAAGGAAAGGTGTTGTGGGACGCTTTCGTACGTCCGGACGAGCGCGCCTCGAGCCAGATTCGCTTTCGAACCCTGCTTTCAACGCGCTCGCCTTCCTTCTTCGAAAACGAGTGGATCACCAAATCCGGTGATACTCGCCGCATCTCCTTCTCCAACACCGTGCTGGTTTCAGACAGCGGTCAAATCCGCAACGTGATCGCGACCGGTATCGATATCACCGAGCGCTATCGCGCCGAGCAGGACCTGCTCAAATCGGAAATCCAGTTCCGGTCCATTTGGGAAGCGTCCCGCGAGCCAATGTGTTTGGGCGACGAGCACGGAACTATTTTGAGAGTCAACCACGCTTTCGGTCGAATGGTGGGCGCCCCCGCGTCCACACTCGTCGGCCACGATATCGCGGCCCTCTTTCTCCCCGATGACCAGCTCACCGTGCGCCGCTGGTACACCGGACATTTTGCTGCTGCCGGCCCCGAGCCTTGCCTCGAGCGCGAGTTCCAGTTCGCCGATGGACGCTCCGGCACGTTCGAAATCTCCTTAACCGTTGTCCAAATCCCCGGTCAGCCCGCTCAGATGCTGGCCGTCTGCCACGACGTGACGGAGAGAAAACGAATGGTCGAACGCGCTCAGATGCTGAGTTCCGCCAAGAACGAATTCCTGGCC
>CABEDY010000261.1_pt1 | contig 24476 bp, 30 predicted proteins | sample 3423171 | NCBI WGS metagenome assembly CABEDY01 (sample SAMEA5534333, study PRJEB31848) | metagenome | biome: tundra; feature: field; material: soil | place: USA | collected 2013-05 | depth 0.15 m | reverse complement strand
ATCCAGCAAGATGCTGAACTCGCGGGCCTTGTGTTCCACCTTTTGCTTCAGATCCGTGAGCTGCTGCTCCAATGTGTCAAGCTCGTCGGCCATATGCAGGCACGCCAATACGGCCGCGCGCGTGGCATCCACATTCGCGCCATGCGCCGCGATCTTAGACATAAGATCGTCCACTTTTTGGGCGAGCAGTTCGATGCGCCCCGGCTCCTCGCTGGCCACCAGCGTGTAAGTCTGGTTGAAGATGGTTACACGGACGCCTTCCGTGCTGGGCATTGTCTTAGCTTGACATCTCTAGGTGCTGCTTAGCAAATCCAATTGACCCAGCAGTTTCTCGATACGGGTGCGGACTTGCTTGCGCTCGGAGCGAAGATCATCCAGCTCCTGGCGGACCGAGTCGCGCTCTTGGAGCGCGGAGCTCAACTGCGATTCGAGATCGCGATTTTGGGACCGAAGGGTCGAGACCAGCTCCACCGCGCCGCGAATTCGTTCTTCAAGACTCGCCAGGGCGTCCAGTTCTTGTTGGGCTGATGTGCTCATCGGGACCTCTTAGGATTACGCGTGCGCGGCCTTGGCTTTTTCCACCAGCGCCGTAAACGCGGCTTGGTCGGTCGCAGCCAGCTCGGCCAGAATCTTGCGGTTCAGATCGATGCCGGATTTCTTGAGACCGCTGATGAATTTGCTATACGAGATCTGCGCGGCCCGGCAACTGGCGCCGATGCGGATGATCCATAGCGAGCGGAAATCACGTTTCTTCCGGCGCCGTCCCACGTAGGCGTACTTCTGCGCCTTTTCCACGGCCTCTTGCGCCGCCCGATTCAGCTTGCTCTTGGTTAGAAAAAAACCGGACGCCCGGGCCAGCGTCTTTTTCCGATAGGCTCGGCGTTTAGTTCCTCGTTTTACTCTCGGCACGTTTAGGCTCCTTATTGATTATTAAACCGGCGGCAACGGCACGTGCGGCGCCGTTTCACTCGGGAGACTCCGTTAGTACGGAATCATTCTTTTTAGTTTGGCCTGATCGGTCGGATCGGCCACCACTGCATGTTTCAACTTGCGCTTGCGGGAGCGTACTTTAGACGTCAAAATGTGGCGGGCAAACGCATGGTGCCGCACTACTTTGCCTGTCCCGGTCTTCTTGAACCGTTTGGACGCACCCTTATGTGTCTTCAGCTTGGGCATTGGATTTTTCCAGGATTCAACTGGGGTTACGGCTAACTTTCATAGTGTAGCACGACTGGTGGCTGGTGATTGGTTGCTGGTTGCTCGTTGCTGGTTGCTGGTTGCTCGTTGCTGGTTGCTGGTTGCTGGCAACGGACTTAACCAGCAACTGGTCACCAGCCACCAGTCACTGTTACCCGTGCTCCTCTTTGTACTCCTCCAGCCACGCCATCAAGTCCCACGGGCGCAAACTTGCGATACTGAAGCAGGAGATTGTTATGCCATCGGTGACCGTCACCGTCAGAAGAAAAGCGGGCCTGGTGGTGCCGCCCAGTGTGCGGCGTCAAGCGGGAATCAAAGCTGGGACCGGCTTGAGTTCAAAGCGTCACGGGGCGTGATTACTATCTTGACGAAATCGAACAACGTGGAAGATGAATATACTTCCGAGCAGAGGCGCATGATCGATCGCGCGATAGCCAGGGGCCTGGAAGATATAAAGAAGGGCCGTGTCCACGGTCCGTTCACGGCTCCGGAAGCCACCGAATTCATCAAGACTGAATTGAAGACGCGAACTAAGAAACGCAAAACAAAATGAATGTCGCGCTCACTGAGCGCGCTCTGCCACACGACCTCCATCGTCCGTCTCTCCATGCCAAAAAGCTGGCAAGCTCGCATTAACGAGCCTTACCCGTGCTCTTCTTTGTACTCTTCCAGCCACGCCATCTGGATCGCTTCCAGCTTTCCTTCAGTCGAAGCCTTCGGATCGTCCTTGAAATCTTCGAGCTCCGTGATCCATTGATGCAGGTCGGTGTAACGGATGTGGGTCGGGTCCAGGTCCGGAAACTTTTCGCAAAGAGCTAGGGCGATGTCTTCGGTGTGGTCCCACGTGATTCCGGGCATCAGATCTTGGTTCCTTTCAGTGCGCCGCGAACGGCCGTGTTCATCATGTTTTCCGCCAGTTTATGGGTGACCTGATTGAGCTGCTCGATCTTCTGCTTCATCAAGTTGTGATCATCAGCATGGTACACCAGCAAAAGCTCGTTGACGGCTTTGTCGATGGCTGCGCGCTCCTCAGCGCTCAATTCGAAATAGGCATCGTGACGCCGCGCTTTTTCCACGGCAGCCAGAATAGTATCGGCTTCCACGCGCGATTCCCGCACTTGCCGCTCTTCGAAATCCTGCTCGGCCTTCTCTATCGAATCCTGGATCATCTTCTCCACCTGCTCGTCGGTCAAGCCGTAGGAGGGCTTCACGTCGACGCTGTGTTCGGCGCCGGTGCGCACATCGCGCGCGGTGACGTTTAGGATACCGTTGGCATCGATCAGGAAGCGAACCTCGATGCGGGCGAAACCGGCCGGCATGGGATTGATGTCTTTGAGGTCGAAACGCGCCAGGCTACGGTTATCTATCACCAATTCGCGCTCGCCCTGCACCACGTGGATCAGAACATTGCGCTGGCCATCCACACCGGTGGTAAAGGTCTCTGTAGCGCTAGCTGGAATGGTGGAGTTGCGATGAATCAGCTTTGACACCACGCCGCCCATGATCTCGATTCCAAGCGAAAGCGGCGTGACATCCAGCAACAGTTTGTCCTGCACTTCGCCGGACAAAATGCCCGCCTGAACCGCTGCGCCGAGCGCCACCACTTCATCGGGATTCAGCTCCGTGTGCGGCGCGGCGCGGAACAGGTTTTCCACCGCGGACAACACCAGCGGAATGCGCGTGGAGCCGCCCACCATCACTACTTCGTCGATTTGATCCACCGTGACTCCGGCGTCCTTGATGCAATCGCGGCAAGGGCCAAGCGTGCGGTTGACGATTGGCAAGATCAGCTTGTCAAACAAGTCGCGCTTAATCTCACGCTGATATTTCTTGCCGTGATATTCGAGCTCGATGAAAGTGAACGGGACAAACGAGAGCCGTTCCTTGGCCTGGATGACGGCGCGGCGCAGGCGCTGCACTCCCTCGCCGTCAACCGACAAATCTTCGCCCCATTCGCTCCGGACGTCTTCGAGCGCGATACGCAGCAGCAGGTTGTCGATGTCGTCGCCGCCCAGGTGCGTGTCGCCATTGGTAGCAAGGACTTCGAAGATGCCGTCGTGCAGCTTCAATATGGAGATGTCGAAAGTGCCGCCGCCCAAATCGTATACGGCGACGATTCCGTTCTCGCGTTTATCGAGCCCGTAAGCCAACGACGCTGCCGTGGGTTCGTTCACCAGGCGCAGAACCTCGAGACCGGCGATGCGTCCGGCATCTTTGGTGGCCTGACGCTGCGCGTCGTTGAAATACGCCGGTACCGTGATCACCGCCTGTGTCACGGGTTCGCCGAAGTAGGCTTCCGCGTTTTGCTTTAACTGGCGCAGGACGAAAGCCGAGATCTCCGGCGGCGTGTAGGTGCGGTCGCCCAACTGGAGCTGCAATACCGCTTCACTGCCCGGCGCGATGTGGAATGGAAAAAGCGTGAGTTCTTCCTGGATGTCATCCAGGCCGCGGCCCATCAGACGCTTGACAGAATAGACCGTGCGTTCCGGCTGCGTGAGCAAAAGTTCGCGCGCCGCGTTGCCAACCACAATTTCGCCGCTCGTTAAGGCACCGACTCCCTCACGGTCGCGGTTCGGTAACCTCGGATTGATGGACACCACGCTTGGAACCAGCTTGTCGCCGTCCGCGCCGGGGATGATTTTAGGACCGGTGAGGTCCATGAATGCAGCGAGGCTGTTGGTGGTTCCCAGGTCGATGCCGATTACGCGGCCAGTTTCACCAAAGTCGATTTGCATAGATTAGGGGCTGGGGGCTAGGGACTTGCGGACTTCGTCCACCAGGTTCTGGATGTATTTGCGACGGTTGAGCGCGCCGCGGATTTCAGTTAGCTTGTCGCGGGATTGTGCGTGGTCGTATTGTTCGAACAAGACTTCCAGCTGCCGATCCACTTCAGTCAGCATATTTGTGAAATTCTTCTCGGCCGTTTCGAGCTGCGGACGAGCGGAATCGTCGCCGCCGCGCATTTCTTCCAGCGCCATGTTCAGCTCGAAAACTTCCTCCAGCAACTCTGGGGGAACATCCTTGGAGCGCTGCTCTCCTACATCGAACCCTTCCTGGCTCAAGACGTACATTGCGCGCTTTAGCGGATCCTTGAGCGTGCGATAGGCATCGTTCAGTGTCGAAGACAAATCCAGAGCCTTCTGGCGCTCCGCCTCTGGGCTTCGCATGAAACGATCGGGGTGAAACTGCCGGCTCAACTCGTAGTAACGTTGTTGCAGCACGTCCAGGGAGAGGTGCAAGGTCCTGGGAATGCCGAGTAATTCGAAATACTCGGTCACGCCGAAAACGACGTTCCGCAGCCGCAGCTCTTGGTGGCGTTCGGGTTTTCGAATTCGAACCCCGAATGAATCAGTGAATCTTTCCAGTCGAGCGTCATGCCGTCCAGGTAGATCTTGCTCTTTGGATCCACGAAGACTTTTACGTCTTCGAACTCGTACACTTCGTCCGTAGGCCGCGGCTTGACGTCGAATTTGAAAAGATAGCTCAAGCCGGAGCAACCGCCGCCCAGAACGCCCAGACGCAGTCCGCCCTGGACGCCGTGTTTGGTGAATTGCTCGCGGATCTTGGCTACGGCTTTGGGAGTTACAGTGATCATGGCCTCGCGAACACCTACTTAGTAGATGCTACGGCTACCGTCTGCGTCACGGCTTTGTTTTTGTAGTCCGTGATGGCGGCCTTGATCGCGTCCTCGGCCAGCACGGAGCAATGGATCTTCACCGGCGGCAGGCTCAGCTCATTGACGATGTCAGTATTCTTGATTTCGAGCGCTTCGTCAACGGTCTTCCCGCGCAGCCATTCTGTCGCGAGCGATGAGCTGGCAATGGCGCTGCCGCATCCGAAGGTCTTGAACTTGGCGTCCTCGATCACGCCGGTTTCGGGGTTCACCTTCACCTGCAGCTTCATCACGTCGCCGCACTCAGGTGCGCCCACCATGCCGGTGCCTACGTTCGGATCGTTCCGATCCATTGAGCCGACGTTCCTCGGATTGTTGTAGTGGTCTAGAACCTTGTTTGAATAAGCCATAATCGTCTCCTCGTTAATGAGCGGCCCATTGGACCTTACTTAAATCGATTCCTTCTTTCGCCATCTCGTAGAGCGGCGACAACTCGCGGAGCTTCTTCACCACGTCGATCACCTTCGCCGCCACATAATCAACTTCCTCTTCGGTGTTGAAGCGGCCGAGGCCAAAGCGAATGGACGAGTGCGCCAGGTCGTCGCCGGCGCCCAGAGCCTTCAATACGTAACTGGGCTCGAGCGTGGCCGATGTGCAAGCCGAACCACTCGACACCGCGATATCATTGATCCCCATCAACAGCGATTCACCTTCCACGTAGGCAAAGCTGATATTCAGATTGTTCGGCAGCCGATGCTCCATGGTGCCGTTGATATAGACTTCGTCGAGTTCCGATTCCAGCTTCCCGCGCAGTTTGTCGCGCAGATACGCCATGCGCTTGGACTCCGCAGGCATATCAGCGTTGCAGATTGCACACGCTTCGCCCAACCCGACGATGCCCGGCACGTTGAGCGTTCCGGAACGCATCCCGCGCTCGTGGCCGCCGCCATCCATCTGCGCCGTGATCTGCACGCGTGGGCTCTTGCGGCGTACATACAGCGCGCCAACACCCTTCGGACCATAAATTTTGTGGCCGCTCATCGACATCAGATCGATGTTGTCCTTGATCACGTTTACCGGGACCTTCCCGACCGCTTGCGTCGCGTCGCTGTGCACCAGCACGCCCTTCGCTTTCGCAATCTTGCCGATCTCCGCCATGGGCTGGATCACGCCGATTTCGTTATTGGCGTACATGATGCTGATCAGGATGGTCTTGTCGGTGATCGCTTCTTTCAGCATCTCGAGATCCACCAAGCCGTTGGTCTGCACCGGCAAATAGGTCACCCGAATTCCGGCCTTCTCGAGCCGCTTGCACGTGTCGAGAATGGCTTTGTGCTCGGTAGCCGCGGTTATGATGTGGTTTCCCTTCTCCGCGTACATCTCTGCGATGCCCTTGAGCGCAAGGTTGTTCGATTCAGTGGCGCCGCTGGTAAAGACAATTTCCTTGGTGTTGGCGCCGATCAGGTCCGCGATCTGTTTGCGGGATTTTTCTACCGCTTCTTCGGCTTCCCAGCCGAAGCTATGATTGCGGCTGGCTGCGTTCCCGAACGTTTCCATAAAATACGGCTTCATCGCTTCAAACACGCGCGGGTCCATGGGCGTGGTAGCGTGATAATCCATGTAGATCGGCAGTTTCATATCGCGTGGTTCCTCATGTTATTGCTCATATTTGGGTGTTGCCGACTCCAGGCCGTAGAGCCTAGTCGGAGAATCGGTAGAATCCTCTTCGGCGGCCTTCGGAGACTCTTGGGACATATCCCAGATAGTGATGCTCGCCAGCAGCCGCAGGATTCCTTCGTGGACCTTTTGCAGCGGGTCCCGCACAATGCACTTGTCGGTGTGGCAGCAGTAGCCGTGCTCAGTGAAACACGTAGTCAGAAAAACCGGGCCGTCGATCAGCCGGATCACTTCGAGCGCGGTGATCTGGCGCGGATCGCGGGCCACCTTGTAGCCGCCATTGGTGCCGTGCTCGGATCGCAAAAATCCATTCTTGGCCAGCTTCTGAAGAATCTTAGAAAGCAGCGGTTGCGGGATTCCGTACAGGTTGGCGATCTCTTTGGCACTCGAACTCTCCGGCCCATGCACCACCAGGTGCTTCAAGGCGATGAGCCCGTAATCCGCTTTCTTGGTCAGCTTTAGCATCGAAACCCGACCGGAATGGTCCTAGTTCATTATGAACAATTCGTTAGTCAGAGTCAAGTGGAAGTGTTTCAAGGAGATAGAACATGTACGACTCAATCTGTCGTACATCCATGAGTGCTATAGTACGTTGGAGTATTTTGAGGAGGCATTTTGAAACGCTGCCTGTTATGGATTGTACTGACCTGCTCCGCTGTCGCACAGGTCCCTGAAATTCCGTACGATTCGGTTCCGAATCTGCTCAAGCTTCCGCCGGACCTTTATCTGGGCGAGGTTTCGGGCGTTGCGGTCAACTCAAAGAAGCACATCTTTGTCTTCTCGCGCGGTAACACTACCGGCCCGGCTTATGGCGCAACCGCGGCGCAGTTGCTGGAGTTTTCGGCCGAAGGCAAATTCATTCGCGAGATCGGCAAGAATCTCTACGCCTGGTCGTACGCTCATGCCGTCCGCATCGACGCTGAGGATAATGTCTGGGCCGTGGATAAAGGGTCGGACATGATCGTCAGGTTCAACGCCGAAGGCCGAGTGACGATGTTGTTCGGCCGTAAGAAAGAAGCGTCGGATGACGCCAAGCCATGGACCCACGTCAATCCTCCGCTTCCCGCCGTGGACGGGCAGTTCCGGCAGCCGACCGATGTCACCTGGGACCCGCAGGGCAACATCTTCATCAGCGACGGCTACATCAACTCGCGTGTCGCCAAGTATGACAAGAACGGCGATTGGGTGAAGCAATGGGGCGAGCACGGCGCGAAGCCTGGCGAGTTCAGCACGCCGCACAGCATTGCCGCGGATTCGAAGGGCAACATCTATGTCGCCGATCGTGGAAACCGGCGCATCCAGGTGTTCAATAGCGATGGGACGTACCTTCGCGAGATCACGATTGACGTGCCTATTCCGCCGGACGCGCATCCGTGGATGGGCAATCAGCCAACCACTGAAGCAGCCGCGAGGCAGAATGGCGCGCCGTGGGCCATCTGCATTACTCCCGGTCCAACGCAGTATCTTTACGCGTCCGACGCGTTTCCGGGGCGCGTTTACAAGCTGTCCTTGGACGGTCAGGTTCTTGGAGTGCTTGGGCGGAGTGGCCGGCAGAGCAAGCAGTTCGGCTGGATCCACGAGATGGCGTGCCCTTCAGAAAATGAGATTTATGTGGCGGAGCTGTTGAATTGGCGGGTGCAGAAGCTGATACTGCATCCGAAGTAGCCTAAAGGCTTGCCATGTTTTGACCGAATACAGGTATGAGAGGCCCGCGAACCATGTCTATCCGAGCGTCCATTCGAGCCCTGATCGTCCCTTGCTTGCTGCTAACGCTGCTGGTGCCCGGCGCCGACGCCAAAGCGCGCCATACCAACATCCCTAAGAACGCCAAGTACAAGAACATCACTGGGGCGAAAAATTTTAAGTACAAATCCCCGAAGAAGCAGAAGCTCAAAAAGCACCGTTAGAGGCTTGTCTCAGATATTGGTGGGGCGGACGCCCTCGTCCGCGCCGGACCCCCTAGTCCGGCTCTTAAATCACAACAAAAGCAAGCCGACGTGGGCGTCGGCTGCGGTCCAGGGGGACCGCCCTACATTACCTCTCTAATTGCCGACCGTCCGCAATGGGAAGCTGGCCGCAGATACAAAGCTGGCATCCGCTGCCTGACCTTCCAGCACCAGCACGTAATCGCCTGGATGAAGAATCCGCGAAGGCAAGGCCACTCCAATAGCGTCCGGCGCGTCCGCTTTCAAGCTCCCGCTCGACCAAGCCGTTTGCCCCGCGCCGTCCTGCAATACTGCCCGATAGTCGTGGTACTGGGAGGTATCGAGTTCAAGCGCCAGCAGGATCCAGCGGGGCGAATCGGGAATCTTGGTGGTTCGCGTGGCTTGCGCGCCACGCGTGGGCGAGAGCGTGTAAACGGCAGGCGGTAGAAGCGGCGCGTTCATTAGCTGGTCGGCTTTGCGAGTTTCCCGATCAAGATCGGTCCGAGTGCTTTCGAGCGATCGATACAAAACAACTGAGGGAATGGCCGAGATCAGCAAAACTGCCATGGCCGCGGCGGCTGCTGGCCGCCAACTAAACCAACCTAAAAAGCTCGGCCGAGTTTGGGGCGCAACGGCGCGGGATGGCTGAGCGGCGCACACCTTGATCCCCTCTCGCAGGCTGCGCGCGAGTTCGAGCTGCTCCAGACACTCGCGGCAGTCGAGGAAATGCTCCTCAAACTCGGAGCGCTCCGCCGGTGGCATGGTCCCGCGGACGTAGCGGTCGATGATATCAGTGCGTTCGATGAAGGACTGCTCCATCCTCATGCTCCATCTAGTGTTGTGTCCCTGAAACCCACCACATAACTTGTCGTGGGGCGGACGCCCTCGTCCGCGCCGGACCCCCTGGTCCGGCTCTTACGTTCCACACGAAACAAAGGCCGACGGGGGCGTCGGCCGCGGTCCGGGGGGACCGCCCCACTTCGCGAATTGTTCAACGAACTTCGAGGACACAACACTAGAAGGTGTCGTTGGATAGCCATCTATGACATTCCTCGGCTATCTTTATTTTGCGTTGCGGCAAATTCTTCGAAGAGATTCTTGTAGCGCTGACGTGCGCGGCACAGAATCTGGCTCAGCAGAGTCGCCTCAATTCCCAGATCCGCGCAGATCTCATCGCGATCGTCTTCGGCAATGTAGAAGCGATACAGCACGCTTCGATCCCGGTCGGACGGGAGCGCGTCCAGCACACGGCGCGCGAGCGACCCCTTTTCTTCGCGCAATAGGCGGTCCAGTTGGTTCGGCTCGGGACTCGGAACTGCGTGCTCGCCGGCAGGCGCATGATAGGTCTCTCGCCGCGACGTTTTTCGGAAGTACTCAATGACGATGTTTCGCGCCAGGCTGCAAATGAATCCCGACAGCCGATCCGGCTCATTCACTTCGCCAGCCCGCACTTTCTCCAACACCATCCGAAAGCACTCCTGGTATAAATCTTCAACCACCGACCCATCGGAGACGGACTGGCTAATCGCAAATTGCACGCCGCGGCTGTTGCGACATAAATGTGGAGCCTTACGAGGGTGTAGCCGCGACCGGCAGGGAGCGATACCAACGAGTGCCGCTAGTTCTACGTTCGGATAGCGCTTCCTTGCGGTCGCGGCTCGGTTTTTCGTACGTTCCTACATGCTTTCCATTCTTATGTCGCGCGCCCTCAACGGGGCGGCAAGGCAATGGGGCTATTAGACGCGAGGCTGTTAGACTGGCTGTTTGTGCTGGCTCTTTTAGACCAAGCCATCAGCGGCCGGACTGACGAACTGAACCGCGAGTTTAGCTCCGGCCATCCGTTCCGGCATCTGATTATCGACCAGTTTCTTGACGCCGAATTCTGCGGGCAACTGATGGCGGAATTCCCCACCTTCGACCCGACGTATGCGTTGAACGAAAGGGGCGAGACGGGACGCAAAGCCGTGGTCACCGATCTGGAGCGCCTGGGGCCGGCCTATGCCCGGTTCGACCAGATGATCCGCAGCCCAGAGTTTCTCTCGCTCATCGGCCGCATCACGGGTATCCCCAGCCTCTTGTATGACCCCGAGTACATCGGCGGCGGCACGCATGAAAACCTGGACGGTCAAGAGCTGGACTCGCACGTCGATTTCAACTACCATCCCCGGCGCCAGTGGCATCGCCGTCTGAATCTGATCGTGTTCTTGAACAGCGAATGGGAGCAGGATTGGGGAGGGTGCCTAGAATTGCTGCCCGATCCGTGGACGCCCGAGGGCGCGCGCCCGGCAGCCGTGGTGGTCCCGGTGGCCAACCGGGCCGTCCTATTTGAAACCAACGAGCATTCCTGGCACGGGTTCCGGCGTATCCAGCTTCCAAGCGACAGGGCAAACCTTTCCCGCCGCTCGATAGCAGTTTACTTCTACACGGAGGAGCGGCCCGAATCCGACACTGAGGCTTCGCATGGGACATTGTATGTCCACCGCCAGCTCGGCGAACACATTCGGGCGGGTCACACGCTGCAGCAAGAGGATGTGGATGAGATTCGGACGCTGCTCGCGCGGCGCGACGTGCATATGAAATTCTTGTATGAGCGCGAGTTGGAGTTTTCGAGAGTGATCTCGGGCATGGTGAAATCGCCGTCGTTTCGTTTGGGCCGCGCGTTGACATGGCCGGCACGCGCAATTCGGCGGCTGAAGAATTGACCGGCTGGCGCGTGGTTCCGTAGAATGGATATGTGGGACGTTGAGCGGGGTTGGCCTAGCGGTCGGGCGTCAGCCTTCCAAGCTGATTTACACGGGTTCGATTCCCGTACCCCGCTCCAGACCCCACCGAGGGTTCAATAAAAGCTGGCGTAGCTCAGTTGGTAGAGCATCTGATTTGTAATCAGAGGGTCGGGGGTTCAACTCCCTCCGCCAGCTCCATTCAAAAGCATGATAGAGGGCGAGTTATGGGATTCGGCCGAATCAGGCTGAAATCTGGTGTATGCCCATAATGTAACCCCTCGCGTCATCTTCTCAGTATCCCCTTCAAGGCTTCCTCGTCAACATGAACGTACTGCAGCGTCGTGGCCATGCTGACGTGGCCGACCAGGGCGTGAAGGGTGAAGGCGTCCACCATCTTGGACCACTTGGTGATGGCGGTGTGCCTGATGTCGTATAGCACGCACCTAGCAACGCCCCGCTTGCTTGAGTGGCGGCGGTTCCACGCAGCTTGTGGGATAATTGTCGCCGATCCACGGGAATCGCATGCCTAACTACCCGACAATGAAACGCTGGATGGCTTTCATCGACGGCGAGAACTTTACGATTCGCGCGCAAGACTTGATCAAGGAAAGATCATTCATCTTGAACCCCGCGGAAAAGCCAAGGTTCTGGCGAGAGAATACATTCATCTGGTTACCGGGGCACCACGGCACGCAGAGGATCGTGAGCAGCAGGCATCAACTGGAGTATTCCGCAAACAGAGCGTACTACTACACTAGTTTGGTAGGCGACGACCAAGCAATGCAGCAGGTACAATCCCAGCTGTGGGACTTGGGGTTCACTCCGCGCGTTTTCAAGCGCATCAAGGGTAGGGAGAAATCGAAGGGAGTAGATGTGACTCTCTCCAAAGACATGCTTGCTCACGCATTTCAAGACCACTATGATGTCGCTGTCCTTTTTGCAGGAGATGGCGATTACGTACCTCTGGTGGAGGAGGTGAAGCATGCCGGAAAGCGCGTGGTGTTGGCTTTCTTCTCGGAGAACGAGGGCCTTAGTCCCGCCCTGAAGATTAGCGCAGACGAGTATTTCAACATCACGGAGATGTTTTTCGCTCAATGGAAATAATCTATGGAACAGGGATCGGGTGAACTTACGTCAAGGCCGGAACCGAGCGACGATATCCTTTGGAAGCAATATGCGCTCCACGTGGACTTGTACAAGTTCTACATGGACCTGGCTCTGCGGTTCAACATCTTCTACTACGCAGTGACCGGAGCGATTCTTTCGTACTACTTCGCAAGAGCCGACGTGCCATGGATGAAATGGACCCTGGGGTTTCCTTGCCTCATGAGCCTCGCGTTCGCAACCGTCTTCATCTTCGGTGCAACGCGCATAGAGGTTGTGCGCGACGAACTCTTCTCCATCAGGGACAAGCTAGGGTTAGAGACGGCGCCAGAGTACAAGGTCCTCACGTTGATGCTGTCCGTCTGCGCGGCGATGTTCGTTTTGGTAACTCTTGGACTATGCTACATGATGCTATTTCTCGGTGTTCCTCCAGCATCGACGGTCAAGCCGTAAGCATAGATTTGAAGGTCGCCAGCGCTGTCACCGGCAAGACGATGACCGATCTTCTGCTTGAAGGTTTACGAAAACTACTGAAGAAGGCCGCCGCGCTGAAGGGTGTTGAGAAGAAATAAACCTTTCGTTGACGACCGATCAACGAAAAGTTTCAATTGGAACCTTTAGGCGGGAGGCGGTTTTGATTTCGCTCAAGGGTCGGGGGTTCAACTCCCTCCGCCAGCTCCAGAGTTTCAGCCTCGCATGGCCGAAACCTCGCAAGCGAGAGCGAACCCGCTATTCCACTGGCAGCATCACGACGTTACTCTTCACGCCGTTTACGCTGATCGTTATCGGTATGCTGGCTCCAGCAGGCGTGCCGCCAGGAACCTGGAACTTGATGAGCGCCAGGCCCGTGTAGCCAGGCGCGGCGCCGGCCCACACAGTGCTGGGATTGTTATTCCCGGCAGTGATGATGACTGAATCCGACAGCGCCGGTGGAGGATCGGGCGGGAAGAAGCCATCGATCATTTGACCACTGAATGGGCCAAGCCCCGTTCCCAGAAGCCCAATCGTCTCCCCGGTTTTGGCGGGACTACTGGGAGTTATCAGAGAGCCATCCTCGTGGAAAGCTAGCGCGTACGTTTTGGAGTTGACGGCGTGTGTGAAGAGCCCAGGCGCATTACGAGCGACCGTGAAGGTACCAGTGACGTCCGGCTGTCCAAGCGACTGAATATTGATGGTGTAGTTACCATCCGGGAGCTCCCACGGAACCTGGGCATTGATTTGCCCCGGTGACACGAAGAGCAACGGCAGAATCATGTCGTTCACGGTCACCGTGACTCCGTCAATAGTCTGTGAGAGTGGATTCACTGGTCCAACTTCCAGGCTCGGAGCCAGGCTCTGGCCGTAGATCGCGATGATAGATCCAGGCGCAACCTTAGAACTCGGAGTGCTGGAAGCCGCATTCTGTACACCAGCAGGCACGATGTAGGGAATCTTGTTCATGAGCGCGACAACGCTTTGTGGCGCTGCCATCGTTACGACTCCCGATGGATAGGTTCCGCTCAAAGCTCCGTCCCAGCGGAGGAACGTGAAGCCGGGATTAGCGGCAGCGTTGACGGTTACCTGAGCATTCTGTGCATAGAACATATCGCTCGAAGCAGGAGAGAAATGGAAGGTCGCTCCGTTGGCCGGGTTAGAGGCGGCGCTCAATTGATATTTCGTCTGGTAATTCGCAGTGATCGTGCTGTAGTTCGCGTTCACTTTATAAGTGTGATTGGCGGCCCCGCCATCGGACCACGAACTGAAATCCAAGCGCGCCCCGGCGCCCATGGAAATCGTGGAAGGGGCGGTTACATTGACCTGCGCGCCGTTCGTGCGATCGAGGTTGCAGGGAGTCAGGCAGGTTGCGCCATCTACTTGGAGAGTTAATCCGGGAGGATTGCTCTCCACCACTACTCGGTTCAACTCACTATAGACGGCGGTGAGGCGCAATCCATTATTGACCGCGCTCTGATCGACCGTAAAGGTTTGCGAGGCGGCTCCGGAATTTGACCAACCTTGAAACGTATACTGGCGCCCTGTGGCATCGGACTGAGTGGCTGCCGCGGAAACCTGGTGGGTTGAATTCTGGGCCCAAACGAAGTTGTAGTTCGGCCAGTTCGTGCGGCCGTCGACGCTGAGCGGCAGTCCGACTGGAGTGGTTTGGAAACCCACTTGCGCGCCCCGCACAAAGAACGCAGTCACTGTATCGGGAGTAGACACGTTGTTATCCGTTGTATAAATGCCGTTTTGTAGAATGCCATCACTCCAATGGTCGAAGACCCACCAGTTGCCTGCGCCATCCCGCTGCGGAGTGACTCCGGCGATGGTGTGCTGAGATCCGGCTGCAAAATCGAAGTCACCGTAGCAGAGTGGTGGAAATCCGCTCAATGGGGCGACAGGTTGAGGATCCTCGCAAATAGACGGAACCCGGCGGGTCGGAACCGTGGTATGGTCGATGCTCACATTTAGCTGCAGGGGTGAAGTCAGGAACGTAACCCGCTTGGCGGGCGAAAAATGAGGCGCCAGGATGAGGGGGCCGTTCACGACAAAGCTCGTCAAATAGGCATTGGGCGAGGAGAGGTTCGAAGTCCAGTCGATGAAGATAAAGCCGGGATAGGGGTAAGCGTTCAGCGCAACACTGCCGGCTTGAACGAAGACATTCGCGCTCGCCCAGAAGCACTGGCCAGCGATAAAGATGATTCCAGGCCGGAATTGACCGGTGGGGATCGCGCCGGGAGCGCCGCAAGTTGGGGGAACCCCTGGTCCGGGAGCGCTGAAGAAATTAAGCTGTATGCGATAACTGACCTGCAGCGTGGCCGTGAGGCTGGTAATGCTGGGGTCCGCGGTCACGGTTTGAACCGGATCGGCCGAGGGCACAGTCAGGTGCAAGTTATCAACCCATCCTTGGAAACTATACTGTGTATCGCCCTGTGGAGCGGTTTGAACCGACGTATTCGCCGGCTGTCCGCGCAGCGCCGGGTCGGTTATGAACACCACTAGATGCTCACTCCCGGCCGGCCAGGTAAACGTGGCGGCCTGGTTGTAAACCGTGCCATCGACGGAGAATCTGGCGCCCGATGGCGACGTGGAAATGGTCATGGTGCTGAGAGTGGTTTGGGCTTGTAGCCCGATTCCAGCAACCGAAAGAAGCGCAAAAAGAGAAAGGCGGTTCATAGACGACACCAAGCATTCCATCGGCATTAGTACGAGGCAGCTTTAGGTTTTATGTACGGCTCCAGGGCCGGGGGCCGTATGCTGATGGTCCACACCCTGTAACGTTACGGAATCATTGGCGATCGACCGCGATAGGGGCGCCAGGCGGTGTTCTTCGAAAGCCGGACGCCAGGAAGTCCGGCTCCGTTTATGCAGGCCGAAGCGATACCCAAGCACCAGACCAAGCATCCGTAGCCCCAAGCGGAACGCCTTCCACAGGTCCCCGGTCACAGACGACTCACCTACGCGGGTTCGGTAGTTCACAGGAATTTCAACGAAGGGGATACGATGAGCCACTACTTCCATGAGCAACTGCGGGCCGAAATGGGAGCCTCCAATGGTGAGATGAGGCCGGATAAGTTGCAATGCTTCCTGGTGGAACAAGCGGTAAGTACATCCCATGTCGGTAAGGATCGTTGTGTTGAAAAGCAGCTCGGTCATCTTGGCGACGGCCCAGTTTCCCCAGCGCAAGAAAAGCCCCATATTAGCGCCGCTCCAGATAAAGTTCTGGCTGGTGCGGGTGCCGAAGACCACCGGGACATCGTCGGAATAGGACAGCAGTTTGATCAGGTCGTGCCCGCTAAAGGTGCCGTCGGGTTCCGAGAGCACGATCAGATCGGCGTCGCATGCATCGATGCCACGAAGCAATGCATACCCATAGCCCTGCCGGGGTTCGAATATTTCGCGGGCGCCGGTACCGCGAAGCTCCTCCGACGTTCCGGGCGCTGCATTGTTGTTGACGACGATGACTTCATCGGCAAGGTCAGCGGCCAGGTATTCCAACGTGGCGGCTCGAATGGAATCCTTCTCGTTGTACGTCGGAAAGATGACTGCCACTTTTTTTCCGCGCCACATACTGTCAAGCAATTATCGGCAGGTAGCCACGCAAACTTGAATTTGAACGCGGCCCGCTTGCCGCGAGTCTCATTCTGCACTTAGCCCAATGGGCTTATAGAAGTATATGCCTATTGCGTTCCGTTCCACCAGCCTATAGTGTCGTCGGATCTCGTTGATTTGAGCCTCCGGCAACGTGGATATTTCCACGTTCAGGTTGGGATCGCGGTGATTCACATCTTCCATCAAAAGAATTGTCGAAAACCTGACGGCGGCGATGTCTCGGGTGACCGGATCGGGATTCACTACCCTGGCTTCCACCAGCCAGTTGTAGATCAGCATCTCAACATCAATGCGCCCCGCAGGCGTTCCATGGCGTTATAGTCGGCCGGAAGCACGCGGCCGCCGCCGGCCAGCAATGGACGCATCGCCTCGATTTCGCTTCGGACCACTTTTTCAGTTACAACCCGTGTGATCACATCCCGCAGCGCTATGGTGTAGTTCACTACCAAAAACACTGCCAACGGAAGTTGTAGCAGCGTGATCCAGGTCCTGGCGCGGTCAAAGGATACGCGGAAGAAATTTAAGGCATGCAACACCAACGAGACTGAGAGAATCAGAAGGATTGTGAATTCGATCTGGTAGTTAAGGTCCGATCCCACCTTTGACTCGATCAAAACGAAAACGGTGAACGCGAATCCCAGGTATACAAATAAGGCGCGGCCTGCGCCACGCATAACCCGCCGCACCCCGGCCGCAGCCCACCAGCATCAAAGGTCCCCCCGACAGCACTGCAAATCTCAAATGCTGCAGCATCTTTTCCCAGGAGTGCGCATTCATGTTAGCGACGACCGTGCTAGCGAGGAACCGTCCGCTTGAGGCCGCATTAATGGCCAGCACCAAAACCGTAGCAACCGCCGTCAAGCCGATCCCGAATTGAAGCGCCGTCCTCCGCCGATGGAACCACAGCAGAACGAAGATGGCCGCCGGGCAAGCTAGCATAGTCTGTTTGGTGAAAAAAGCAAGCAGTGCGAAAGCCGCGGCCCAGATCAGCGTTGTCTCCCCGGCAATCGCGTAGCGCGAGTACTGGTAGAGCGCCGCCAGGGCAAACATCGCCGCGAGCGTGTCCACCTGCGCCACTGTCCCCCAAGAAAGCAAGAGACCCGAAGACGCCGCCAACAGCGCCGCCATCCAAGCGCAATAACGGTCGCGAGTGTACAGCAGAACTATCTGCCAGCTCAGCGCAAAAATACCGAGCATCGCCCCGAAGCTGATCAATCGGCCGGCGGTGTAGGCGGGGCAGCCCTAGCTTGTACAGTCCGGCTTCCAGCAGATAGAGTGTCGGCATGTATGCGCACACCATGTAAGGATAGTGATTCAGGTCGTAATAGAGGGTTCCATCGTGGGCTAACATCATCGCTTGTGCGGCAACTACTGCCTCTGGCCCGGTGAAGCTATTTTCCGCCCAGGGCAGGACCCCCAGATGGCAGAGCAGCCCCAGTCCCGCCACAATCGAGAACAGTATGAGGACACGCCGGAACCAGACTTCTGTCTGCCCACGTTTGCGTGGAGTCAGCTCGGCTGGAGAGGCTGCGATCATATTGCGCCAAGCATTCAATCGGCAGATGCCAGCACCAGCTTCACGTGCTTGGACTACAGCGCGTCCGTGGCCCTGGCCGTGGAAATGCGAATCGCCGGAGCACACTTCCGTAAGTATTCCCGAATGCGCCGCCGGTATGGATCTTCAATCGTACGAAATACCACCAGCGAGACAACTACACAAAAGACCACCGCCTCGGCCACGAATCCCCAGGATGCCTGCTTGAAGTGCAGCGTTTGTCCATTGATAGCCAGAACTGCTACCTCCAGCGGCAAGTGCAGGATATACAGGCAGTAGCTGGCGTCGCCCAGGTGAACCATCGGGCGGCTTCCGAGCAGGCTCGAAAGTGGATTCATCGAGCTAGCCAATCGGCCAATCAACACGGCGAACGGCAGAGCCAGCAGACCGTTATTCAAGATTTCGTAGGGGATGGCCCGCCCGGTCGCAAATACAGTCCCGATAGAGGCAAGACTCAGCCAGCCGGCCCACGCCGGCAATTGCCGGTAACGTGTTAAGCGCTCCATGGCCATTCCGGTCACGAACGATCCGAGATGAAACAGCGGATTGTAGCGGACCAGGGAAGTCAAAGCATCCCCACCATCCTATGCGATGACGAATAGCAGGGCGGGCGCCAGTCTGACGCCACAACACAGCCCGAGCAGCGTGATCAGCCGTTTTGTTCCAGTCCCAACCAGGAACAGCAGCGAGGGGAAACACAAATAGAGAAACGCTTCCACCGAGAGCGACCATCCGGCCGAATTGATGGAGAGAGCGGCACTCGGAATCCAGGCCTGGGTCAGCGTCAGACTGGACACCGTCGAGATCACGATGCTCCACAGCCCGTGCTCTTCCGTCGTCAAGTACGCCTGGTAAATCAGAACGAGCGAGAGAAGATAGATGGGGTAAACACGCGCAAATCGAGCCGACCAAAATGCCCATCGGCTGCCCCGCAATGTGCCCGAATCGTCCACATAGGTATAGCTCAGGATGTAGCCGGATAGAACGAAGAATGCACTCACGGCGGCAAAACCGGAGCCAATGATCCCGGCGATTGGGAAGTACGCAGTCTTGGCCGGTTCCGATGCGTAATGAAACAGCAGCACCGCAAGAGCTAACGGAAACCGGAGCCCCGTCAGCGCGGGAAGTGTGCGCGGCCTCATGCATGACTAATCGGACTAACGCTCGGTCGCCATCATAGCCAGCCCATTAGCCGCCATTTTGCTTCGCATCGCAGTCCATTCGCCGTCTGCAGCTAAGCCTTTGAGCCACTTCAGCCGATTTAACGAGCGGCATGGCCCACTCCAAACAACCCAGGCGTTCCGTGCTTGTCGCCGCACGGTTGATCACGGCCGTAGTCTCCCTCGCCGGGGCTGAGACGATGCTATGGTTCGGCGGTTATCCGCGCTGGTGGGCCATGGACCCGCAGTGGGACACTACCCCGCCCGAGTATCAGAGTGATTCTATTCTCGGATGGCAGAACCGGGCGGGCCGGTTCAATTTGGCATGGCCGGACCTGTCGGGCACCACGCTAGTCACCAACTGGAGCCAAGGCCGGCGCGCGACCGCGGAGCAGGAGCCCGCCGGCGATGCCGCAAACCGGCCGCGAGTGTTTTTCTTTGGCGACTCCTTCGTGCAGGGGTACCAGCTTTCAGATTCCGAAACTCTGCCCTGGATTGTCCAACAACGGCACCCCGATGTGGTGGTCTCGAACTTCGGCACTGGGGACTAATGCAACCTACCAATCGTACCTGGCTATCAAGAGGTGGGTTCACGGGCCAGCCTCGGTGTATCACCTCTTCAACGCTTTTCATGAAGGCCGGAATGCCGCGGACCCAAACTGGCTGAGGGTCTATAAGAAAACTCGAGGCGGATTTTTCTTTCCTTACGCCGAACTGGTTGCGGGCGACCTCCAGGCGCGGAAATCCCCAGGCAATCTAGTCTGGTATCTCAGCCGGCGGTTGCGCACCGTGGCGATGATCCAGGATTATCGAGACATTTTGGAGTCTTACGGACGCGTGCGAAATAAGCGTCAACTAACGCAAACCCTGCTGATGAAGATGAACCAGATCGTTCGCACAGAAGGTGGGAAATTTACGGTAATCCTCTTCGACATGTCGCCACCAGAGCGAAAGGATTACCGCAAGTTCCTTGAATCGCAGAGCATCAGTTTTGTCGACTGCGACCGCCCGGAGTTGCAGGACAAGAAACTGCGGCTTCCGGATGGACATCCCAGCCAGGCATTGAACGAGCTGTTGGCCCAATGGATCGAGCCGCTTCAAGTGATGATGGATTACAGCCCCGAAGCCCGCTCAGTACCCGAAAGGCGGTGAGCGGATTCCTGCTTTATGTCTGGGCGACCACTGGCGTCGAACCGACAGTTGAGCCGGATGGGACAAGAAGGATGTGACAAGAAGGACGAATACCCAAGAAAAACGGCTTAAGCGGCCCGCTCGCTAAGGTCTTGAGTCGGAGTTGCCGATGGTACTGGCAGTGTGAAACCCGAGGTCTTAATTCAGATCATGGCAGCGGCGCTGTGCTTGGGAGTTGCCATATACCCTCCCCTTTCAGACGGAGTGCACGTCGCTGGATTCCTGTTTTTTGGCGCGCTGGCGGGATGGCAAAAGTGCTACAGAGGTCAATAACCCGCAGCCGCTCTGCACATTCTGTGGCAGTCCCATGAAGAGCTCGGGCAAGCTGTGGGTCTGTGATCGCTGCCCCGATTCAGCGCGAACCCGCAGTTGATGCTTCAAAGAGCTCACTGTGCCATGCGACGGGTCGGTCAACTGCGCCCTGTTCAACTCCAGGACGCTGCGGTAATCCCATAAGAGTCCGACGGGAAGAAACGTTCCCGCATCTTCAACACCGGAATCTCGACTAGCTTTGACGCGGTTATCCCCGTTACAATCGAGGCCGCGAGGTATACCGCGTGAAGCGCGTATTGGTTGACCATATTGAAGCGGACCGCGAGCGCAGTGAAGACCATCGCCAGGGGCACGTGCCACAGGTATACCGTGTACGAATACACCCCATAGCGCCTATCGCCCGAACTACTATGCCCGGTCTTGCGCCCGGCTTTTCCTTATAGATCGCAAGCAGGAGAAGTATTCCAAAGCCGATGTACAGCAGCGTGAATCCAAAAGTGTAGACGAATGGGTGCGTCGAATCGAGAATCAGCATAGGCGCCAAAGCCAGTATCCCCAGAAAGCTGATTGGGAGGCGCCAGGGCGGGCTCATCATCTTGCTCAGCACGTGGCTATGGAAATTGTGCAGGTAGGAGAGCAACACTCCAAACAGCAGCGAGTCGAACCGCAAGTGAGATGGCTCGAAATGCACGTGATGGTCATAAGGGCGATAGGCGAAGCCATTCCAAATCCGCAGGGCCAGACAGCAACTCGCAACTACTAAGAAAACATAAGGCACCGAACGAAACGGATTAGCCGAGTCCGGGTGTATCTTCATCATCAGGTACAGGGCGATGGGCAGCAGCAGATAGAAATGCTCTTCGACTGCCAGAGACCATGTGTGGCCCCAGATAGCACCCACATAGTTTTGTGTCAGCGTAAGTTCTCCGAGCACGGCCCGCCCGGTAACTGGAATCTGCCACCAAAGACAGTAAACCAGAGTCCCTGCCAACAACAGGTAAAACGAGGGATACAGCTTCAAGGCCCGGCGAAGAAAGAATCGCAGGAGTACAATCCGGTGAAATTGACGATACTCCATGAAAAGCAGGTTTGAAATCAGGAATCCACTGAGCACGAAGAAGAGATCGACTCCGAACCCTCCGAACGTGGACCAGATGGGGTATGCCTGTACGTGAACTCCCATGACGAGCAGAATCGCAAAACCACGGAGCACATCGAGTTCAGCCGTGCGTTGTCTCTTCGCCTGGTGTGTCTGCGAGGTCTGCTCCGGCACGACCACAAGCGTAGACGACTCCATGCTCGGCTATCGGTCCCTCGAATGTTTACCTTTACAGTCTTGGTTAGTCCAGTTCCAAGATCGCGCCGGCTACGCACTACCTTTAGCCGCGCCATATACCGATACCGTATAATTCCCATAGAGTCCCATGCACTATCCAGTCCGGTTGCTCGGCACTTTTTCTTTGGCGATTTTCTGGTTCCTTGCAGTCACCGAAGCTGCCGACAAGAAATTGCCGATTGAGCAGAACTCCAACGAACTGGTGGAGGTTTCGGCCACAGTCACACTCGATAAGGACCAGATCAAACAGGAGCTTGGTTCGGACTTTGGCGGCGACCTGATCTTGGTCCGCGTGACCGTTCGTCCGGTCAGTGACAAGCCCATCAAAGTGAGCTTGGACGATTTCCTGCTCGTATCCGGGAAGGATGGACAACGTGCCCAGCCGTATAGTCCCAGCCAGATTGCCGGAACCGACGTGCTGGTGGTAACGCGCCAGGAACCACCCAAGCAAAAGGGGGGATTCGGCATAGGTTTGGGCGGAATTATGAGCGGTGTCGGCCCCGGTGGCGCCGACAACACCAAAACCGAGACCAAGGCTGAAAAGGGCGATTCGGACAAGCCCAATCCATTACTTGCGACATTGAAAGAGAAAGTACTGCCAGAGAAAGAGATAACCGAACCGATTTCCGGGTTCTTGTACTTCCAGGTGGTCGGCAAAGTCAAGCCGAAGGATCTGGAACTGCACTATAAAGGACCTGGCGGCAAATTGGCTCTTCGCTTCCATCCATGACCATTTCCGATCTAGAAACCCCTGCTCTCCTCATTGATCTCGACGTTATGGAGGGCAATCTCAAGAAGCTGGCGGATTATAGCCAGAAGCACCGGCTGCGCGTCCGGCCCCATACGAAAACGCACAAGATTCCAGCGCTGGCCCGCAAGCAACTGGATCTGGGAGCGGCCGGTTTAACGGTAGCGAAAGTGGGAGAAGCGGAAGTGATGCTGGCCGCCCAGCCGCCGGATGTGCTAGTGGCGTATCCGATTGTGGGCCGCAGGAAGCTGGAGCGGCTGATGCAAGTGGCCGCGAAAACATCCATCACCGTTTCGCTCGATAGCGTGGTGGTGGCGCAGCAACTTTCCGAGGCCGCGACTGCAGCCGGGATCGAGATCGGGGTTTTAGCCGAGGTGGACGTCGGTTTAGGCCGGGTGGGAGTGCCACCAGGCGAAACATTGCTGCGGTTGATTCAGGACATCCAGCGGCTGCCGGGATTGCGCTTCGATGGTATAGCATTTTACCCCGGCCAGATCAAAAGCCTGGACGAAGAAGGCGAGCAGGCGCTCAAGAGTCTGGCGCAAATGTTGGAGAGAATTCTCGGCGATCTGCGCAAGGCCGGCATTGAAGCTCGAATCGTCAGCGGCGGATCTACACCCACTCTGTTCCACTCCCACCGCTTGCCGGGATTAAACGAGATTCGCCCGGGCACCTATATTTTTAACGATCGGAACACGGTTCTTTCAGGCGCCTGCACCTTCGAAGAATGCGCCGCGTCGGTAATGGTCACCGTTGTATCAACCGCAAAGCCGGGGCAGATGATCGTGGATGGCGGATCGAAGACTTTCTCTTCAGACGGGCCGGCGGCGCGCACGGAGGTTAGCTTTGGCCGTGTGGTGCAGGCGCCGGACGCGGTCTTCACAAAAATGAACGAGGAACACGGTTTCATTGATCTGCGCCGTGCTGGACAAAAGTTCAACGTCGGCGACAGGGTGCGAATTATTCCCAACCACGTCTGCGTGGCAATGAATCTCCACGAGTGCGTCTATGGCATTCGTGGTGACACCGTGGAACAGACGTGGCGGGTTGAGGGACGGGGAAAGCTACAGTAAACCCCGTTTCTGGTTTCTCGTTTCTGGTTTCTCGTTCGCACGGATCGGCGTTCGAGAGCACCCAACGAGAAACGAGAAACGAGAAACGATCCTTATTTTGCGGCTTCCGCGGACTCGATCGTCACCGTATCGCCATCCACTTTACCGTTGACGGTGACCTTTTGGCCCACCAGCGCGGCCACCTTCTCCTGCGAACCAGCCGCGATCTTAAACACCTTGCCATCGGAAATCAAGACGGCCGCAGCCCCTCGCTTCACGCAGCTTTTGGCGCAAGCCGCGTCTTTCTCCGTGGCTGCAGCGTGTTTGGCGCCACAATTGGCGTCCGAGATGGTACCGGACATGGATTCCGCCAGCGCGCCCGCGGCAAATAACGAACCGATGGATATAGCCATCCAAAGTTTCTTCATGGTGATGCTCCCTTTTGAGTCGAATTCTGGTGCTACTGTATGACGCTCCACCAACAGTACCATTTCATGATTATCACTGCTCGCGGTGGTGTATTCTGTATTGATTGAGGTTGGAGGGCTATTGGATAAAGCCAGATCGTTCAAAGCGAAGATCACTGCTTTGGGCTGCTACACGCCGCCGGGGATACTGACCAACCAGGATCTCGAGAAGATGGTGGATACCAGCGACGAGTGGATCATGCAGCGAGTAGGGATTCGCGAGAGACACATCGCCGAACCTGACATAGCGACATCCGATATGGCGGTGGAAGCCGCTAAAATCGCGCTCGACCAGCGCGGCATCGAGGCGCGGGAACTGGATGCAATCATCGTGTGCACAGTAACACCCGATATGCTCTTCCCATC
>CABEDY010000260.1_pt1 | contig 24493 bp, 23 predicted proteins | sample 3423171 | NCBI WGS metagenome assembly CABEDY01 (sample SAMEA5534333, study PRJEB31848) | metagenome | biome: tundra; feature: field; material: soil | place: USA | collected 2013-05 | depth 0.15 m | reverse complement strand
GACTGCCGCATCCTGGCCACCTGCCGCCGTCATCAGAATCACGGAAAATATAACGGCAGCGTGGAAGAGCAGATCCGGGTGTTGAACGCGGCTATTAACGCCGGCGCTTGTGGGGTGGACATCGAGATTGAGAGCGCGGAAAACGTGGCGAGTGGTCTGGATAGCTTCCGCGGTCAGGCGCGGCTGATCCTTTCCTATCACAACTACCAGGGAACGCCGTCGCCCGAAGTAGTGCTGCGGCGCATGCTGCGCATTCCGGCGGATGGTTATAAGATTGTCACCACCGCGCGCAAACCATCTGACAACTACCGCGTGCTGGCTCTCACAAAATCGCATCCGCGGACGCCGCTGATCGTGCTGGCTATGGGGGAAGCCGGCTTTCCGACGCGAGTGCTATCCACTGCCTGGGGAGGATTGTTCACCTACGCCGCGCCTAACGCTTCTGAAGGAACAGCCAGCGGCCAAGTGAGCGCCCGGCTGCTGCGCCACTTGTATCGCGTGGAAAAGTTTTCTCACTCGGCCAAGATCTATGGCGTCATTGCCGATCCGGTGCGGCACTCCATTTCACCCGCCGTCCACAACCGTGCATTTCAAGCGCATCGACTGGATGCCGTATATCTTCCGTTCCTGGTGCAAGGGACGCAGTTGAAGGATTTCTTCATCCTGGCGGAGAAACTGCCGGTGGCCGGCTTCAGCGTCACTATTCCTCACAAACAAAAGGTCCTGCGCTATCTGGATGTAGTGGATCCGCTGGCGCGCCGCATTGGCGCGGTGAATACCATCTGGCGAAAATCCGGGAAATGGCGGGGAACCAACACGGACGCGGAAGCCATCACCATTCCGCTCGCGCGCAAGTTGAGGCTTCCGAAATCATCTATTCTTTTGGTGGGCAACGGGGGCGCGGCTCGCGGCGCGGCTTATGCGCTGATGGAGAGCGGAGCGAAAGTGTCCATCGTCGGCCGCAATCCGGATCGTGTGCGATCGCTCGCCAAGGCCTGCGGCGCTGAGCCTCTGCTGCGCGAGCAAATCCAGGCGCGCAAGTTCGATGCCCTGATACACGCCACGCCATTGGGCATGTATCCACATGTGGACGGATGTTTTTTCAAGGATTCGATTCCCGCGGAATTGGTCTTCGACATGGTGTACAACCCGCTCGAAACCGCGCTTGTGCGCCGCGCCACCGAGCAAGGATTGACAGTGATCTCGGGGCTTCAAATGTTCCTGGAACAGGCCGCGCGACAATTTGAAATCTGGACTGGATCATCGGCACCAAGAACCGTGATGGAGAAGGCAGCGCTGGAAGCGTTAGCGACAGGTTTCTAGTTATTCGTTTCTCGTTTCTCGTTTCTCGTTCTTGTCTCCGAGAGGAACTATAATAGTCCCAAATGTCTACTAAGCTTACTCGACGCGAACTTGCCCTGGTAGTCTCAACATCGGCGGTCTTGCTTGCGCAAGCTCCGGCGCCGCTGCCTTCTAATCCGGACGAGGAGTTGAAAGCCGTCAAAGAAACGACTCGGCAGAATTCCGACCAGCTGGCTAAGTTCGATTTGCCGATGTCCACCGAGCCAGCCGTGCATTTTAGAGCGTAAAGGATTCGAATGGCCGCCTCCATCCCGGACGACATTTTCTTTGCCAGCATCACCGAGATCAACCAGAAGCTCAAGGCCAAGGAGTTTTCGGCCGTCGAGCTGACCAAAGCCTTTTGCGGCCGGCTGGAGCAACTGGGGCCGCGCTACAACGCGCTGGCATTGTCGCTGCGTGTGCCAGCCTTGAAGGCGGCCAAAGACGTGGATGGCGATCTCAAGCGCGAGCGCTATCGCGGTCCGCTGCAAGGGATTCCATTTGGCGCCAAGGATCTGCTGGCTTATGCGAAGCATCCCACCACTTGGGGCGCTCGTCCGTATGCCGGCCAGGTCTTCGATTACAACGCAACGGTGCTGAATAGGTTGACCAAGATCGGCGGCATTTTGACGGGCAAGCTGGCCATGGTGGAACTCGCCGGGGGGCCGAGCTACCGCTACGCCAGCGCTTCGATGACCGGGCCTGGGCTGAATCCCTGGGATCCGACGCGCTGGTCCGGTGGTTCCTCGAGTGGATCAGGAATCGCAGTGGCCGCCGGCCTGGTTACGTATGCGCTTGGTTCGGAGACATCTGGATCTATCCTGACGCCCGCGGCTTTTTGCGGCGTCACGGGGCTGCGTCCAACTTATGGGTTGGTGAGCCGCCACGGGGCGATGGCGCTTTCCTGGACGCTGGATAAGATCGGTCCTCTGTGCCGGTCCGCTGAAGATTGCGGGCTGGTTCTGCATGAAATAGCGGGGGCGGACGCGGAGGATCCCGCTTCGGCAGGCAAGAGCTTTTACTACGCGCCGCAGTTCGCCCGCGATTTGAAAGAGGTCAAGGTGGGATTCGCGCCAGCGGATTTTTCGGAGTGGGCGGACCCCGCCGCGCGTCCCGACTTCACTAAGGCGCTCGAGACGGTCCGTTCTTTAGGCGTGCAAATGGTGGAGACCAAGCTTCCGGAGTTTCCTTACGGTCCGGTGATCGGCACCATTATCTCGTCCGAGGCCGCGGCGATCTTCGAGCCCCTTATTCAAAGTGGAAATGTGGATCAGTTGGCCGATCAGAAGCAAATCGCCGGACTGAAGGCGGGCCTTGAGATTCCAGCGAAGGATTATTTAAAGGCGATGCGGATACGGAGCCTGATCCAGGATGCGATGCGCGTTCTATTCGACGATTTCGACGTGCTGCTGGCGCCCGCACGCCTCGCACCCGCGCAGAAAATTACGCAACCGCTGGATCGTCCGTCGAGTGATCGGCCCACGCCCAAGGAGCGCGGTCTCACCGCTCTTATCCCGGCGGGCAATTTAGCTGGTCTGCCGGCGTTGTCGCTACCGTGTGGCTTCGCGGATGGAATGCCGATGGCGATTCAATTGGTCGGCCGGCCGTTTTCCGAGAATCTGCTGCTGACGATTGGAAAGTTCTTTCAGGAACGAACGGATTGGCACAAGCGGCGGCCGACTATTACTTCATGAGGTGGGCGGTCCCCCTGGACCGCAGCCGACGCCCACGTCGGCTTCGGTTCTCGGTTGTTGGAAGAGCCGGACCAGGGGGTCCGGCGCGGACGAGGGCGTCCGCCCCACTTCAGACTCCGGGCACTACCGCTCTTAGAACTGCCGCGCCCATCACGCCCGTCAGCGCCGGCATCCACGCTGTCCGGAAACCTCTCTGCTGATACTCGCTGTCTACCGCGTGATAGCCCAGGTACACAAATGCTCCCGCGGCAACCGACAAAAAAGCAACGGTCCACTGCGGCGCGAGACGATCCGCGAGCAACATCGCCACGCCGCCTCCAGCCAGCATCATCGCTTGCGCCCCTGCCGCGCCCAACATGGCCCGCCATTCGGTACCGAGCGCGGCAATCAGAAGCGCGCCGAGCGCCAACCCCTCCGGCAGCTTGTGGACTCCGATGCCCACCAGGAATGCGACCCTAAGACCTTCGAAGCCCTTTTGCTGCGACACCGCCAGGCTCCAGCCGTCGAAAAAACTGTGGAGGCCTGAGGCGATCAGAAGAGGCGCGGCGAAACCGTGCAGGCTCCGGCTGCAGTCTTCGTGATGGTGCGTGTGGGAACAGGTGGGGCACACTGGATACAAGTAGCGGTCAATTATAAAGAGCAGCGAAAATCCGGCGATCAGGCCCGCGCACGCTCCCAACCAACCATCGCGTTCGGCGATTTCCGGAAGGATCCAGAAGAGCGCGATACCAACCAGCAGCCCTCCACTGAAAGGCAGGATGCGCCGCGAAACGGAAGGAATTTCGGCCAACCGGATTCCAGCGAATGCTCCCATCAAGGTGAGCAAAAACAGACCAATCAGAATTGTGTAGAGGCCGGTCAAAACTACCTCCACTTTACAGGATCGCGGTGGGGATTCATGCTAGAGTCGTGGCTTGAGACGCGTCATTAGCCGCCGTGCGTTTGCTATGGAAATGGCGGCGGGTTCGATCGCGATCGCGAAGGCATCCCGGCCGCAAATCGCCATCACCATCGACGACTTCTACTGGAAGCAGATTCCACAAGACGGCGCTCAGCGGGCAAACCAGCGGCTTCTGGACGCGCTGGCGCGGCACTCCAATCTGAAGGCAGCGATTTTCGTATGCGGGGAGCATGTGGATAATGAGACCGGCCGGCGATTGGTCCACACCTGGAGCGACGCCGGTCATTTGATCGGCAACCACTCTTACTCACACCTTTCGTATAACGATGCGGAGGTGGGGTTTTCTAAATTCAGCGACGATCTGCTGCGCGGAGAGCACTTCATCAGCGGGCTTCCGGGTTTCCAGAAGATGTTCCGCTTTCCATACTTGAAAGAGGGCGACACCGCAGCCAAGCGTGATCAGATGCGCGCTTTTTTGACCAAGCACAGTTACCGCAATGGACACGTCACCATCGACGCGTCCGATTGGTACTACGATCAACGGCTGCGAGTGCGTATCGAGCAGAATCCGGCGTTGGATCCACGGCCTTACCGCGATCCATACCTTGCGCATCTCTGGGATCGTGCCACATATTATGATGGGCTGGCGCAAAGCATGACGGGCAGGACCATTTCGCACACCATCCTGCTGCACTATACGCTGCTCAATAGCCTGTTCCTGGACGACGTGCTGACCATGTTCGAGGCCAAGGGTTGGAAGTTGGTCAACGCGCAGACGGCATATCAGGACACGGTGTTTACGAACGCGCCGCGCATTGTTCCGGCGGGCGAAAGCCTGATCTGGGCGATGGCGAAGGAGTCCGGCAAGTTTGAGGGGAAGCTGCGCTATCCGGGCGAAAGCGGCGAATACGAGAAAGACAAGCTCGACCGGTTAGGGTTGTGAATCCTGGCCGAGCAAAGCCGCCGCGGCTTGCGCGATCACTCGATTGTCATCCACTCTCCCCGGATCATTGAGCTTGGCAATCAGCGCCTCGCGCAGGAACTGGGGAAAGGCATATGGCTGGGGACGCAGCATACTGCAGGCGCAGAGGGCAGCGTACCGCACCGAAACGGAGGGGTCGAACAGCCGGTCCCGAAGAGCCTTCTGGGTTCCAAGCCTCCGCCATGTATTCCCCAACGCTTCTGTCGCCATGTCGCGCGTGTACTCTTCCTCAGTGTCCAAGGAACCGCACACCTGAATGAATAGAGGCTCGGCGCGCTTTTCCCCAAGTTGCCAGAGCGAATAAACAGCCTCCTGCCTAGCCGCGAGCGGATATCTGCCCCGGACTATCTGCATCAGCCTCCGTGATCCCATGCGGCTCCCGATTTCCGTGAGCGCGTGCGTGCACGCGTTCGACAGATTCTGATGCCCTTCCGTGAGCACCTCAATGAGTGCGTCGAGACCGTCGCGGCATCGCAAGCCTCCCAGTACTGATGCGGCGGCTATCCGTTTATCCCTCTCGATTGTTCTGTTCCGCAGCAACCGAATCACGGCCTCAATCGACTGCGCGCCAAGCTGTCCCATCTTGTCAATGGACTCTTCTTTTTGGTGAGCTCGAATTTCAGCGAGTCGGCGTCTCTGGAAGTCGTCGCATCCACGGCGCCGGGCGCGAGCAAGCGGCGATTCGTCATCATCCACGCCTTCCACCCGCCATTTGGGCGGACGCTCGCCCAGCAGTCCGATAGCCCTGGCGGCCAGACATCGTCTATGTACCGGCGTGCTCGCGTCGCGCCACAGCGCGATTGCTGCCTCCACGTCGGCCGCGCCGGCCACTCGCAGGAACTTCTCCCCCTGAGCTCGTTTGCGCGCGACGTTCCAGGATCTTGCCACTACCGAATGATCTTACATCGGCGCGTGCTATGATCGTTCGGGCTATGGCAGGAACCAGCAATCCGGCAGCGATCGATCTTGAGCAGCACCTGGCGTTCGAGCTGACGCGCGTGGTGGAAGAAGGCGCCGTAGCTGCGGCGCGGACCATGGGGCAAGGGGACCGCAAAGGGTCGGATCAAGCCGCCGTCCAGGCCATGCGCCGGGCCTTCGAGACTGTTCCTATCGCGGGCAACATCGTGATCGGCGAGGGTGAACGCGACGAAGCACCCATGTTGTACATCGGAGAACCGGTGGGCGCTCCACCGCCGGACGGCGTGCAATACCCGGCCATCGACATCGCGGTAGATCCGCTGGAAGGGACCAATCTCTGCGCCACTGGCGCTGCGAATTCCATCGCAGTACTGGCAGCGTCCGAAGCGGGCGGCTTGCTCCACGCGCCGGACTGCTACATGGAAAAGATCATCGCTGGTCCTGCCTCGCAGGGCGCGTTGGACATCGATGCTCCGGTAGTGGACAATCTCCGGGCCATTGCGCGGCGGCTGGAGCGCCACGTGATGGACCTGGTGGTGATCGTGCTGGACCGGCCGCGTCACGAAAAGCTAATCGCCGATATTCGCCAGGCTGGAGCGCGCATTCGCCTCATCGGGGACGGCGATCTTTCGGCCGGCATTGCGGCTGCTGTGCGAGGCACCGGCGTCCACGCTGTCATGGGAATCGGCGGGGCGCCGGAGGGCGTCATCACGGCCGCAGCACTGCGCTGTCTGCATGGCGAGATGGTGGGACGCTTGGTGGCTGCCAGTCCGGAGCAGGAGGAACGCATGGCGCGCATGGGAATCACCGATCCTCGCAAAGTCTACCGCGCCGAGGATCTTGCCCCCGGCAAGCAAATCATATTCGTAGCTTGCGGAGTAACGCCCGGCAGCTTGCTGCAAGGCGTCCGCTTCTTCGGCGACGGTTACCGTACGCATTCGGTGGTAATGACGTCGAATCCCAACAAAGTGCGGTTTCTGGATACGGTGCATGCGACAAGGAAACCCGGTCCCCGAGGCGTCCGGCTCTACTGAGCCGGCCGCCGTTCTTCGGTTCTTCAGTTCTTCGGTTCCTCGGTTCTGGTTCTTTGGTTTTCAATCAAAGAGCTCGGCATCCTCGAACCGAAGAACCGAAGAACCGAAGAACTGAAGAACTGAAGAACCGAAGAACGCTTTTAGTTGAGCCGTCCGAGCCATCGATGTATTGCTTCGAGCTGTCTTGTTATTTCGCCGCGGTCCTCCGCCTTCGGCGAGCATTTCAGATACTTCTCCAGATCGCGTTTCGCCGCCACGAACTCGCGTAGATGCAGCCGCGCTACTCCCCGTGTCTTGTAGTAATCTGCGTTCTCCGGGAATGCTTCCACCAGCAGATCCATCACCGCCGCGGCTTTCCCGTATTGCTTCACCCGGAAATAAGCCGAGCGCAGATTATTCAGCATCCGGACCAGGATGTATCGATTGCTGACCGGCGCTAATGTAGAAGGCTCCGTGGACAAGTCCACGCCCGTGATCTCGCGGGCTAGCTTACCGCAATCGTCTTCGGTGAGAAGCTTGCCTCCGTGGAAGGGGTCGATGTATGTGGAATATTCGGCGTCCCTGTATTGCACTACGAAATGTCCAGGCAGACCGATTCCGAAAACAGGCCGCCCCAGTCTGCGCGCCACTTCGATATAGACCAGCGAAAGAGTGATCGGAATGCCCGTTCTTTGATCCAGGACGACATCCAAACAACTGTTGCCGGGATGATAGTAGTCGGAGTCATTACCGCGAAAGCCGAGTTGGTGAAACAAATAGTCGTTCGCGATGCGGACGAACCGGGGGCCGTCCGCGCCGGCAAGTCCGCCCAGGCGCGTGTCAAGCTCGGAGGCAATCCGGTCGAGCATTATAAGGTAGGGCGCGGCGTCGAGGCCAGGCCGCTCGATAGCCGCCATTTCGAGTGCGGCGGCGTCCAGCGCCACCCCTGGTTCGTCTCGTAAAGCCGCCCGTAACGCCTGCATTCAGCTCCCAGAAGCTCCACTATACCGCCCGGTGTTAATCAGGTGGCCCTATTCAGAGTTTCGGCCCGACGGTCGATAGAGAGACCAGGATGAGATGGACCTTGGCAATTGCCGCGTTTACCGGCATCATGTCGGCACAAGCCGTGCCCGCATCCCCGGAGCCTGCCCGCACGACGATGGCCAATGCTATAGAAAGACAGCGCGCGTCCGTTTTGAAACAGGTGACATCCGTGACCGGCAAACCTGCCGTGCCTGGCTCGTTCTTCACCGTTCCGTGGGTTGATGGGATGGCTTCCCATTTCGTTCCACCTTCATGTGATCCGATGGCCACAGAGGAACTGGAAAAACTGATCGAGCAAAACGCAAAGGAGCAAGGCGTCAAGTCCGATCTGATTCGCGCGGTGATCAACGAGGAGTCCGGCAGGCGGCCTTGCGCTGTTTCATCCAAAGGCGCCCAAGGCTTGATGCAGCTTATGCCGGCGACGGCGGAAGAACTTGGCGTCGGCGATCCTTTTAATGCCAAGCAAAATGTCGAGGCGGGAACGAAATTGCTAAAACAGCTGCTGGCCAAGTACAAAGGCGACGTAGCGCTCACCCTGGCGGCCTACAATGCAGGCTCCGGCCGCGTGGATCGCGATGGCGGGGTGCCAGACATCCCGGAGACGCTGGGCTATGTGACGCAGATCCTGGCGAGGCTGCCGAAGCGGTAAGAGTTTCTAGCCACGGATAAACACGGATGGACACGGATAAAGCAGTTCGTCTTATCCGTGTCCATCCGTGGCCAAAAACAAAGTACCCATTTGTTCTCAATGGCAAACGCGCAGCCGCCCACTCCAGTCCCCGTTAAACCTTTCAACATTTCTGACGATAGATGCTTTGAGGCTCGCGACCAGGATCCGCTCCGCATGCTGGCGAAGACCACAGTAACGCCCCCGTCGTTCGCGGTTAGACCAGCTCCGGCAGTCGCCTTCTTTGAAGCCGAGGAACACAGCGGCCCCCCCTCCACCATTCTTATCGTCGATAGCGAAGAGATCAATCGCAGGCTGCTGAAGGCGATTTTCAAAGCCGCTCGGTATCGAATGCTCGAGTGCCGCAGGGCATCGGAAGCGATGGCGCTTCTTCAATCCGAAAAAGTCGATCTGGTTATTCTGGACCTGATGCTCCCGGAAATGAGTGGCCCCGAGCTGTGCCGGTGGATGAAGGCGGACCGGCGGACGCAACTGATCCCGGTCCTGATGATAACTAATGTACAGGGCGTGGAAAACGAAATCGTGGGCATCTCTTCCGGCGCCGATGAATTTCTGATCAAGCCTTTGCATCCGGCGGTGGTGCGAACGCGAATTCGAGCCATGCTCCGCAACAAGGCGCTGATCGATTCTTTAGAAGAGGCCGAAACCATTCTGTTCGCGCTGGCGCAAACGGTGGAACAACGTGACGTTTATACCGGCAAGCATTGCCAACGCCTGGCAGTTGCGTCGGTAATGTTGGGCGAGGCCCTGGGGCTCTCGCATTCCGACCTGACCGCGCTCTATCGCGGCGGCTATCTTCATGACATCGGCAAAATCAGCATTCCGGACGCGATCCTCTTCAAGCGGGGATTGCTTTCGGAGCAGGAGTGGGGCGTCATGCGCAGCCACCCCATCCGTGGCGAGGAGATTTGCCGGCCGATGAAGAGCCTATGGCCGGTGCTGCCGATCATCCGGAATCACCATGAGCGCTGGGATGGCTCGGGCTACCCGGATGGTTTGGCCGGCGAAGATATCCCGTTGCTGGCGCGCATTCTGCAGGTTGCCGACATCTACGATGCCTTGATTACCGAACGGCCGTACAAGCCGGCTCTATCTCACGAGCAGGCCTTCGCACTCATGGAAGAAGAGGTCCGCCGAGGCTGGCGCGATCCGGAACTTGTGCCTCTGTTTGTCAGCGCCATTCAAACGAAGATCGCGGCTGACTTGAGCGCCATCGATCCCTCGCTCGAAAACATGAGCATCGAAGTTTCCAGGTAGGATAAACCCAGGCGCTCAATGCCGGCCCTGGAAATTCTGAACCGCAAGATCGTTGCTTGTCACAAATGCCCACGCCTGGTGGAATACCGCGCCCAGATTGCGCGCGTAAAGCGCCGGGCCTATCGCGACTCAGAATACTGGGCGAAACCGGTGCCGGGATTCGGCGATCCGAACGCCCGGTTGCTCCTGATTGGCCTCGCGCCAGGAGCGCACGGAGCCAACCGCACTGGTAGAGTTTTTACGGGCGATAGCTCTGGCGTGTTCCTGTACAAAATAATGTACGAAACCGGTTTTGCTTCGCAACCGGCCAGCATTTCCCGCGACGACGGCCTTACGCTGATCGACGCCTACATCAGTGCTGCCGTTCGTTGTGCTCCGCCGGACAACAAACCGCTTCCCGAAGAGATCCGCAACTGCCGTCCCTACCTGGAGCGGGAATTGGAGTTGCTGAAGGACGTGCGGGCAGTGGTGGCGCTAGGCAAGCTGGCGTTCGATGCCTACCTCAGCATACTGCTCGATGAAGGAAGAATTGGCCGCCGCGCCGATTTCGTCTTCGCTCACGACCGCGAGCATCACACCGGGACCGGCCAGCCAACGCTCATCAGCTCCTACCACCCTAGCCAACAGAACACTTCGACGGGGAAACTGACGGCGGAGATGTTTCGAGCCGTTTTCGTGCGAGCCAGGAGACATCTGGGCACCGGTCGCTAACGGGCCCGTGAAAAAATCGGCCCAGGCACCGACTCCCTCACGGTCGCGGTTCGGTAACACTCTCTCTAACGCTCGCGGCTCGGAAACGATCGTGTCTTACCGAACCGCGACCGTAAGGGAGGCGGTGAATTTTTACTGCGGCACTCGTGCAGCGAATCCCAATACGTTCCCCCCAGGTTCCTGCACCCAAATCTCGCGCATGCCGTAGAAAGTGGTCCGCTCCGGAACCAGCACCTTCGCGCCTTTTACGCGTTCCAAGGCGTCGCTGAAGTTGTCCACTTCGATATACAAGTGGGAGCCGGACGCGAGTATCTCATCCGTTGCCGCGCCCGCGTCTTTCCGAACACTGGCGCGGGATTGTAGCATCACTTCGGTTCCTTCCTTTTGCAGGATCACGAAGCCCAGTTTGTCGCCCTCCGGAACTTCCACTGTTTTCTCGAAGCCGAGTTTGTTTACCCAGAAGTTCAGCGACGGCTCGACTTCATCGACAATCAGAATTGGTGTAATCTTCATACCGCTATCGTACGCGGCACGGGATTACCGGCGATTGGAAAAAACGGTCACCGCGGCAGCGCGGCGAATTCGCCCGGAGTGTAGCCGCTGAATTCGCGGAACTCGTTGATGAAGTGCGCCTGGTCGTAGTAGCCGCAGTCGAGTGCGACCTTGGTCCAATCGCCACGCACGCTGCTGCGCAGCCTCGGAAGGCTATGCCGGAAACGGATCACGCGGCAGAAATGCTTGGGAGTAAGCCCCATCTGTTCCAAGAAAAGCCGCCGCAAATGCCGCGCACTCATAGCGGCGTCGAACGCCAGGTCATCCACGCGAACCTGACCGCTACGATCCACGATGTAAGCCGACATTTTCTGGACGATACCGGGTTCGGATGCATCCACTAACTGCGCTTCGAGCAGTGCGATGCATTGCTCTTCCGACTTCGCCTCCCCGATCCGCGCAGCCAACTGGCGGCCCTTGGCTCCCCAAACGTCGTCCAACGGCAGCAGGCGGTCCGTGGTCTCACTTCCGGGTGCTCGAACAAATCCCGGCGCCATCCCCGGACGGAATCGCACGCCCATTTGAATTTGACCGGCCTCCAGCGTGAACCGCCGTACGCGCGTCATGGTGCCCACTACTTGCGGGCCAGTACTGGGGGAATACACAATATCGACACATCCATCCGGCAACACCGGATAATCGGGAATCGTTTCGCCGGGCGCGATGGACCAAAAACACTCCACGTACGGCCGAAGCCGCTCCGGCGCAGCGTGCTCACGATATCGCGCAATCATACCTTGATAATAACCCCCAAACCGTGGCGCAGTCGAAACCACTTGAACCCCGGAGTAGGGCGGACCCCAGGGCGGACCCCCTGGTCCGCGGCCGACGCCCACGTCGGCCTACTGCTGGCTTTGTCAATGCTTGAGTTAGCGGGTCCGGGGGGACCCGCGCGGACCAGGGGGTCCGCCCGGGGTCCGCCCCACAGGTTTGCGCAAAACCTCCATCCCACGAGTGTGCGTGCGCTACAGATTCGGATGCAGGGTGTGCCACTTGGTCGCCTTTTCGAATGTCATCGCCACCCGCATCGGTTCGCCCTCTTCATACAACTTGCCCGTGAATACCAGCCCCTGTGGCAGGCCATTGGCGAATCCGCATGGTGTCACGATCTGCGGATGCCCGGTTAGATTCGTCACCAGTAGCAGCCCACCAAACGGAGGCGAGACTAGCACGTCCCAATCGGCCATGAACTGATCCATGCGGTGCATCAGGAGAGTTCGGGCGCGTTGCGCGCGAATATACTCCACCGCTGGAATCAGCCGCGCCGTTCGAAAGGTGTTAGGCCAATCACCGGGCGCTTGGCCCTTCAATTGGTTTACGCCGCCGCTGCGCGTCAGATCGTCGAAAGCGGTAGCAGCTTCAGCCTCCAGGATGATCCGCAAAGGTTGCGCCTGAAAATCCGGGAGCTTCACCGGCTCGAGTTTTGCGCCCGCCGTCCGCAGATCGGCCAGCGCCTGATCGTAGAGCTGCTTCGACTCCTTCGACGCCCGTTCGAAATCAGCCTCCAGATAGCCGATGCGAAGTCCCGTGAGTCCGAGCTGCGGCTGCCAATCGAAAGGAGCATCTACCACCGCCAGGTCTTTCCCATCCGGTCCATGAATCGCCTCTAAAACCAACGCACAATCCTCCACCGAACGGCAGATAGGACCCGGCTTGTCCATGGTCCAACTCAAGCCCATCGCTCCATGGCGGCTCACTCTACCGTAAGTCGGCCGCAACCCGACCACGCCACACGTGGTGGAGGGCGAAATTATGGAACCGAGCGTTTCAGTGCCGAGCGAGAACCCAACCAATCCAGCGGAGGTGGACGAGGCCGATCCCGCGGATGAGCCGCTGGAGCTGCGCTCTGTGTTCCACGGATTCTTGGTCATACCGGCGAACCACAAGCCGCCTTGCGCCAGCGCGCCCATCGAGAGCTTCGCCAGCAGCACCGCGCCGGCCTGCTCCAGACGATCCACCACGGTTGCGTTGTAGTTGAACACTTGGTCTTGATATGGTTCCGCGCCCCAACTGGTCTTGATTCCTTTGGTCGAGTAAAGATCCTTCGCGCCCCACGGAATTCCGTGCAGTGGTCCACGATAGTGGCCGCGCTTGATTTCCTCATCAGCCTTGGCGGCCTGCTCGAGCGCGAGTTCCTCCGTCAGCGTAATCACGCACAGGAGCTTGGGTGAGTATTTCTTCAGCCGCTCCAGGTACATCTTGGTCAAATCTGTCGAAGAAACTTTCCGCGACTTAACCAGTGCCCCGAGCGTCGTCACCGGTTCGAACGCCAAATCCTCCATTGAGCCGAAGCTCTTCGGCTTCTCGATTGTTGGAGAAAACTTCGCGGGCTTGGCGGACGGCTTGGTTGGATAAAACCGCGTGGCAGGTTCGGTGTCGAGCGGAACATCGATCTTGCGCAGAGTTTCATAGCCAGTCAGCGCGCGATTCACGCCGGGCAACATCATAGCTTCCTGCTCTTCGGTGAAATCCAGCCCGATGAGATGCAGCGCGCGGTGCAGCATTTCTTTGGTTATGCGGTTCGACGAAGGTGCCGGCGTTTGGCCTTGAGGAACCTGGGCCTCGCTCGAAGAAGCCACCGACAACACAGCGACCAATCGCATCCAATCCCGCCGATCCAAGCCTTCCAGAAGCATAGTCCGACCATGGTAGCAAGCTGTCGGCAGCGCGCGGCCGCGCACGTGCTAGACTGAATTGTCGCGGGCGTTTCTGCCTGCGCAAAACCGTTCCTCGACACCCCGGAGAGATGGCCGAGTGGTTGAAGGCGCACGCTTGGAAAGCGTGTATAGGGGAAACTCTATCGAGGGTTCGAATCCCTCTCTCTCCGCCAGTGATTCTAAAAGACTTACTGGATAGTTCCAGAATTGTGGGCCAATTTGGGCCAAGCTGGCTTAGAATGAAGCCATGCCACTGGCCTTGTACCGGCGCCACCGCTTGAACTGCAAAGGCAATCACCCGCACAACAAAAGAAGCAGCGAATACGACGAGCGCAAGAAGAACTGGCGGCGCTGCGAATGTCCGATCTTTGTTTCTGGATCGCTTGGCAAGGACTTCCGACGTCAAAATACGGGGAGATGGCAATGGGATGAAGCGAAGGCAGTCGCTGTCGAAGTGGAGAGAGCGGGCAAGTGGGAGGGAGCCTCTCCGATCTCTACTTCAGAACCGCCTGAGACTTCATCGCATAACCGTGTCTCGATCGATCGAGCGATTAAAGCTTTCACGGCTGAGTTCGAAGAACACGCGGCACCTAACACGCAAAAGAAATACCGCATTCTGCTTGCAAAGCTAAAATCGTTCAGCCACAGCCGTGGGTACGTCATGCTGGACCAGTGGACGCCGCTCGATGTTCGAGAGATGCGATCGGCATGGAAAGTCGCGCCTCAGACGGCCGCCAAGGATATGAGCACGGTCAAAGCGTTTTTCGAGTTCTGCCTTGCCAATGAATGGATAGCGCGAAATCCGGCACGCCTTGTCAAGAATCAACGCACGCGCGATTCAGCGGACCGGCGGAACGAGCAAAAGCTGCCGTTCTCAGATGAAGAATTGAAGAGGATGTATGAAGCGTGTGAAACGAATTATGGGAAGCAAGAAATCAAGTGGTCGCGGATTATCCACCACCTGCGTGTCGAGGGTCAATACGCTCGATACAACTCGAAATGGACTGGGCAAGACCTCGCCGATTTCATTTCTGTCTCCCTGTACACTGGATTGCGCATATCCGACGTAGCAACGTTTCACGTTGACCGAATGAAACCTACTGGCGAGATCCTGCTGAGGACTACTAAAGCCGGAACGCATGTGTACACCTGGGTGCCGGCGTGGCTTCAGGAACGCATTCGGGCACGCGCTACGGAATACGGCCTGTACATTTTTGGCGAGCATGTGACAAAGGACATGAACGTCGTGACCGACGTGTGGCGTCGCAAGCTCATCAAGCTGTGGTCCCTGTGCGGGCCGTGGAAGGAGAAGCCCACTCCGCACCGCTTCCGACATAGCTTTGCGCGGATTCTCCTGCAGCGGCCGGGCGTGACCGTACGCGACGTCGCCGAGTTGCTCGGCAACTCGGAGCAAATGGTACGTCGGCACTATGCTGCCTGGATACCGGAGCGGCAGGCGCGCCTCACGAGAGTATTGCAGGAAGCTTTTGATGACAAGCCCAGGCCTCGAATTGTCGCAATTGCTGGCGGCATATGATTGCGCATTAACTTAATTCGAATTCAAGAGTCTTGTGTGGATGCGCTGAGCGGCGGATTCGGGCACGCTATAGACCGTGTGTGCCTTCTTTCGACCCATTCTTATCTTGATAACCCCAGGATCGTCTTTGACCAACTTGCGCACGGTCTCGCGCCCTAAGTTCCACAGTTCAGCAAGTTCGCCAACTCGGTAGTGCTTTTCGAAAGTTGTGCCATCAGACGGCATCGAAAAAAGTGCCTCCACTATATAAGGGAATGGCAGAGGCACTTCGGGACGATTATTTTTCGGTCATGATGAGCCGTTGATAGAACGAATCGTCAGTTCTGACGCTTGATTCTGACCTTCATCTGTAAGGTGCTGAAAGCAGTCGTTTTCCGTCAACGCAGCTTTCGCTAGCCGCCGCACGCCATCGAGCGCCGAAAAAAACTTCAATAAATTTCGTCCCGAAGTGCCTCTGCCATTCCCTTATTAGTAGAAGGTGCTTTTTGCGTTGGCTCAACTACGGAGGTTGAATATGAACACGAATGATCATTTGGAAACCAAGGCAGCGACGGTCGATCCGCCGACCAAGCGCGTGATTCTTTCGATGGGCGGAAAGGGAGGAGTTGGCAAAACGAGCGTGATGGCCGGCTTAGCGGAGTGGTTCCAAGAAAACTCGATTCCGGTCAAGCTCCTCGATCTGGACACAGAAAACAAGTCCCGCGGGTCGCTGACCCATTTTTTCGGCGGTAAGGTGCCTAAGGTGAATATCCACACACCAGCCGGTCTGGACGCTTTTGTGGATGAGCTGACCGAGGGTCCGCCTGTGATCCTGGCGGACATGGGCGCGGGCGCCGGCCAGGTGACTTACGACTGGTTCGACAAGATGTATTCGAACGTCGCGGAGGCTGGAATTGCATTCACCTCCGTTGGTCTCATCACATCCGACCCTGCCAGTGTCGAGAGCGTTCTCGCTTGGGCTTCCCGGTTACGAGACAGAACCGCTTACTTGATCGTCGAGAACTCCGTCGCAGAACACACCGACTTCCGTTACTGGCGGGAAACGCATCAGGCGCTCTTGTTTCAACAGAAGTACTCGCCAGCTGTGGTGCGGATGGATTTCCGGCTGCCAGTTCTCGAAAACGCCACAAGAAATCACGGCGTGACGCTCGGCGCGGTCGCCGCCAGGCTCGCCGCCGCCCCGGAGTTGCAGAAGGCATCACTAGTGATGCGGGCGCAGAGCTATCGCAGACGCATGTTCGCTGAATTCGACAAGGTGCAGGAGCTGCTTTTGCCATGAGCGAGCAGGATGAACTCTTGGAACCCGATCTCATCGATCGCATCGCGAATGCGCTGCCCGTGGAGGTTAGGGCCGAATTCTACCGCGAGCTTCGCCATTGCCGGTCCCTGCCCGAGAACGACGAGATGCTGCGAATTTTACGGGCCATGCACTTTTCCGTCTTGATCATGGTGGAGGTGCCCGCGCGGATGGCGACGGAGCGAGAGCGATTCGAGCAGACCGCCGCTGGCACAACGAAACTTCTCCAGGATGTGCGGCAATTCACCGAAGAGCATCAGAGGCAAATCGATGAGCGACTTGATCAAGTCTCGGCCGACATCGCCGAGGCGCTAAAACCGGAAGCTGTTGCCGCCGCGATCAATGAAAGCCTTCGCCAACAATTCGTCAAAACGACGATCCCTCAAACCGCCAACGCGCTGGCGGTTACCGCCGCGCAGATAAAGAAAACCTCTGATGATTTCGTTGAGGTAGCTGGGAAACTGGGAGCCTCCTATGATAGTGCGGCCGCGGAAGCCCGTAGAGCGATTCAACAACTCGAAAGGGCCAGCTCGAAAGCCTTAGAGAGTACGAAACGCGGGGCCGACGAGTTGATGCAGGCGCTCGGCAAGGAGTATCGCTGGTGGTTCTTCGTGTTCGTGATCTTGGCATTCGTCCTGGGCATAGGGCTCGGATGGGAGTGTGGGTATTTACGCGACCAACGGCCGGCGGTAGTTCATGCACCGGTAATGCAGGCACCCGAAGTGAAACCCGCGACTCCCGTTAAACCGAAGACCAGACACTAGGATGTTCCGATGCTGACTATCCGCGCCATGTCGGACGGCAAAGGCTATTCATCCCGGCACCTGGAGCACAGCGATTACTATGCCGAGGGTGAACGCGTGACTGGCTTTTGGCTGGGGCGCGGGGCGGAATTGTTAGGGCTAAATGGTGCTGTAAAGACAGATGACTTCGAGGCTCTGCGTCAGGGCTTAGATCCACGAACAAAAGAATTTCTGAGAGTCCGCCGCAGCGCCGACCGCACGGCGGTTGACGGTACCAAGCTCGCACAGGGGCGAAGCCTCTACGATTTCACGATCTCCGCCCCGAAGTCGGTCTCGGTACTCGCGATTCTAGCGGGCGATGATCGGTTGATCGAAGCACACCGCATTGCCGTCGCCGAAGCCCTAGATGAGGCCGAAACTTACGCAGCCAGCCGCGTACGGCATGCGGGCGCCAATGAGGATCGGCCTACCGGGAACCTGGCGCTTGCCGTTTACCACCACGACACCAGCCGCGAGCTTGATCCGCAGCTGCACACGCACGCGGTTGCGGCTAATCTCACATTCGACGGTACGGAAGGTCGCTGGAAGGCGCTGCAAGCGTCGGGGATCTACGAATGCCGGGCCTATCTTTCGGAGGTCTATCGCAATGCGCTTGCTCGCGAAGCGCGCGCCATGGGGTATGAGATCGAGAGTCAGCGTGACGCGAAGGGACGCGATGCCGGATTCGAGATCCGGGGCGTCCCGCAGGAGCTACTCGCAAAGTTCAGCCAGCGCAGCCGTCAACGTGATGCGGCAATCGCTGTCTTTGTCGAGCAACGTGGACGGAAGCCGACCGACAATGAGGTCGCCGTGCTGGTTCGAGAGTCACGGGCCGACAAGCTCATGGAGATCTCGACTCGCGAACTCCGCGAAAAGCAACGCGCTCGGCTGACTCCGGACGAAGAGAAGGCGCTTGTTCGGACCCGCAGCATGCAGGGGCCTACTTTGTCGGTCACTTCAAGCTCTTCTTCGCTGGATTACGCCAAGGACCACATTTTCGAACGTGTATCGGTCGCTCAGGACCACGAGCTCCTTACCGAGGCCCTCCGGCATGGCCGGGGCCGAATCCGGCTAGGCGAGTTGAAAGGCGAATTGAGCGTCCAGGAGTCGGCTGGCCGGGTATTGCGCTCAGGGCGCGAGATCGCAACGGAAACCAGTCTGGAAAGGGAACGCAACATGATTGCTGCGATTAACCGGGGACTGGGAGGCTTTGAGCCGCTCGCTGGTACTCATACGTTTGTCATCTCAGATCGTTTGCGCCCCGAACAGAAGCATGCCGTGGAATTCGTTCTCCGATCATGTGATCTGGCGGTAAGCATCAGTGGCGCCGCTGGGACCGGTAAGACCGCAACGTTGAAAGAACTTCGGCGAGGGTTGATGGAAGTTGGCCGGGCGGTACTTGCCATCGCCCCAACGATGAGCGCCGTGGAGGAACTGCAGAAAGTCGGTTTCGCCGACGCCGTCACTGTCGAGCGGGTGCTCGAAGATCCGCGCATTCGCAGTGGCATCCGGGGCAAGGTAATCATCCTCGACGAGGCTGGTATGGTTTCGGCGCGGCAGATGGCGAACCTCCTGCGATTGGCAGAGGAATGCTCCCTGCGGGTGGTCTTCAGCGGCGATACCAAACAGATTCGAAGCGTGGAAGCGGGCGACGCCCTCCGAATACTGGAAAAGGAATCGCGGCTTAAGACCGTTACCCTGACTCAGGTGCAGCGGCAAAGTAGGAAAGACTACCGCACCGCGATGGAGGAGCTTCGCGAGAACCCGGAGCGAGGATTCGCCAAGCTGGATGCGATGGGGGCCGTTCGTGAGGTCGCGTTCTCCGATCGAGCCGCGACCATCGCCGATGCGTATGCCGGTGCTGCGGGCCAAACTCTGGTCGTCTGCGCGACTCACGACGAGATCGACCGAGTGACCGAGGCCATACGCGAACGCAGGAAGGCAAGCCGGCAACTCGGCACAGGCACCACTCTTGCCCGACACGTGTCACTCAACTGGACAGCAGCACAGAAGGCTGATCTGCAAAACTATCGTCCAGGGCAACGGCTGAGCTTTCATCGGGCCGCCAGATCTATTGCAAAGCACGAGACTATGGAGGTCTTGGGTGTAGCGCCAAACGGTATCGTGGTTCGTTCTGCGGACGGAAAGAAATCCACTATCTCTCGGAGGCACGTTGGGAGCTTCGATGTGCTGGAGGCGAAACCTATTGAAGTGTCGCCTGGTGATCGGCTCCTGCTCACCGCCAACCGTCGTGATGCTGGACTGCGGATCACAAACGGTGAACTGGTCACCGTCTCCTCCGTCGATGCCGGAGGTCACGTTCAGCTGGAAGATGGCCGCACTCTGCCATCGAACTACTGCAATTTCACGCACGGCTATGCTGTCACCGCGCATCGCAGCCAAGGCAAGACGGTTGACTCGGTCATTCTGTCGGGCGACGGCATGCAAAAGGAGTTGTTCTATGTTGCCTCCTCGCGCGGCCGGCACAGCGTGACAGTGATCACGAGCGACAAGGAACGTCTACAACATACGGTGGGCAGGTCCATGGCGCGAACCTCGGCCACGGAGCTATTGCATGGCAAAGGCGCCTGCTGCCGCCAGGGAACTCCGCGAGGGATGGAAATGGCGCGAGAAATGGTTCGAAGAGCGGCGGCGTTGTTGAGTTCCGCTGCGAAGCAGATTATCCAGCAAGAAGTAGTTCGAACCGGATCGCGAATGGAGCGCAGACGTGAACGTGGTCTCGAGCGGTAACGTACCCTGGGTCGTCAGCTCAGGCGATCCGGCAGCGACACTTGAGATCTTGCTGCAAACGCAAACCGTGATCCTTTCCTGGCATCAGTTTGTCTGCGGCGAGGGCAATAGCGAGGAGCTACGAATCGCCTTCGCCAGTCATGATTTGGTCATAAAGGGTGTTGGGCTTGATGCGCTGCTGCCGGCGATTGCCTCCCATCGGGTTGTATCGCTTCGCGAGAGCCTACGTTCCGAACGCTTTTCCGCCCAGACGGAGCGGTTCATTCATGAAATCGTCGTCCGAAGGGTCGGAGGTGAGTTATGAAGCCAATGCGTGCGATACGTGCTTCGAGTGGCAATTGAGCGTGGCAAATGGTTTCGCTCTTCTTCGAGAGCGTTATTTGGAAATAGACACCATCCCTAAGCCTTGCGGCTTAGGTTCGGAAGGTTCGCTGAGCGGGCTGTATGTCCCGGATGTGTCCCGCACTTGTCCCACTTTTGTCCCGGTTTTGTCCCGCATTTGTGCAGCCTCATTTTGAGCTCCGGAGGGCCCATGGAAGACAAGTTTCACGATGTTCTGAGCAGCGTAGACGCGAAACAGGGCCGCTCGCGTTTGGAGCCCTATGGAGAAATCGTGGAGGCGTTGCGATCCCAGGGCGTCACGTGTAGGGATATCACCGCTCTACTAGCGGAGAAGTGTCAGTTCAAAACGTCGAAAAGTGCTGTCAGCCGGTTGGTGCGAGCGCGAGCAAGAAGACGGAGGAATGCGGCCCGCCAAATTTCTCGCCACGTAGCGATACCACCACCGATCGTAGCCAAAAGGGCGGGATTGCATTCTGGGCCCGGACCGAGTGAGAACGAAATTCAGCAAAGAATCGCAGCAATGAAGGCGCGCAAGCCGGCCACGGTGTCATCTGACAATGACTTCTACTTCGACCCAACCGAACCGCTCCGGCTCATCGATCCGGGAAAACGGGATTCAAACGACTAGTCAAGCGGCAGGCTTGCGGCGGCTAATGAAACTACACCACCGATGAAGTCGTGCGGCTTCGTGAAAGCGGGCTCTCAATCGAGAGAATCGCCGGCCAATGCACATCGGTGTTGGCACTGCGAGTAATGCAAACACAGCCTACGGCTCAATGCCGAGCCGATCGTTGACAGCGTTCCGAAATCGCTGCTTGCAGCCCAAATATCGCTCCGTCGTCCGAACACTGACATGCCCGAGCAGAAACTGAATTTGCTCCAGCTCGCCGCCGGCTTCGTGGCAGAGCCTTGCACAAGTCCGCCGCAGATCATGAGGAGCGATCGCTGGAAGCGCACATTTCGTAGCAGCCTTTCGGACGACGCTCCAGACCACCTTCGGGGTAACACCATTTCCTAAAATCCGGCTGGCTTTGTTCACTTGGCGGAATATCGGTCCGGACACTATACCAGCGGATGCTACCCACTGGTCGATAGCGTTTTTTACCCACTGTGGCATCGGTACCGTCCGGACGTGACCTCCTTTTCCAACAAGATTCACAATAACCCAGTGTTCCTCCCGCTGGTCCAAGTCCTCAATCTTCAGTTTCACTAACTCGGCACGCCGCAAGCCACAGCCGAGAAGAGTCGCCAGCATTGCACGATCGCGCTTTCCGCGAAGTTCATCGGTATCAACTCGCGTAAGCAGATTGCGTCCCTGTTCCGCTGTCAGCCAGTTCCCGAGGCGGACACCCAGTAGCTTCACGCCCTTCACCCTCTGGATGCCTGCCGCCAACTCGGGGCTCAGGAGTCCGCAGTCGGCGGCTTCGTATGCCAGCCGTCTGATGGCCGTAAGTTGCAGGTTGATTGTTGAAGCAGAGTAGTGGGCTTGTTCCAGGAACATGCGGTACCTAGTGAGCACCGTCTTGTTAAAGGCAAGACGCGGTTCCGAACAATACCACTCAGTGAACTCCCTGATCGCGTATTCGTACGCTCGGCGTGAATTGAGCGACGCAAGACTGTTGAGAACGGCAGACTTCGATTGTTCGAGGTCGGGCAGATTGAGGACCGGCCTCGCAACCCGTTTTCGTCGACTCTTCGGCATTCGATGCGGCCTCCAACACCGCATAGCCTAGCATCTCGCGCTCAATCACCAGATAGTTCGTTCTTAGGTCCTCATATTGGGCATTAACGGTAGCCATCTGGACATTACCTCTCCGTTGCCTGGACCTCAAGCGAAGCCGTAGAGCCAGGGCGGTGACAGGTCGAATGATACAAGCGGGGCCGTTCATCAGAGCCGGCCCGGCGGAAGACGCGGGTCGTTATCACAAGCAACAACCTTGGGGCGAATCGCCCACGCTCGCCCAGTTGGGCCGGCCCGGACTACAGACCGGGAGGTTCATCCCCCTCGAAGTGCGGATCGTACCCAAGGAAGAACAAGCACTCCAGCCGGTCTGCCTCATAGAGGATTCTGCCAGGTACTCGTTTTCTCTCCAGCCGAAGCTCCTCTGTCAAACCGTGTATGGCGTTAACAACCTCTCTATGTATGAGGTGATCGTGGCGGGTAACGTCGATGTAGCGTCGAGCAGCGTCGGCGAAAGAATTAAACGCTTGGGTCGGATACTTTCGCGTCGGTCCAGTAAGTGCGGCTTGGAAAGTGCGCCAATGATCTACCACCGCCGCTGCCAGTCGATCCTTCTCGGAGTTGCCCATCCGAATGTTCCCTCGGTCTGCCATAACGTTGCAGTGCGTTGACCGATTGCCACCGAACCTTCAATACTACATAATGCCGCTGAATGGCCCCGCATGGGCTTGCGGCCGTCTGGGTTCCGCTTCACCGCCGATTTGGGTTCGGGCAAGAAGGGAGCCAAGTTTCCGATTTGCGTTTCTAGTCAAAGTGCTGGATCGGCGGTGACAAGCCGACTTATTGTTCCAATCCGGCGAACCTCCCCGAACATTCCAAGAGATAACCCCATCAGCTCCCCTTGCGCACCGGTACAAATCAGAGGGAACTCCGGTTGGAAAACTGCTCCCAAGACATCAGGGCCGTCCGTTGCTCTCCACGAGGGACCTATTTCCGTGACCGGCGTTTCCCAGGAGCAATCCCTTGCCGTTTCAGGTGGCCCGTAGCGACCGACCCGAGCTTGCTCCGAGTAGCGCGTATTCCGACCAGAGCACCCCGACCACACGGCAGATCAGCGAAATGCCGGCTTCTCGCTCATGTAACTCGCCTTGAGCCGATTAATTAAGCAAGTCGAAGCCGCGTTCTAGTTTCGGCCTTTTCGTTTATCGCCTGATTGAATTGGTTCGCGAAGAAGCTGTTCGTGCTGCTCAACATCGTGGTTCCGCAGTCGAGCAACGATAGAAAAGCTTCGCCCGAGTTACCGAGAGTATCTCGCCAGGGGCGCCGTCTCAGATTTCGGTCTCACTTTGTCAGATGGGTCGCAAATGTGGAAGTGTTGATATGCCCTGGCAGGTCGGTTCGGCCCGCCAGGGTGTGGGCTCGTTCTTGCCAACGGGCGTAGAGCGCGAGCGATAAGCGACTTCAGGACACTTGCGCAGAATGCTTGCGCCGTGCCCTCGCTCTGAGCGCCACAACAAACAACAAGATTCCCGCGGGGAAATACGACACGCTGGAAACCTCGGGAACCGTGTTTCCTGGCGGAGGTGGCGGAACTGGAAGAGTGTAATCGTAGGTCAAGGTAAAAGTTCCGCTGGTCGGGCCTGTACTGAATGAGTTGCCAAAAAAGTATCCCTGTTGCAGTTGATAGTTCTCCGCGAAAGCCCCAGCGTTAAAAGTTCCAGTACCTGTCACAGACCCCAAGCTCAGGTCATCAGTTCCACTGATCGAGAAATTCATCGTCGAGGAGCCGCCGAAGCTGTTGATGTTCCAGGTCTCGGTGTCGCTCGATGTATCGTATGACATGATGGCTTGGCCTTCGTTGTTGCCCGTCACCGTAAGACTACCGGTGGCGGACCACGTAAGCGTGGCCGAGTCCAGAGTGCCCAAAGACGGATTGAACTCGTTGAAAGTCGGCGTGACACTGAAAACGCCGAGCACGTCGCTGTTGGTGATGTTGTTATTCGATCCGGAGGGGCTTTCCGTTACGGGTTGAACGATAGTATCGGCGAAAGCCGATCCGCATGCCAATGCCACTAATCCTGCCGCGATCCATCCGGCGGCAATGCCTTTGCGTAAATGATTGTAATACGAAGAGCTAGCTCGCCTACGCAACGGGCTCAGCCCGAAACCAGCAATGAAAATGACCATCAAAGCTGCGTACCTCGGCTCTGGAACCTCCGAGATCGAAGGTTCGAAGGTGATGGTTACATAGCCGTTGCCGCTGTTGGTGCCGGCGGTGGCAATCGTATTAGTGAACGACGGGTCGAAATAAGAGGTACCGCCATAGCCACTGGCGAAGATAGCGC
>CABEDY010000257.1_pt1 | contig 24535 bp, 18 predicted proteins | sample 3423171 | NCBI WGS metagenome assembly CABEDY01 (sample SAMEA5534333, study PRJEB31848) | metagenome | biome: tundra; feature: field; material: soil | place: USA | collected 2013-05 | depth 0.15 m | reverse complement strand
GGTCCCCCTGGACCGCAGCCGACGCCCTCGTCGGCTTGCCGGGTTTTGAAGGAAGCTGATTCCGTTGGCGAAGAGCGGGTCCAGGGGGACCCGCGCAGACCTGGGGGTCTGCCCCACTATGAAGGCAGAATCCCCAGTCTTGGGAAAACTAAGTGACATTGGGATGCCATCCTGCGCGCGGGTTGTTAACCCGCGCAGTTTGCGCCGATTGCCAATCTGATTGCCAATCGGCGCGCAGGCTTACCAACCTGCCCCACACTCTGCAACTGACCCATTACCGGATACCGAGTAACATAGGTCAATATGCTAATGAAGCACCTACTGTATGCTTCTGCCTTGTCGGCCTTCCTGTCCCTGTCGGCGAGTTCCGCAACGCTTCCTCCACCCGAGTACCAGAAACTCACGCATGACATTTACAAACAACTCATCGAGATCAACACCTCCTACAGCACCGGCGCCACCACACCGGCAGCGCAAGCGGTAGCCGAGCGCCTGAAGGCCGAAGGATTCCCGGCGTCCGACATCCAGGTGCTGGGCGCCGCTCCGCACAAGATGAACGTGGTGGTGCGTTATCACGGGACCGGCCAGCACAAACCTCTGCTGCTCCTCGCGCATCTGGATGTGGTGGAAGCGAAGCGCTCCGATTGGTCCATGGATCCTTTCCTGCTCACCGAAAAGGACGGGTTCTACTATGGCCGCGGAACCATCGACGACAAAGCGCAAGCCGCCATCTGGATCGCGAACCTGATTCGTTATAAGCGCGAGGGCTTCAAACCGGACCGTGACCTCATCGTCGCCCTCACGGCGGATGAAGAAGGCGGCGGTCCTTACAACGGCGTGGTCTGGCTGCTGAAAAATCATCGCGACCTCATCGACGCCGAATTCTGCCTGAACGAGGGCGGATGGGGTTACATGGCGGATGGCAAGCGCGTATCGAACAACGTGCAGGTAAGCGAGAAATACGTCGGCAACTATCGCCTGGAAGTAAAGAACAAAGGCGGCCACAGCTCGTTACCGGTTCCCGACAATGCGATCTACCGGCTGGCGGAAGCATTGGTTCGCCTATCGAAATACAACTTTCCAGTCCAGACCAACGAAGTGACTAAAGCATTCTTAGAACAAATGGCCAAGATTCAACCAGAGCCAGTGTCATCTCAAATGAAAGCCGCGGCTGCGGGATCGACAGACGCAATGGAAAAACTATCGGCCGGATCAACGCAACTGAACGCCACATTGCGGACCACCTGCGTAGCCACTATGTTGGACGGCGGCCACGCTCTGAACGCCCTGCCGCAAACCGCCGGTGCGATGGTGAACTGTCGTATCCTTCCCGAAATGAAGCCGGAAGAAGTGCTCGCGACTTTAAAGAAAGTGGTCGCTGACGAGCAGGTATCGATTACCGTGACTCAGGATATGGAGGCCGGCCCCCCATCGCCGATGCGTCCCGACCTCTTTCGAGCGGCCTCTCGCATCACCGATAGCATGTGGCCGGGAGTACTCGCCATCCCGACCATGGTGATGGGCGCCACGGACGGTCTGTATTTGCGAAGCGCCGGCATTCCCACCTACGGAATCCAAGGAATTTTCATTGACGATTTTCGTGCTCACGGCCGCGATGAGCGCGTAGGGATTAACGATTTTTATGAAGGATCGGTGTTCCTGTATGAGCTGGTAAAATCCCTCGCGCAAAATTAATCTCGGTACCGACTCCCTCACGGTCGCGGTTCGGTAACGCTTCTTTCCGAATCGCGAGCGTAAGCGACCGGTTGCTCCGCGCGGCACACGAGCTACAATAGGGATTCCCGCCTATGCTGAAAACGGTCCCCGACATCCTGGCCCAAATTGTCGAGCATAAAAAAGCCGAGCTCGTCCAGCGTGTGGGCGGGATCGCGCGCGCCGCTGAGGATTCTGTCGCGCACCGCCGCGATTTCTTGCATGCTATCACCAGCCGCCAGCCCGCCATCATCGCTGAAGTAAAAAAAGCGTCACCGAGCAGAGGAGTGCTCCTGGAGGATTTCGATCCGGTTTCAATCGCGCAGGCGTATCAGCAAGGTGGCGCGGCCGCGTTGTCCGTCCTCACGGACAAAAAACATTTCAAGGGCAGTTTGGCGGATCTCGAAGCGGCGCGAGCAGCGGTGAGCTTGCCGGTCTTGCGCAAGGATTTCACCATCGATAGTTACCACGTGCACCAGGCAGCCGCGCATGGTGCGGATGCGATCCTGCTGATTGCCGCGATCCTCACTGAGCATCAGATGCGCGACTTTCGCGAGCTGGCGGAGACCTACCGCATGTCCGCCTTGGTGGAAGTGCATGATGAGGAGGATTTGAAACCGGCAATCGCTTCCGGCGCGCGCATCATCGGAGTGAACAATCGCGATCTGCACACCTTTCAGGTGGATCTCGCGGTTTCGCTGCGTCTGGCCGGCAAGATTCCCGATGGCATGGTCAAAGTCACCGAGAGCGGCATCCATTCCTCCACCGATGTCCAACGTCTTCGCGCGGCCGGCTACCAGGCCTTTCTGGTGGGCGAGCATCTGATGAAATCGGGCGATCCTGCACAAGCTTTGCGAGCGCTCTTGTCATGATGGTCAAGATTTGCGGCATCACCAATCGCGATGATGCATTAGCCGCAGTGGAAGCCGGAGCCGCCGCCATCGGATTCAATTTTTATCCCGATAGTCCGCGCTACATTTCGCCTACTGGCGCGGGCCTGATCGCCGAAAAGATTCCCGCCAACGTATGGAAGGTTGGTATCTTCGTGAGTGAAAGCGCGGAATCGGTGGCGAAGATTGCACTCAATGTCGGGCTGGATGTGGCTCAGTTGTACGGAATGTCGGAAGCGCGCGGACTCCGTGTATGGCGTGCCTGCCGAGCCAACAACGACATCTCGTCCGGCCTGCGCGACGAGACGGTGGAAGCACTTTTACTCGACGCACCCTCCGAAGATGAGGAAGAGTACGGCGGCACTGGCCGGACCTTCGATTGGCCCCGCGCCAAAGGCCTTCCGAAAAAAATTATCATCGCCGGCGGCCTGGACCCTTCCAACGTCGCGCGCGCCATCGAAGAAGCCCAACCATGGGGCGTAGACGCATGCTCGCGCCTCGAAAAATCCCCAGGCCTAAAAGACCACGACAAAATGCGCGAGTTCATACGAGCTGCGATGCAGAGCTGACCACGCATGCCCAACCAGCAACCAGCAACCAGCAACCAGCAACCAGCCACCCCTGACTCCGGAGGCCACTTCGGCCCCTACGGTGGCCGCTACGTTCCCGAAGTCCTGATGGCGCCGCTCGAGCAACTGGAGCAAGCGTATCTCGAAGCGCGTCTCGATCCCGCGTTTCAAGCCGAGCTCAAGGATCTGCTCGCGAACTACGCCGGACGCCCCACGCCCCTCTATCACGCCAAGCGGCTGAGCGAAATTTCGGGTGGCGCAAAGATTTATATCAAGCGCGAAGACCTGTTGCACACCGGCGCGCACAAGATCAACAACTGCCTGGGACAAGCTCTGCTCGCCCGCCGCATGGGCAAAAAGCGCATCGTCGCAGAAACCGGCGCAGGTCAGCACGGGGTGGCAAGCGCCACGGTTTGCGCGCTCTTTGGCCTGGAATGCATCGTCTACATGGGCGAAGAGGATATGCGTCGCCAGCGTTTGAATGTTTTCCGCATGCGCATGCTGGGCGCAACCGTCGTCGGCGTGGCCAGCGGCAGCCGCACCTTGAAGGATGCAATTAGCGAAGCTATGCGCGATTGGGTAACTAATGTGGACACCACGCACTATCTGCTAGGTTCCGCATTGGGCGCCCATCCCTATCCGATGATGGTCCGCGATTTTCACCGCGTGATCGGAGAAGAAACGCGCAGGCAGATCCTGGAGCGCGAGCATCGGCTGCCGGATTCGATTTTCGCCTGTGTCGGCGGTGGCAGCAACGCCATCGGAATCTTCCATGCTTTTCTAGGCGACTCGGGCGTTCGTTTGATTGGAATAGAGGCCGGCGGGCGCGGCGCTGAACTGGGTGCGCATGCCGCCCGGTTCTCCGGCGGATCGCCCGGCGTTCTTCACGGCGCTTACAGCTATCTGTTGCAGGATACCGACGGCCAAGTATCGCTGACACATTCGGTCTCCGCGGGCCTGGATTACGCGCTGGTCGGGCCGGAGCATGCCTGGCTACGCGATCAGGGCCGCACCGAGTACGTCTCCGCAACGGATCAACAGGCGCTAGAAGCCGCCCGAACGTTGGCGCATCTCGAAGGAATTATCCCCGCGCTGGAATCCGCGCACGCGGTGGCCGAAGCTGTGCGCCGCGCTCCGGGCAGCAAAGATCAACTTTTCGTCATCAATCTCTCCGGGCGCGGCGACAAAGATACCGACATCTATCGCGAAAATCTGAAGGAGTTGGATGAGCCAGACCAGAATCGGCCGGCTCTTTGAACGGCTGCGGACGACGGAACGCCGTCCGGCCTTGATCGCCTACATCACCGCGGGAGATCCCTCGCCCGATCGCACGCCGGAATTAGTTGCCGCGCTCGAACGTGGTGGCGCGGATCTGATCGAGCTCGGCGTTCCTTTTTCCGATCCCATCGCTGACGGTCCGGTAATCCAGCGTGGATCGGATCGCGCGCTGAAGGCTGGTACCAGAGTCTCCACGGTGCTGGATATCGCCGCTGAAATTCGCAAACGCTCCGAGATTCCGCTGCTGCTTTTCACCTATATGAATCCGGTGTTGCATTACGGTCTGGAATCGCTCGCACGCGATGCAGTCGCGCGTGGAATCGACGGATGTCTGCTAACCGACCTGAGCGTCGAAGAGGCCGAGCCTTATGTCGGCGCAATGCGGAATGCCGGTCTCGACACGGTCTTCCTGGCCGCCCCCACCAGCACTCAGCGCCGTCTGGAGTTAGTGGCGAAGTATTCCACCGGCTTCGTTTACCTGGTTTCAAGAACCGGCGTCACCGGGGAACGTTCTACAGTCTCCGACGCCGTGACGCCGCTGGTGAACGCTATGCGAAAAGTTACCGCGCTGCCGCTCGCGGTCGGATTCGGAATTTCCACGGCCGACCAGGTCCGCACCGTAGGCACGCTTGCGGATGGCGTGATTGTTGGCACCGCGATCGTGCGAGTTGTGGAGCAGAACGCCGCCAGCGCCGACCTTCCCGCCAAGCTCGAAGCCCTAGCCCGCGAGCTAGCCAGTGGTTTACCATCGAAGAATCCATGAGCATGGAAGCGCTGGCCGAGTACCGCAAACGCATCGACATCCTGGATGTGGAAATCCTAGGGCTGCTGAATGAGCGGACACGTGTGGTGGAAGAGATCGGGCGAATCAAGCAGAAGCTTAAGTTGCCTATCTATGAGCCCAAGCGCGAGGATCAGGTGTTCCACAATGTCACAACCCACAACCATGGCCCGCTCAGCCCGGAAGCTGTGAAGCGGGTTTTCGAGCGAATCATCGATGAAATGCGCAATATCCAGAAGGACAAAATGCTGTAACTTACCTCAGAACGAATGGCAACACCATCAAGATCAGGAATCCCGCCACCATCAGCCATGCCAGCACGTTGCCGAAATTCACGGTGTAGCCCGGTCCCGTACGCTTCTCCACGAGCAGAGCCGGGTCATCTGGATTGTAGTAGAGCATTCCCCACCGCCACGATTCGTCGGGAGTGCGATCGCCCAGGGAGTGCCCAACCACGGATACCAGACTCATGTTCTCCTTCCGCCGCAGCATCAGTATGTAGGCCACATGCGCCACCAGGCCCACCAAGATCACTCCCACGGCCACACGCAACTCCATTTTGTCCACCACGCGGCCAAAAGCACCCATGTTCACCACCCACGCCCCAAACGCGGCAAAGGCCACATTGAAGAAAACCATGTTGCGCAGCATCACTCGGCGGTAGTTGGTTATTCCCGCCGGATTCCTCCGCGTGCCGAACCGGAACACCACCAACCCGGCCAATGTACCGGCGCAGGCGCCCACAGCGAAACCAAAAGGTTTGGCCACCAGGGCGTCGATAGTATTCCAGCGAGCCATAATCGCGCCCCATCCGGCCAACAGTGGGGCCTGCCCCGTTGAATCGGGAATCAAAAACGCCAGGGCAACTCCAGCCGCTAGAATCACTGGACCGGTCAGCAACATCGGCGGAGACTCAGCGCCCTTCTGCGCTCGCGGCAGCAACTCCGCTTCTCGTATGCCACTCGCTGGTATGGCATGGGCGCGGATAGAATTGTGGGCTTTCGCGTAGGCGACGGCGCTTCCCAGGCAGAATAGCAGCAGTGCAATCGGCCACCACGGCCCCATGTTTACGTTCATCGACCAGAGAAAGATTTGCAGGTTGATCAACGCGATGCCCACCAATAAGACGCGCCTCTGATAAAGCCGGATGATTCTGCGGGCCTCCGCAGTATCGCGGAACTCCGGCGGAACAGTGCCGCCAAACAACAGATCGCGCCTCATGAGATACGGCGCCCACCAACTCGCCAACGTAAGCAAGACCAAGATACCGCTCTCTATCCACTTCATACATCCAATCCTTTCATTACCAAATTCAATTCCCGCCGAATATCCTCGAGACGCACACCCTCGGCCTTCAATTCGGCGATCATTTCCCGTATCCGCCGCGCAAATTGTTCCCGCTTCTGCGGATCGGCCGCTCTCTTCCGCCGCTCCAACACTTGGGCGCCGCGCCGCCGCTTCAGGTCGAGCCAGCCTTCGTCCGCCAGAATCCTGTAAGCTTCCGCCACGGTATTAAAGTGGACGCCCAGCTCGAAAGCCAGTTCCCGCACCGGCGGCAGCAGGTCGCCGGCATGCAGCGCGCCATCCACCAAAAATGTTCGGAGCCCGTCCACGATCTGCCGGTAGGCCGGCGTCGGATTAGCAAGGTCGATGCGAAGACGGGGTGCTCTCTCAGTCATTGTCTAATGTACATAGACAATGTACATTACTCGATACTGCCTTGTCAAGTACCCAGCAGCCGGCTCCCTTACGGTCGCGGTTCGGAAAGAGGTGTTACCGAACCGCGACCGTAAGGGAGTCGGTGCTCTGTCGATTGTTTCGAAACCGAGCTACTAAACGACCGTGCGCTTCCACGTCCCGCGCCGGAACCACAACACCCCCAGCAGCGCCAGCAGCGAGTCTGAAACCACTACAGCGATGAACGCTCCACGCGGTCCCAGACTAGTGTGGAAAGCCAGCAGCCAGGCCACGGGAATCTGGCATACCCAGAAACAAATCAGATTCAAAACCGTTGGCGTGAACGTGTCGCCAGCGCCATTGAAGGCCGCCGTTACCACCATGCCGTAGGCGTAGGAAATGTTGCCATAGCTCAGCAGCCGCAGGCCCGTGACTGCGATAGGAACCACTGCTGGATCGCTCGTAAAAAGCGCGATGATTCTCTCGGCGAACGCAATAAAGATCAGCCCCACCGCGCCCAGGAACACCATGTTGTAGAATCCAGTGCGCCACACCGAAAGTTCCGCTCGCTCCGGCTTTCCGGCTCCAAGATTCTGGCCCACCAGCGTCGCGGCTGCATTGCTCATTCCCCAGGAAGGCAAAATCGCAAAGATGATGATCCGGATGGCCAGCGTGTTGGCCGCTGCAGCCGCGCTCCCGAAGCTTGCGATGATGCGCACCACCCCGATCCAACTCGCCATTTGCACCAGGTATTGGAAAATCGCACTCAACGAAAGCCGGATCATTCGCGCCATCACGGCGAAATCCAGACGCACCTGCGGAGCACGAATCACGAAGCGGCCGCGCCCCGAAGTCAGTATCCAAAGTTGAAACATCACGCCGATGCCGCGCCCAATCGTCGTGCCCACAGCCGAGCCAGTGACGCCCAGCCGTGGAAACGGCCCAATTCCGAAAATCAGGCACGGGTTCAAACAAATATTCACGATGTTGGCGATCCACAGCGCGCGCATTGCAACCACCGCATCGCCCGCACCGCGAAACACCGCATTGATCAGGAACAGTAGAAAAATAGTTGCGCTGCCTCCAAAGATCATCCGCGTATAACCGGTACCGATCTTTACTACGTTTTCCGTCGCACCCATCAGGCGCAGCAGGTCCGCTGCATAGAAATATCCCACCGCAGCGGCCATCGCCGAAACCACTAAGCCAACCACGATTGCCTGAACCGCCACCAAACCCGCCGCCGCTTCATCCTTCTCGCCTATGCGCCGCGCCACCATTGCCGTTGCGCCCATGCTGAGCCCCAAAGCAATCACGAATACAATAGTCAGACAAGTTTCGGTCAGCCCAACGGTGGTGATCGCGTCCGCTCCCAAATGCGCTACCCAGAAGACGTCCACCACGCCGAACAGCGATTCCATGATCATCTCGAGCACCATTGGGACCGCCAGCAACACGATGGCGCGGCCGATGCTGCCTTCGGTGAAATCCTGGCTCGACCCCATCACCGCTTCGCGCAGAGAGGGCCAGAATCCGGGAACACGCGCTTCCGTGGTGTTGCCGTTACTCATGGGAATCTGATTCAGGGAGCGAGCTAACTGTCCCTCTAGTGTAACGCGAGCCGCAACGCACCACCTCGCACACGCGTCATACTATTTCTGTGGCTGTCTTCGACGACGAACTTGCGCAGATTGTCGCTGATCTGAACCGTGTCGCGCCTGGGTCACGGCCAGCGCAACAACTCCCGAGCGGGCAGGGAACTGCCACGCTCGACCAACTGCTGGTGTTTGCAGCGCGCCAAGGCGCTTCCGACGTTCTGTTGATCTCGGGCGTCCCCGTTTCCATGCGCGTAAACGGTGCGCTGACGCCTGCGGCTGGTCCTGCGCTCACTGCCGAAGATACGCGCAACCTGCTGCTGCCGCTGCTGGTCCCCAAGCAATACCAGGATCTGCAACAAAACAAATCAGTGGACTTGTGCTTTACGCGCGAAGGGATCGGACGCTTCCGCGCCAACGTCCATCATCAAAGAGGAACCTTGGCGGGCAGCATCCGCCTGCTCCCGGATAAAATTCCGACCATTGAATCTCTCCATCTGCCGGCCACGCTCCGCCGTTTGGCCGAATCCCGCCAGGGATTGATTCTCATCACTGGCCCCACCGGATGTGGCAAGAGCTCGACACTGGCTGCGTTAGTCGACTTGATCAATGCCCAGCGCCGCAATCACATTGTGACCATCGAGGATCCCATTGAGTTTATGCATGCCAATCAAAGCTCGATCGTTGAACAGATCGAGGTGGGAAGCGATGCTCCGGATTTCGCCAGCTCCGTGCGTGGCATCCTGCGTCAAACGCCCGATGTGATTCTGGTGGGAGAAATGCGCGATCCGGAGACAATTGCCACTGTTCTAACCGCGGCCGAGACCGGGCATCTGGTACTTTCCACGCTACATACCAACGATGCCGCGCAGTCCGTTTCACGCATTTTGGATTCGTTCCCGGCCGGTAACCAGCCGCAAATCCGCCAGCAAATCTCGCTCGCTCTGCTGGCGGTAATCGCGCAACAGTTGATCCCTTCCACGAACGATCGCGAACGCTACCCGGCGGTTGAGATCATGATCGCGACACACGCGGTGCGCAACTTGATTCGCAGAGGAGAGGACCACCAGATCCACAGCGCCATCGGCACCGGGCGCGCCGACGGAATGATCACCATGGAACAATCGCTCGCGGAACTGGTGAACGCCGGCAAAATCAGCCGCGATGCAGCGCTAGCTCATTGCTTCCGTCTGGAAGAACTACGCCAGTATCTCCACGGGTAACCGTCGTCCACGCCACTCGTAGGACAAGCCTCCGGCTTGTCAAATGGGCAAGCCGGAGGCTTGCCCTACTGCTGATTCCCACTCGCGTCCGGCACACTCGCCGGGCGCGGCCGCTGGCTCGGAGTCTGGTAATTCGGGAAAGGCGGCCGATGCGGCGTTGGCGGCGGATTCTTTTCCAGTTGCTCCATCGCGATTGCCACCGCGCGCTCCAGTTGCGGATCGTGCCCGGCATGCACCGCCTTCGGATCGAGATCCACTTCCACATCCGGGGCGACACCGTGGTTCTCCACATCCCACTGGCCCGAGGGATTGAAGAACCCGAAATTAGGCGCCGTCACCGCGCCTCCATCCATCAGCGTTGGATATTGCGAGACGCCAATCAGTCCACCCCAGGTGCGTTTGCCCACCAGCGTTCCGACGTGTGTGTGACGGAACATCCAGGGCATCATGTCTCCTCCCGAACCCGCCATTTCATTGGTGATCATCACCTTGGGCCCGAAGATCGCAGCCGCCGGCGTGCGGTAAATGGCGCCGTAGCGTGGACTCCACCAGCCTTCTAACGGACGGTTCAACACGTCAATGACATAGTCGGCCGCTTGGCCTCCGGCATTGAAACGTTCGTCCATGATGACGCCCTGCTTATCCACCTGCGCAAAGTAATAACGGTTGAAGCTGGTGAAACCACCCTGGCCGGTGTCCGGCATGTAGACATACGCCAGCTTGCCGCCGCTCAACTGATCCACCTTGCGGCGATTTTCTTCCACCCACGCCTGATATCGCAATTGCTGTTCACTGGCCACCGGCATCACCGTTATCTCGCGCGAGTTGGCTCCCGCGGGATCGGGACCCACGCGCAACACTACTCGCTTGTCCGCGGTCCCTTCCAGCAGCCGCGATACGTCGTCGCTCCCTTTTAGATCCTGGCCGTCCACCGCCAGCAGATAATCGCCCACCGAGACATTGATCCCCAGTTGTACCAACGGTGCGCGCAACTGCGGGTTCCAACTCTCGCCGGTGTAGATTGTCTTGAAGCGGTACCTGCTGTTGACGATCTCGTAGTCGGCGCCCAATAGCCCGCCCGGCACCTTCTTGGCCTCGGGGATGTTGCCGCCGCCGCCGCGCAGATGGCCGGAGGTGATTTCGCTCAGCATCTCGTGGAAAATGTAGTTGAGATCCGAGCGCGAGGAAAGCGAATCAAGATACTTCTCGAATTCCTTTTCGCTATCGGCTGCATTGACGCCATGAAGATTCGGATCGTAAAAATAGCTCTTCTCGATGCGCCACGCGTCGTGGTACATCTGCTTCCACTCGGCTTGCGGATCCACCTTCACTTCCACATCGCTCAAATGCAGAATGCCTTCGCCGGGTTTGAGCGGCGCCGTAGCGGACGCGATCACATATTCCGGTAGCGGCGGCGTGCTGCCTGCCCGCGGAGGGCCACCTTCGCCACCACCGCCGCGGGACACGCGCAGCAGCATCTTCTCCCCATTCGCCGACAGATCGAAGCCACTCACGCCGTCCGCCAACTTTTCAAGCTTGCGGGTCTTGAGCTCGAATTTCGAAAGCGTGCCGCCCACCGGCCCGCCTGGCCCTCCGCCGCGTCCGGCTTCAACTATATAAATCACGCCTGTCTTACCGGCCGCGAGCATCTGAATTGCGCGAGGTGAAATTGGTAGCGCAACCGTACGTTGAATCAGCTTGTCAAAATCAATACGAACCGGCTTGGGCGGCGCATCGGCCGCTGCTTTTTCTCCGCGCCCCTTGCCTTCTCCGACAGGCTTGTCTTCGGCGCTCTTGCTGTCATCCGTCTTCGCTTTTTCATCGGATTTCGCGTCGCTCCCTTTCTCCTCATCGCTCTCGGGAGCCAACGGAGAAACAACATCATTTGGAAGCACAATCAGGTAGACACTGCGGGTCACATCGTGCAGATCGCTCGACATATCCAAGCCGCTGGATGTCGGGCCGTAGTTGGTGCTCGCCGTGAAATAGAGATACTGGCCGCCTTTGTCAAACGCGGGAAATCGCGCGTCGCTTAGTCCATCCGTCACCTGCGTGCTCTTCGCGTCGCTCAACGAATAGATGTCGACGGCATGCAGGCGATTGGGAAGATTCTTCACGTAAGCCAGCCACTTCGAATCGGGCGACCATGCGAAGTCGCGATTGATCTCGTAGGCATAGTCCGTGTCCACTTTGGTCAATTTCCCGGATGCCACCTCGACATCCCACAAATGCAGCTGATTATCGTTGAATGCGATGTGTTTACTGTCGGGGGACCAACGCGGATCGAAATAGAACGCGGACTTGCCCTCCAGCGCAATTTTGTGCGCGTCACCGTCGCCGTTCTGCGGCTTGATATGCAGCGCGTACTCGCCCGACTCATCCGAAAAATACGCGATCGACTTGCCATCCGACGACCAAACCGGCGTACGATCCATCACGCCCGGCGAATTCGTCAGATTGCGGATGTCGCCTTTCTCAGCGGGCGCGGTCAGGATCTCGCCATGTACTTCAAATACGGCACGGACGCCCGAGGGGGAAATCCTGGCGTTTCGAATCTCTCGCGCCACGTTTTGAACGTGCGGGCGCACCTCCGCCAGATCGGCCTCGATCTCAATCGACACGGGGCTCTCTTTTCCGCTCGCGATATCGTAGATGTGAATCTGCCCAAACTGCTCGTAAACAATTCCGCCCGGACCCGCGCTGGCCGAATTGATGTCCTTCCCCGTGTTCTTGATCAGCTCCGTGACTGCCTTGCTCTTGGGATCGTAGCTGAACAGAGTCATTTTTCCTCCATTGCGATCCGAGAGGAAATAAATTTTGTCGCCGATCCACATGGGATAAATATCGTTGGAATCCGTGCGCGAGATTTTCTCAGTGCTCAAATCGGCCAAATTTACAATCCACAAATAGCTGGCCGTGCCCCCGCGATACCGTTTCCATGCCACAAAGTTGCTAAAGCCGGTTGCAAACTGGCCGCCATCCACCGGAGCGTAAACCATGCGCTTGCCATCAGCGGAATACGCGCCGAAAGTGGCCATCGGCAACGGCAGCACCTCGGGCAAACCGCCGTCGGGCGACACCGTGTAGAGCTGGTTATAGCGCGAGTAGCTGAGACGATTCGATCGGAACAGGATGCGCTTGCCGTCGGGCGTCCATCCCACCACGCGATCGGCGTCCGGATGATAGGTGGCGCGCTTGGGCACGCCGCCGCTCGCCGGCATGCTGAACACATCAATATTGCCGTCGTATTCGCCCGTGAACGCGATGGTATTGCCGTCCGGCGAAAAGGCAGCCTCGGTCTCCATGCCGGCTCCAGCCGTGAGCCGCGTGGCAACGCCGCCCTGCCGCGGCACGCTCCACAGATCACCGCCGTAGGAGAATACGATCTCGGTCTTGTTCATGGCCGGTTTCTGCAGTAGATGCAGACTGGCGCCAGCCCCGAACGCAACCGGAACCGTAGCCGACAGAAAAACGAGTAGCGCGGAATACCTCATAAACAAGCCTCCCGGTTGACCAGTGTATCGCACCACGCAAATAGCCGGGAACTTTTTCGCCGCTCGCGACATTACAGTTATAGACGGCCGGTTTTAATCATGATCAGCGACGAAGCCTTGATGCTGGAGTTCCAGGGAGGGTCGCGCGAGGCATTTGAAGAACTATTTGCGCGCTATCGGGAGCGGCTCTTCGGCTTCTTCCGCAGGCGCCTCGAGAGCAAGGAACGCGCCGACGATCTGACTCAGGAAACCTTTCTGGCAGTGATCCGCGCCACATCCAGATATCAGCCTCGCGCGCTGGTTCGAACCTATTTATACGGGATTGCCTTGAAGTTGCTGGCCGCCGAGCGCCGGCGCGAGCGTCGAAGCGATCCAACTCCGCAGACAGATGCCGTGGATGCCACACTCGACAACTCACTCTGGGTCAGGCGGGCGCTTGAAAAACTCGACCCGTCGGAGCGCGAGATCCTGATGTTGCGCGAGTATGAGCAGCTCAGTTATTCGGAAGTCGCTGAATTGTTGCGGATTCCAGTGAACACGGTTCGATCCAGGTTGTTTCGAGCACGCATGGCATTGAAAAACCACCTGGAGCCGGTACCGAACCGAGACCGTGAGGGAGCGGAGGCGTGAACATGCACCCCATCGAGCAAGAAGAATTAATGGCATATCTCGACGGCGAGCTGCCGGTAGATCGAGCCGGGCTTGCCGCAGGACACCTAGAGCGTTGCCGCGAATGCCAGTCGCTCGCCGCCGATTTACAAGGGGTCTCGCGGCGGCTGATGGAGTGGCAGGTGGAACCGCTCGCCCCTGTCGGTGAAGATCTTGCCGTCGCCTTGGAACAACTCGGCCGCAAGCCGAAGGTGGGACGGCTCTCGCACTGGGTCTGGGGTATGGCCGCAACCTGCGGGGTTGTGCTGATTTTATCTTTAGCCATGCCGAGAATGAATTCTTCGAGGCACGCTGCACAAACGTACGCAGAGCGGCTAGCGCGATCCAGACCGTCTGCAAAGCCTGTGCCCACGCCTAACGCCTCCTCGCCTATGATCGCGCGGAATGCGGAAATTATTTTGACCACCAACGAATTCGACAAAGCCCGCGCCACCCTCGAAGACATTATCAAGCGCCACAACGGCTACCTCGGCCAATTGAATGTCAACGCTCCTCCCAGCGCCGGACGCACTCTGGATGCAACCCTCCGCATCCCCGCCGATCAGCGCGACGCCGCCATCGCGGAAGTCAAAAAGCTCGGCCACGTGGAAGCAGAATCGCAAACCGGTGAAGAAGTCACCGCACAGTACGTCGATCTGGAAGCCCGCCTCTTCAACGCCCGCAACACCGAACAGCGCTTAACCGAAGTGCTCCGCGAGCGAACCGGAAAACTCGCGGACGTGCTGGCGGTCGAGGAATCCATCAGCCGCGTCCGCGGCGAGATCGAGCAAATGGAAGCGGAGAAAAAGACCCTGACGAAGCGCGTGGAATTTCTAACCTTGGAAGTGAAGGTCACGGAAGACTACCGCGCACAACTCCACATGGCCCCGGATTCGATCCTCGGCCGCTTCCGCAACGCCGCCATCGCAGGCTACAAATTCATGATCGAAGGCGTAGTCGGCCTGGTTCTGTTTCTGCTCAGCTATGGCCCAAGCCTTCTGATCTGGACTGCGCTTCTATTCTTCCCCGTGCGCTTCGCCTGGAGAAAACTGCGCCGGACTTAACCCATCCACTGTGGATTCTGCGCCGTTCCATCAAATATCGTCGTAGTCTTAAAGGGCTCGAACTTCCCAGTCAGCGCTGCGGTTTTCGTCTTCGCCAGCAACGCTTCCATTTGCTGAGGACTCATCGGCTGGAACGTTTCCGCCGCATGAATGGCCTGCTCCAGACGCTCCATCGTTTCGCAGCCCGTAATTACCACGGACGTCGGAAGGCTCATCGCATAATGCAGGCACTCGATGGCCGTGACACCGCTGCCGCTGGTAAACACAATGCCTTGCGCGAGCGGTTTCATCCCCAGCACTGCGATCCCTTGCTCCACCAGCTTCGGAACCACCTGGTGCGTGAAGCTCCGAAAATGCGCATCCAGTACATTCAGAGGCATCTGGCAGCTATCGAAGTGAAATTTGTGCGCAGCGGCCACTTCCAGCATGCGAAGATGCACCACTGGATCCTTGTGCCCCGTGAATCCGATGTAGCGAATCTTGCCGGCTTTCTTCGCTTCCATTAATGCTTCGAGCGGTCCGTCCTCCGCGAAGAATCGATCCGGGTCTTCCATGCGGATGTTCTCGTGGTATTGCATCAGGTCGATGTGATCCGTCTCCAGCCGCGCGAGCGATTCATCGATCTGTTTCGCGGTCGCCTTCCTGGTGCGCCCGTCGAACTTAGTCATCAGGAACGCCTTTTGCCGGTAGCCATCGCGCAACGCCCGTCCCATACGGAGCTCGCTCTCGCCATCGTGATAGTCCCAGCAGTTGTCTAGAAAGTTGATGCCGCGATCAACGGCCGCGCGAACGATGCGGATGCCTTCGTTGGGATCGGCCGTGCTCCCGATGTGAAAGCCACCAATGCCGATCGCCGAAACTCTTTCGCCGGTCTTACCTAAAGTGCGATAGATCATGCCATTTGATTTGGTCTGGGCGCCGGCGGTTAATCCGATCGCCGCCAGCGCGCCCAAAGCTTCTCTGCGGTCCATTGTATATGAGCCACCTTTCCCGCGCGACGCGATGCCTTGCTCCAATCATGATACGCGATGTGCTTCTGCTCCAGGGATCGTCCCCTCTCTCTGACTTTCTGACACGCTACCCGGCAAAGACAACACGGTTCACTCCTGTAATCACTTTGTAAAAACTTGCCGCCGATTTCCTAACTCCTTAAGCAGGCTAAAGAACCACCGCGGGAGACGCAGCGCACCAAATGGACCTTCTCGTGCTCTCTAACCGTGACACGAGCTCAATTTGGGTTCGTCCCGCGTCTTACGTATGTAAGGACAAGCATGTTTGTAAACCATCTTGATCAACCACGCCGCGCCAAATCGCACACAGCCAGCCTGGTGCTCTTGTTTCTCGGCATGGCGTTAGCGTTAGCAGGAAACGTGTACCAGTTCGTGCGGGGCGAACACATGAAACGCGATCTGGCGACCATGCAGAAGAATACCCAAAACCAAATCGCCAAACTCAACAGCGTGTCGGCCGCCATGCTCGAAGAGAATCAGCAACGCTTCGAAGCCATCAAGAATCAGCTCCAGGAAGTCACAGCCGCCAGTTTGCGGCAATCCAGGCGTGAACCCGCCCGAACCAGCTCACTACAGCTTAAGCACCCACCCAACCGTTACACGCTCGAATTGTCCAAAGTCAGTGTTGCAGGCGGCCGAACGTCCCAGTAGATCGCTCCGGGCCACTGCACGCGGGGGACTTGCACGTTTTAGCAACGCATCGCGTCTTCCCACCAGATGCTGTCTGTTTGGACGGAACTGCGCCGCGCAGTGCGAGGCCTTTCGAAATCTCCTGCACTCACGGCCGTCGCCATCGCTTCTCTATCGCTCGGGATCGGCGCCAACGTCACGGTCTATAGCGTTGTCCGCGAAATGATTCTGGACGATGTCAGCGCCTCGCGCCCAGATCGCTTAGCTTTCCTGGACGGCGCGAATGTCTCATACAGCGTGTACCGGGACCTGAGAAGCGCCGGCGCGTTTCGGGACCTGGCGTTTCACCGGGGACTCAATGATCGGATCTGGCACTCGGCGGCGCGCAACGAAATCGCTTGGACCCTCACTACCAGTTCGAACTTTTTCGATGTGCTCGGCATTCGCGCCTCCAACGGACGGCTCTATTCACAACGCGACGAAGCCACCGAACTTGCAGTTCTCAGTCACAGCTTCTGGCGCAAGCGGCTGTATTCCGACGCACGCGCGATCGGCCAACCGATCGAACTAAACGGCCGGTTCTACACAGTTGCCGGCGTGCTTCCCAGCGATTATCGAAGCGTTTACGGCCATGGCGTCTCTCCCGAAGTGTATTTATCCGATATCGGCAACGCCAATCCGCATGACCGTGTGTATCAGGTCTTCGGGCGCCTGCGTGACGGATTTTCACGCGAGCAAACGCGGCACGCACTGGTGGCGGCTCTCTCAGGACTAGGCGCCGCAGAGTCGGAGCATCGAAACATTCAGTTGCGGCCCATAAGCGGATGGAGGGCCCATCGAGCGGGAACCGCGAACGAGAGGCAATTCTTCCTGTTTTTCGCGATGCTCTTCGTTGTGGCGGGGACACTAACATTGATTGCCTGTTCGAACGTGGCGGGCCTTCTGCTAGTCCGTGCGCTGAATCGCCGCCGGGAACAGGCCATACGCAAGGCCATCGGCGCCAACCGCTTTCAGATAGCGTTGCCCTTGTTTTTGGACGGATTGGTACTCGTGGTATTCGGCGCCGCGGTCGGCCTAATTCTCGATTCCTTCGTGCGCGACAGGCTCAGTTACCTCCTCTGGCCCACTGCATACGGTTTGTCCTTTGAGTTTCATTTCCAGAACGACCGAGGTCTCTTCCTATACGCCACTCTAACGGCCTTCGTAACGCTTCTGTTTTCCTCCCTGCTTCCTGCACTGCGAAGCTCGAATGCGGACCTGAGTTTGGCGATCAGGCAGGCTGAGCCGTCGCTATCTGTTACAAGATGGAATCCGCGAAGCGGTTTTGTGATCGTGCAGGTCGCCCTGTCCATGGCGCTGCTCACGCTGGGCGCACTCTTCACCAGAAGCTTCGTACACGTTGCAATGAACGGCCCAGGATTCGACGTCACACATACCTTAATCGCAACCCTGCACCCGCTCCCAGGACGATATTCCGAGGATGGCTCCTGGAGGTTACGGAGACAGGCGGTTCGCCGCGTGGAAATGGTGCCCGGCGTTGTCGCCGTTACCTCGACTGGAATCCTGCCGCTCATGGGGGAAATTCCGGATGCCACGCTGCGCCGGCCGAACGAACCTCTATCTACCATGCGCCACGTCTACGTGCTCGGAGTCGGCGAAAAATACTTCGCCACACTCGCCATTCCAGTCTTGCGTGGCCGCGATTTTGAAATCCAAGATCGCGAGCGCAAACCGGTTCCCGTCATCGTAAACCAGACCCTCGCTCGCGAATTATTCAACGGGGCTGATCCGATTGGCAAAGGTCTGGTGACTGGCCGGGAAAACGAAGAGTACCTCGAAATCGTCGGCGTGGCTGCGGATTCGAAGATGCGCACTCTCGGTGAAGATAACACGCCGGCGTTTTTCAGACCAGATTTTAACGCGCAATTATTGGTCCGAGTCGCCGGAAATGCAGCTCAGTGGATAGAGCCGTTGAGGAGTGCAGTCACTCAAGTGGATCCCACCGCAGCGCTGCAGATCCGGCCAATGCAAGAAGCAGTTTCTGGAGCCATCTTTCCCATGCGCGTGGCATCAGGATTCGTGGGTTCTCTGAGCGTCCTCGGGTTGGTGCTGTCGCTGGTAGGCTTGTACGCATCCGTCTACGATGCCGTCAGCCGCCGAACACGCGAAATGGGAATTCGGTCCGCGCTCGGCGCCTCTCAAGCGCGAATCATATGGGTCGCGATTCGAGATGGTCTCGCGGTTCTCAGTTGCGGAGCAATCCTGGGCCTCTCGCTGGCGCTCGCTGCAATCGTGCCGCTAGTCGATTTACTTCCCAACGGAGTGAATCCCTGGGATTCTTCTCTGTTCTCCGCAATTGGTCTCCTGCTGCTTTCAACCGGCGCCGTCGCGGCCTGGATTCCCGCGCGTCGCGCCGCCAAGATCGACCCCACAGCCGCCTTAAGGCAGGACTAACCCGCTCTTGTTTTTTACAAAGGTTTCACAATTTCCTCACCTGATTTTAGCGTCCAGGTGCGAGGATGCATGTGAAAGGCAAATAAATGAAACTCGGAATCACCACCATCGCGCTCTCAATACTCCTGTTATCTCAGGTGGCAAATGCTGACGATAAGCACGGCCAGAACGGTTCCATCCTCGGGCAACTGCCCACCAGTCCTGAGAGGATTGTGCCAACCGTTCCGTCTAACGGTGACCAAAATCCTTACGGTGTTGCATTCGTACCCGACTTCATCGCTCCAGGCGGCCTGCTGGAGCCGGGCGACATCCTGGTCTCAAATTTCAACGGCTCTGCAAACTTTCAAGGTACAGGCACAACCATCGTTAAGATATCGAAAACCGGTCAATTATCCGTTTTCTTCCAGGGCAATCCCGGACTCGGATTGACCACGGCTTTGGGTGTACTAAGCCGCGGATTCGTCCTGGTGGGCAACTTGCCAACCACCGACAACGGATCCACAATCGAGCCAACCTCGCTGCTTGTGATAAACAAGCACGGGAAGCTCGTCAAGACTCTCTCCGATCCAACGCTTCTCGCGGGACCTTGGGATCTCACGCTGGTTGACGAAGGTTTCTTTGCCCAGATATTCGTCTCCAATGTTTTGAGCGGAACCGTGACGCGGCTGGATGTGTCTATGGATTTCGATGGCGACACGTTCACCGTGAACAGAAAAACCCAGATCGCATCCGGCTATACGCACCGTACCGATCCGGCGGCTCTGGTAATTGGTCCCACCGGACTAGCTTTTGATCCATTGCGGAATGTGCTATACGTTGCCTCCACAGGCGACAACGAGATTTTCGCCATCGCAAACCCTCTCTTTACAAATAAGGACAACGGTACCGGCAAGGTGATATATCAAGACAGCACGCATCTACACGGGCCGCTGGGATTGGTGCTGGCGCCGAATGGTCACCTCATTACGGCCAACGGAGACGCGGTGAATCCTGGTCCGGCCGGGACCCAAAATCTGCTAGTGGAATTCACACCGTCCGGCCAGTTTGTGTCCCAGCTCCAAGTGGACCCCGGCCCGGGCGGCGGCGCCTTCGGGCTCGCTATCGGGTTCGGCTTGGAAGGATTCCGGTTCGCCGCCGTCGATGACGACGCAAACACTCTGGAGATCTTTCAGCTCCCTCCAATCTTTTAGCACCTCTTACCGAGCCGCGACCGTGAGGGAGTCGGTTGTCGGGTAATGCGAACCGAACGGGTTGCTAGAGCTTCAATTCCGGCAACCCCGCCTGCTTTAGCTGAGCATTGACTGTAGCCGCATCCTGCTTCAACGATCTCCAGCGCTCCATCAGCGCGGCCATCGCTTTCCGCCGGTCGTCCGCTGCAGCCACAACTTGCGGAGTGGGCGCCAGATCCGCGCCTTGCATCAAGCGCAGCAGATTGGAGAGCGAACCCTGGACGCTCGCCAGAGTGTCCGGCCCACCGCCGGGAGCAAAGCGTCCACCACCACCTCGCCCGCCGCCACCCGCGATCGCCACTACCTTCTTATCGAACGCGTCCACCGCATCGGCCGTTGCGCCTTGCCCGGCGCGCTCCCGCAATTGCTCAATTTGTTTGCGCAACGCACGGGCCTCTTCCACGCATTTCGACGCTTCCAAAATGTCGTCGTAGAGCTGCTTGGACAATGTGAATTGTTGAGTAAGATCGGCCAGCGATGTCTGGACACGCGGATCCATTTTCACTTCTAAAGGCTGCGTATAGCTTTTTCCGTTGACCGTGAGCTTCACCGTGTACCCGCCCGGCATCACCCACGGCGCCTCATTGGACGCAGGTGTATCGTGATAAATGGCCTGCATCCCATAATTGGCACGTCCTTCACGCACCGGCGTAAAACGCATGTCCCACAGAAACCGATGCATGCCGGGAGTGTTCGATAGTGGATGCGCCGGCCGCACCCAATACGCCGGAATCGCAAGCGTGTTGAGATCCACCGGTTCCACAGGATCGTCGCTCGAATAACGGCGCACCAACTTACCCGCTCCATCCGAAACTTCGAGCGTCACCGCACCGGACGCCGACGGCCCCAACGCATAATCCAAAATCGCGCCATCTGGCGGATTCTGTCCGGCTGGCTCATCGGGCGGCAACGGAGTGTCGGTATTCATGTCCCATCGCACGCGAATCGCGGTCTCGGGCCGGAACAAAAACGCATCTGCGCTAGTCACCGCCGGCGTGAGCCGCCGCAGCGGCGTGACGTCATCCAGTATCCAGAACCCGCGGCTATGCGTCGCAACAACAATGTCGTCATCTTTGATGATCAGATCGCGGATGGACGTTGCCGGCATGTTCAATCGCAACGATTGCCAGTGGTCGCCATCGTCGAACGATACGTAGACTTGGCGTTCAGTTCCTGCGTACAGCAGTCCTTTACGCTTGGGGTCCTCGCGCACCACATCCACGGGCGCGCCATCCGGGATGCCATTCACGATCTCAACCCAGGTCTTGCCACCATCATGCGTGCGCAGAATGTGTGGCCGCATGTCGTCCAGGCGAAGCGTGTTGATAGCTGTGTAAACGGTCTGCGCGTCGAAGTGGCCGGCGTCCAAAATAGAAACTTTAGCGAACGGGACCAGTTGCGGCGGCGTAACGTCCTGCCAGTGGCTCCCGCCGTCCACGGTCACGTGAATCAGCCCGTCATCCGTGCCTGCCCAAATTCGCTTGATGTCCAGCGGCGAGGGCGCCAGCGCATAAATTACGCCCCGCTGCGTTGGCTTGGCTGTGGGCGTATCCCGATATTTACCGATGCTCGCGGGCGCCTCCCAGGTTTTGCGCGTAAGGTCAGGACTGATCTCCTGCCAATTGCGGCCTCCGTCACGCGTTTTCCATAGTGTGTTGGCCGCGAAATAAAGCACGTGCGGATCGATAGGCGAAAACATCACCGGCGCCGTGCGCAGCGCTCGAAAATCCCCCGGCCGGATTGGCTTCGGTGCAATATTCTCCACTTGCCCGGTGCGTCGATCGAAGCGCGTCAGCTTTCCGCCATACACCATGTCCGGATCCAGCGGATCGGGCGCCGCGTAGCCGTATTCTTCCACGCCCACCGTGTGCCATTCACGAAAAGTAATCTCGCCATCGTTGCCTCGGCTGGCCACGCACGCCGATCCACTCTCCTGCTGTCCGCCGCATACACGATACGGAAATGCGTTGTCGGCCGCGGCGTGATACATTTGCGCGGTCGGCTGGTTGTACCAGGAGCTCCACGTCTCACCGCCGTTGACCGTGATGATCGCGCCTTGATCGCTCACAATCAGCAGAATGTTCGGATGCTCCGGATTGATCCAGATCTTCTGATAATCGTCGCCGCCCGGCGCGCCCCGAATTCCAGTCCAAGTCTTGCCCGCGTCTGTGGATTTCCAAGTCACCACGCTCGCGCTATAAACCGTGTCCGGATTCTTTGGATCCACCGCGAGCATCGGGCAATCGCCGCCGCCGATGCGTGCCGCCGGCCGGGAATCGGTGGTCGCCTGCGACCAGTTCTCGCCCGCGTCATCCGATCGATAGATTGCCGTGCCGCGCGAAGTCGCAATGGCGGCATAAATACGCTTTGAATTGCTGGGCGCAATCGCAAGATTAGCCTGTACCACGCCTTCCTGCGGTAGACCTTTGGTCACTTGACTCCACGTCTTGCCCCCGTCCGTGGATTTGAAAATACCTCCGCCCGTCCCGCTCCACGCCCCGTTCTCCCAAGGACCCTGCCGCGCTTCCCACATCGCCGCGTAGACAACATCGGGATTCGATGGGTCCAGTTCCACATCGTTCCCGCCCGTGTTCTCATCCTTATATAGAACCTTCTCGAAGGTCTGCCCTCCGTCCGTGGAGCGAAAGATCCCCCGCTCTTCGTTGGGACCGTACGGATGGCCGAGCACTGCCACGAACAACCGGTTCGGATCGCGCGGATCGACGACGATTTGCGGAATCTGCTGCCCGTTGCGAAGGCCGAGGTGTGTCCACGTCTTTCCGGCATCCGTGGATTTGTAAATCCCGTCGCCTACCGAAAGGTCAGGACGCTGCAAACCTTCGCCGCTCCCGACATAAATAATGTTCGGATCCGACGGCGCAATCGCGATCGCCCCAATGGAACCGGTCGGCTGATCGTCGAAGATCGGCGTCCAGGTGCGCCCATAATCGTTGGTCTTCCACACGCCGCCGTTCACCGCGCCAATGTAGAAAACATTCGGCTGACCCGGCACTCCCGCCGACGCTCGCGTGCGCCCGCCTCGAAGCGGCCCGATCGATCGCCACCGCATCTCGCCGAACATCTTCGCATCGTAGGATTCGGCACACAATATGGATGCCGCAGCCACGAAAACCAAACCCAACCGTTTCACGTCGTTAGTCCCCTCGCCGAAGTATACCGAATGCACCGATCATTCATACGAGCTATCCTTAAGCTATGGATGATTCGAAGAGGCCGGTTGTTGAGGACGCTTCCTCGATCCTTGACGAAGAGGACGAAGCAACGCTAGCAGCAATTGATCGTGGCATCAAGGCTGCTGATGAGGGCCGGGTTGTGCCCGCGGAAGAAGTGCGCCGGCGGATGCAACAGTGGCTTACAAAATCCTCTACACCGACGAAGCCCTCGTCGAGTTAGAGATCCTGCTCGACTATATTCGCGCCGACAGCCCTCGCTCTGCAGGGCGGTTTGGAACAGCTCTCCTGAATCACATTGAACTGCTCCGAGAGTTTCCGCGGATTGGACTGCCTGTTTCCGGGCGTTCCACGGTTCGAAGAATCTTCCATTCTCCGGTTCGTGTTTACTACCGCCTTCATGAGGACAGGAACGTGGTCGAGATCCTTCATTTCTGGCATGCATCCCGCAAAGGTCCGAAGGGCGTTTGATAGTGCTCAATCCAGATGCGCGGCCAGCCCCCTCGCTTCCACATCCGCATCCTTCTCCGGCAGCCCCGCGATGCCCGCGATCCAAGCGCCCTTCGCAAACACAAACACCGGCCGCCCCGCATCCTGGCCGAAGTATCCACCGAACGACGGTACCAGCTTCGAATCCGTAAGCGCCTTACGCCAATCCGGCAGCAGAATCGCTGCGTCCGTTGCGGTCGCGAGCTTCGCTACAAACATCTCGTATTCTTTCTTGCCCTTCTTATATCGCGCCAGCGTGCCGCCCGGCATGAACGGCTTCCCCATCAGCTCTTTGTCCACCACTTTTGTCTCCAGCAGGTTCGCAGTGGCGAATCGTTGCGATTCATCGGAGGGTTTCGGCGCCTCAGCTTGCTTCGCAGGCTCCGCGGCAGGCTTCGGCTGCGACCCGCAGGAGCTCAACAACACGGCCAAAGCAGCAAGCACAAGACGCATGATCCGCAGTATAACCCGTAGCGCACGCACCGTCGAAAACACCTTGTCTCGGATGGACGAATGCAAAGTGGGGCGGACCCCCTGGTCCGCGGCCGACGCCCACGTCGGCCTGCTGCTGGTATTTGTCAATACTTGAGACAGCGGGTC
>CABEDY010000253.1_pt1 | contig 24654 bp, 17 predicted proteins | sample 3423171 | NCBI WGS metagenome assembly CABEDY01 (sample SAMEA5534333, study PRJEB31848) | metagenome | biome: tundra; feature: field; material: soil | place: USA | collected 2013-05 | depth 0.15 m | reverse complement strand
GGCGTGTTGTCCGGGGATTACCGCTTTCATCTTTGCCTTCTTGATTCCATATGTGATAACGGTGCCGAGGAGTCCCCCGGTCTTTGAACCCTGATACGCGGCTTGCTCCAGGGCCGTTAGTTTGTATTCGCCATCTCGGGTTCTCGCATAGAGATAAATGCCGGAATCATGCGGAGACATTGGATCGTTGGGATCGCCCGCGGCTACTGTTCCGGCGGCGGGTGTCGCGCCACTCGATGTGGCCGCTCCCGGAGTACCGACTCCAGAGCCTCTCTCAACCATGGCCGCCACGACTCTGTCGGGCACGCCCACAGACTTGAGGGCTATGAGTTGGTCCGGTGCGAGAGAGTATCTCGCAGGTTGACTCTTAACCATGCTGACGATAATATCTTCGGAAATCCCCGACCTGACCATTTTGATGACTAAGTCGTTGGTCAACGGCTCTTGGGCAAGTGCGCTCAGCACCAAAACCAACCCGACCATGAAATGGAGAAACTTGAATGATGCAGTCTGGGCGCGCGGATGGCTCTCATCGCGATCCACGAAGTGACAAGTGATCGACCAGGATTTCACGTCTCGCATGATCATCCGCTAACCTCCTGAACTCAGGGCAGTCACAATTGAGCAGCTGCCTATTGCCGGCACCAACGCCCATGGTGGGATCCGTCAATCGACACAAAAACGCGAGCCTCCGCCGAGCGAGTCATGGGCGTCACGACAGTGCCTTTCAATGGCTGCCGACGGGCGACTCCGACTGTTCCCAGTAACGTTTCGATGTTCTTCGGGTGTATATGCTTCGCCGAGTGCCGGCGTTACATTGGGGAAATACGGAAAGAGTAACTTTCGAGAACGTTGCCGTCCGGACCGACGATTTCCACGAGATAGTCCCCGCGGGTCAGTATTAATGCGTCGATGCGCAAGGCGATCTGTTGTCCTCCCTGAGATGGCGTCGACCAGAGCGGTTGAGATGTAGACCAAACCCGCTTCCACGCTCCATCGGGCTGGGATATGGAAACCCGCGGGGAACAAAGGAGCTGAGTCCGCTGACCGGGGAGCTCGAGCAGGAGCAGCACGTCGCCTTCCTTGGAAGGCTGGGCGAGGCGCGTCCCTCCGATGCTGTTACCCTTCAACAGGCCAGGACTTATCGAGAGGGTGGCTACTAACGGACGCATACGTGGGGATGCCGACGACGAGTCGACAGGTGTGCGGCCCAGATAGATCCAGAGCGCCGCACCGGCCACACAAACCAATATGATCGCCGCCACCATCAGAAGCCGGGTAGTGTGGCCATGCCCCATCGGGGCGTGGAGGTGTGCTTCGCGGACTTCTTCCAACCGCTGGCGAAGGGTTGGTACTGATAGATAACGCGCTTCAAAGCGGCTTCTCAGCGCTGGTGTCAACTGACGGGCGAGGTAGTCTTTGATCAGGGCCACCTCTACCGCTTGTACAAAAAGGAAGAACTCGCGGTCGGTGAAGTAACGCTCTTCGATGGACGCAGCGGAGCTCTCATCGATCATGCCGAGCAGATAGGATCTCACTGGCTCTGAGGACATATGTTCGCGAGACAAGGTCTGTTACACCATCAGCCCTTTCGCCAGCCGCTAAGCTTTGCCAACTTCTTGCGCGCCCGGTGCAGCTTGACGCGCTCATTGTTGGCGTTGACAGGATCGGAGTTCCGTGGAATATTTTCCTCCAAGATACTGGAATTTTGGATCAATTGCCAATCTTGGTCGCCAAGCTGATTTCTGCCAAGCTCAAGCAGCTCATTGAGGTATACGTTTATTTCGGCACCCTTCAGTCGCTGTATTTCCGCGTCCGGGGTTGCCAAAGTAAAGTCCGCAGATGTGAGGGAGAATTTGACTGCTTCGCGACGGGCGGCCTGAAGTATGTGGCTGGCGAAACCGTAGCATACCTTCAGAAAGTCCTCTTCCTTTTCGAATTGGTAATCTTCCCGACTGAGAATCGCAGCAAGCGTTTCGTGGGCTAGATCCTCAGCATCCGAGAGGCCGTGCCTTCGGCTGAAATAAAACAGGAGGGCCTGCCGCGCGTGTTCCCAGGCCTTCGGCGGCACGGAACGGCAGTTGAACATGTGTATCATGCATTATACGCCGGTCTGCGCATAACCTTTACCTTGCGCCACTTAGACTTCCGATGACTGTGAACGAAGCCCAATAATAGGGATCGGACCACCTTCTAGAGTGTGCCAGTACGCGGCGCGCGTGGGTGAGAGCGCTTTCCATAGCCGCCTGTTGGGGGCCGAAGAAACGACGGTACGTTTCACGGAAGAATACTGCGGAAGCCTCGGCATCCACCTGTGTCAAGGACAGCACGAGCTGAGAGGCGCCGGCCGAGAAAAGACTGTCTGAGAAACCGGCTAGCCCTTCGCCCATAACCTCCTTTCCCAAGGCGGTCTCGCACGAGGAAAGTACGACAATTGAACGGTTCAGTCGGAACTCCCTGAAGTGGCGAGGGCGCAAATATCCATCGACTGGCCGTCCTCTACGGTCTATTAGCGACAGGGTCACACGTGAAAGTTCTGGTATCTGGTTGTCGATGAAGGCGTGAGTCGAGAAATGCAGGACGGCGAAGTCTTCCAGGTTGATGTTGTGCAGTTCTGATGCAGAGGCGTCGAAGCCTTGCAGGATGCGGATGCGCGCAGGGGGTACAAGCGACTTCAGTTCGGCCAGTTCGGCGTTGAAAGGGAGCCGAGGCAAGCTCGGCGCTTGCCCACTGGTTCCAGGCGTGACTGTAAGCCTGGGATCGTCGGGCCCAAAAACAGGATCGGCTACGGCTAGAACAGAACGAAGGAACGCGGAGACCGGGCGCGGAGGCTTCGCGGCGAGAAGATGAGCGGCCGAAGCTGCCCGAATAAGATCGGAACTCAAACCCAAAGGTTCCCTCGCCCCAGGCGGGCGCAAGGCTTCCATTGGGACGCGATTCAGTATGCCATCCAATACCAGAACCAAACGCGGCGGAAGCTGGGAGTCTGCGAGCGGACCGAGCAGTACGGCCGAGAGCCGGCTAAGATCTGTATCAAACGCGGCTTGGGCCAGCGGCGAACGACGGCGATCCAAGATGGCGCCAAACCGCGTCAGTGTTCGGGAGGCAACGGCTTCGATGGCAGATCGCGGAGGCAAACGAAAAGACTGAAGGCTGGTGGCTTGGATGACCCAAACATAGCTTTGACGCTCACCTAGATAATACTCAAGAACGGCGCTGCCGGTAGGTAAAGCAGTCTGAATTTCGGCGACAGAGGTGAGTGGCCGCCCCACAGTGGAGCTGGCCTGCCGGATCAGCGATTCTACCTGGTCATCTTCTGCGAGAAAGAGTTCGATCTGGCGTTTTAGGTCGTCTCGGCGCCGATCCAGATCGCGCATAGCGGGTTCGCTTACCTGGGGCGGATCGGCGTCAGTGAGGCGAAGGGATAGAACCGCTATCTTGCGGCGGAGGGTGACGCGACGCTCTAGCAACTCTGGGGGTATGGGGCTACCGATCCCTTCGTTTGTGAGCAGGTCCAGAAGAGAGCGACCATGCGCCTGTTCGGAGGCAAGTAAGCCCTCGGCTCCATTACCACGGTTCGCCGGAATCATCGCGATGTCTGTTAATAGGTCGAAGAACCGCCGTTTGCGGGAATAGTAGGTGGCACGAAGAGCGCGGCTCGGAACCTTGCTACGAAGCGATTCAATCAGTTCGATGGCCTGTCCGGCAAGCTCACGTGCCGCGATGAGATTGCCGGTGTTGTACTCGAGTTCGGCGAGTGCAAAGACTGACTCCGATGCATCATCAAGCAGCCCGCTCTCGCGGCGAATGCGTGAAGCTGCAGTCAGCGATTGGCGCGCGCTTTCAGTGTCGCCTCGCTGGCCGGCTTCGATCCCAAGATAGTGCAGAGCAATGGCTTCGCCGCGTTTAGATCGGACGAGTCGCTGGAGAGCGAGAGCTTCTGTCAAACGAGATCGAGCCAGATCCCATCGGTGCAGTTTCAGCAGCACCTGGCCGAGATTGTTTAACACGTCCGCTCGTCCGGACAAATCGTGAGCATCTGTTGCCTCAGTAAGCGCTTGTTCCAGTGCAGCGTTCGACCGCTCCAGCTTCCCGAGGAGCATATAAGAGCGCCCCAGGTTCAGATGCACTCTCACGGCGCGCTGGTGTTGGCCCAGAAAAATTGTTAACGCCGATTGAAAATAGGCGAGCGCTTTTTCGTTCTCAGAGAGGGACTGATAATAAAGCCCGAGATTGTTCAAAGTCCGGGCATATCCGGTCGTATCGCGGCCGCGCAGAATCCGCCTAGCCTCATCTAACACCTGAATTGCCCGCTCGAAATCACCTGATTCCCAGTACATCAGGCCCAAATTGGAAAGCGTGCGGCCTTCCAGCGGACGTAAAGAAATACGACGCCAGTAACTGGCCGCTTCTCGCAAGCGGCTGGATGAAGCTTCGAGATCGCCTAACACGGATGCGGCGTAGCCACTGTTGTTGGCGGCTTCCGCGACACAACGGAGATCCGAGAGTGAAACGCACATTCGTAGCGCCTGCTCATAAGCGGTTCGTGCCGCGCTCGGATCGTCGCGACCCAAAGATGCGTCACCCTGCTCCAAATACGTCCTCGCAATGCCGGAGGCATCGCCCACTTCCATCCAGTGCGAAAGGGACTCCTCAATATCTTGAAGCTTGCCACTTCGCTTTGAGGTCGTTGCCGAAGTCTCGGCATCTCGCCACGTCTGTGCCGACTGTAACGGAATTGAGCGGCGCGACATAGAGAAAGTCCAGGCCGATGTGGATCGAGTATCCACTGGCTGTACTTCGACGCGGTAGTGGCCCGCTGTTAGGATTGTGAGCGTCTCTCCGCCAAATTCGAAACCGTCCGCAATGGTGGGTTCGGCACCGCCGACCACGCGAAGCGCGAAGTCTGCTGGCTGCTCGATTGACAATTGGGTCGCCTCTCCACTCTCGACCGTGACCAAGAAACATGCGGTCTGACCAATCGAGGTCCGCGCAAGCAGCGTTTGTCCGAGGGACAGCGGGAGGCAAGTGTTTGAAACGCCAGACCAGGCGCCAGAGGATGCCACGATCACCGCCAAGAAGAGTCTCATACGCAAAGAAAATTGACTCACGCATGTGTGCAGAGGGCCCGGCGTCTGCGCCCCATGAAGTTTGACGTCATCGGCCTGGCTGTGCCTGTGGTCCACCGGACAAAGCTGTCACCGGACATAGCCGATAACACGCGCCAATAAGGCAAAGACCGTTGCCTACATTATCATAAGATCCTAAGCCGACAGTTCGCTCTTGGGTCCATAGGAGTTGAAGGGGGCGCCAACGGGCAACTTTCCCAGGCAGTCGTAACGGAAAGGGATGGCGCAAGGCGCCGGGGAGGGGGCATCCTCCCCGACGCTAGGCGGACTAGCCGCCGGTACCGCAACCCTGTTGGACAATGCACGGAACGCCCGAGCCCCCCGAACTAGTATCAGCCGCATCATGCGGCGTGGGCCGACTGTGCTTTGGGGCGCCGAGCAGCAGCGCCAACAGGAGAAAAATGGTGCTCATGTTCTCACCTCCTTTCCGCCCGCGTACCCAGGCACGCTAAAAGCGGAAAAGAGGGAAGGAGCTGCTCAAACGATTCGTGCTGATTGTGTTCGGCACGGTCGCCGCAGTCTCGGCACCTAACCCGATAGTTGTTTCACTGTCCAGGGTATTCGTTGTGGCCGATGTAATGCCCTTGGCTCAGAGGACATAGGATATGTGATCTGTTAATCGTTTGAGGCCTCGAAAACCAAGCTCCGGCGATCTACAGGCTGGCGGCTGCACCTTTTCTGCATGTTTCAACGCCGAGAACGCGGGTGTTTTCGATGCTAGGGATATCGGACTGCGAAGTGACTCGCACCACGAGGTCCATCCAATTGGATTCCTCCCGCGGCATCATGTTCGTTTCCGAGGCGAAAGTGATATGTAACAGGTGCAGCATTGACTTGCCGCGAGGCGCACGATTCTGTACAGCCTGCGGCGTGAGCGTTAAAGAGGTGGCCACCAGTGCCATCTCTCAATGCCCACCAATGCACTTTCTCTGCGGTACGCGTAACAACCGCATTCCGGAGGGGAAGAACTTCTGCCGGTTCTACGGCGCTCAAGCGACACCCGGGCCGACACAACAATTGGATCTTCAACCACAACGTCCGTCCAGAGGCCTCATTTCATGTGGCATCGCTACGATCGTTGCCGTTGCCGTTAGTGGCACCCTACTTTACACCTGCCATTCGAGTTCCACAATCGCGCGCCCGCGTGCTCGACCGCAACCTCAAAGTAAGTCCAGAACGTTACATCCACCGCAGGTTGAAGCGCCAGTCCCAGCCTTACCATCAGTTCGAGTACCTGTCCAGGCTCTCAAGTCGACCCGGCCTGTGGTTTCATCACCCATCCCTGAGCCACTCGCTGCGCACCTAAAAGGAGCTCCGACCGCTGCGCGTGAGAGTTTGGAGCGCAAGCCCGCACGCCAAGTAGAGCAGCAGGAGACGCACGCTGAAGCAACCACATCGGTTTCACCTCAGCCCGGCCCTCCCGCAGCCGCTCAGCAGTCCGCAGCTACTCAGACGGTGGTCGAGGAGCTACCGCCGCACGTGCAGTTGACGCAGCCCGAACCTAGTCCACTTCCGGTACCACAGAAGCCCCCCCCTCGTTCTCTTGCGTATTCCGGGCCAAGGCGAGGAGTGATTGTCTGGTCAGGCACCCTTGAAAAGGACGGATCGTTCACAGTTCAAGGAGGTGAAGTTTCTATTGGATCGCTCAGTGGGCGCCTTCCTGGCGTGCCCGTCATTATTGCCAAGTTTGACGCGAGAGACTTTGCGCTCGCCGAGGTGCCGGGTCCACGGAACAACTGGAATCGTCTGACGGCGAGGAGCAAAAGCCGTCGGCACACGGATCGTGATCATTGAATGGCAAACCATGCAATGAGAAGGAGTACAGAAATCAGCTATGTCGGCGAAAATAGTTTTCAATAGTTCGGCCATCGCGTGTCTTTCTGCCATTTTGCAGGCCCAAAGTCCAGAAATGGAGATCAGGGCTAGGCTGCTGGCCCCCATTAGCACGGAGACAAGCAGCAAAGGTGACAAGATCTCCGCTCAGGTACCCGCCCCGGATCAGTATAAAGGGTGCCATTCTCGAGGGCGAGGTTCACGAATTGAAGGGAGGGGGAAAGATCAAGAGTACTAGCGCCCTGAATTTCTCGTTTGATGGCATTACTGTGAACCGGCAATACGATGGCGATCCAGTCCGCTCTAAAGTCGGTTACCAATTCAAAAGGAGTTCAGAATGCCGATGAAGAGGGCCGGGGCGTGAAAAGGAAGAACAACCTTGGGAAGGCAGCCGCTGCAGCGGGTTTGGGTGCCATTATTCGTGCTCTAGCAGGAGGTGGCAAAGGCGCGGCGATCGGGGCCGGGGCTGGTGCTGCGGCACCCCTAGTTTTGATTCAAGTGGCGGCCGACGGCAATAACGTCTCATTCGCATCGGGAAGCGAGTTTGTTCTCTCGGTTAAGGTCAGGAACTAGGACGAGCTGGTAGTACCGCTTCGATGTTTTGATACGAAGCATTGGATTTGTTGTACAAACAGCCGATTTGTCGTAATATTGGAATCCGGCAAATTACGGCGTCTGATGCGCATCTTAATCGATGTGCGCCGGTAAAGTTAGGTCACGGTATGAATTGTCCATATCCCGAATGTGGCGGAGAACCAGCGCCTGCTGCTGACGAATGCCCCGTTTGTCATCGCAGCATCTCGGCCTGCCTTCTTTGCGCGGTGCCCAATCGAGCACTGGCTCGCACCTGCCGTGGCTGCGGGAAGCCGGTGCTCCCGAATCTAGAATGGCCGGTTTATCGTAACAACCCCACCTACACCGCATACTCGCCTTCGCGGCTGGATTTTGATTTAATTCCACCATCGCAGCAATTTGAAAGGTTGTGGCCGGATGTGAGCCTTGGTGAAGAAGTGATGGCGCCACCAGTGGCGGATCACGGTCTACTGGTTGTTTGTTCCCGCAAAGGCGCCGTCTACGTGTTGAACCGCTTCACCGGCGAACGCCTGGCCGACGTGCGACTAGGCGAGGGTGAGTGTTCCGCACTCATTTCGGGCCGCTCTCTGATCGTTGCCGCAGCGCGCCGGATTGTAGCATACGATCTTTTGGGCGCCTTTCAAAACTGGAGTAACGGGCGTTTTCGAATGATCGAACGCTGGCATTTCACGGTGGACTCAGGGCCGATTTTACACCCACCCAACAAGCTGGCCAGACAGGGGGCAGAATCGGTCCTGATCTGCTGTAGTGCGCCCGACGGGACTTTAGTTCATTGCCTCGACATCGAGAGCGGCGAGCCGCGATGGCAGGCTCCTGCCGCGTTTCCAGGTAACGTCTCCGCTGCCGTCTCCGCCGAGGACGGCAATGCATACGTGGTCGCCTCCGATCGGAAGATATACCGCATTGTGGGCGACTCCGGGGCTTTAGAGGCATCCTTGCAAATGGCGAATTCGTTGCGAACCGATATTGCGCCAGCGTGGCTGGATTCCACGTTACTTTTCTTCGATGAAGAGGGGGCGCTTTGCGCGTGCCGTACCGACACAAGCGACGGTATGACTCCGGCGCGCGTTTCCGAATTGACGCTGTTCGGGGTGAAAGGCTTTGCGGCGTCTCCGCGCGGGGTGTTGGTATCGCACGGGCGGGGACTTACCAAACTCTCTCTCGGTGGACAGCTTATTTGGCGAGCTGATCCCAGCATGGGCGGAATGAGCAGTTCTCCGGTGCTGGCCGGCGACTGCGGACTAGGGGTCGTCCAGAACCGAAGCATCGTGTACATATGTGACTTCAAGGGGGCTTTCCTGCGATTCCACCAGTTCCTGGTAACGGAGGATGTCAATATGGCGCCCCCGGCGTATGCCGGGAGGACCCTGTACTCGTGTTCTCTTCATGGGCAGCTAAACGCGCTTAGGATAAACACGATTCGCGTGGAGTGAGATGATGACGAGCGCTAGAAAATGGCTATTCCTAATGCCTTTCGGCGATAAGCCCTTGAGCCAAAAACTAGTTCCCTTCTTTCTATTTGTGGGCTTTATTTTCGCGTTGCTGGCTCTGCGATCGCTGACCTATAGTGACCACGTTTCGCTCCTTCGTTTCGTGTTGCTTATAGCCGTTTGCTACCTATTTATAGACCTGCTGATTTGCTGGGCGTCCCCTCCTGAACGTCGCAAACGGGCCGAAACAGCGCTGTACTGTGATATGCCCACAATGATTGCGTTTTTTGCTCTTCTGGTCTATAGCAAAAAAATCCCGGCAGCGAAAATATGAGTATTTTTCTGAGCGGTGCGATATCCTTTCAGTTCATCGCATCGTCGCTGGTACTTGCACTTATTGAAGGCCGGGCACCGGAGGTTTTGTACCGTTTGTTCGAGGCGGGTGGAAGCGCAGGTGCCGCGGCCAGTGCCCGGGTTGGAGCTTAGCAAGGTTGGAATGATGGAGATAGACCAAGGATTGCGGATGAACCCAATCGGTGCTCCCGGCACCGGGGGGCAAGTCTGCGCGTACGGCGCTGAAAAACGGGTGGCTGGTCGTGGTGTGCTCCATCCACGGGGTGACCGAACGAAAGAGGGCGCAGACAGTCTAGTAGCGCGCCGCTGGCTGCATCTGTCAGTCTTGGCGCTCGCTCTGCTGGTTTCGGCAACCGCACAGCTATGGGCGGATCAAGACCACGATGAGGACGAGCGTGCTCTCGCCGATCTTCACTACGTCTTCTTGTTCGACGTATCGGGTAGCATGAGGCGTACTCTCGGCTATCCCGGATCGGCCGCTCGGCAGTACATTTCGCAGCATTTATTCTTGAATCCTGAGATGTTCCTCGAGGGGCGCCCCGTCAGCATCTACACATTCACGACACGATGTCGCCGCGAATTTTCCGGCGTACTGCGGCATTCGACTATCCAAGATTTGCTGCTTACGGGCTTACCGATTTCGCATGAAAACACAGATCTCGTAGAGACCCTACGCGCCGCGCAAGGGGAGTTTGGCCGAAGCGCAAAAGGCTCCGTCACGCTGGCTTGGATACTCACGGATAATGTCAACGATCCGGCCGGAACTGGCGCGGACGACATTAACACGAGAGCATTCTATGCCGCGATGTTCCAGCAGAACGCCCAGGCTCAGCGCATGTACTTCTTTCCTCTGAAGGACTACAAATTGGTCCTCTATCTTCTTGTTTTTGCGCCCGACTCATCGTTGAAGGGCATGGACATCGATCGCTTCGAAGATCGGGTGGCAGGGTTTGCACGGGCGCTCGGCGCTCCGAAAATTCGCGCCAAGCCGGTGGGTGGCGAGAGCCCGTTGGAATTCGACCCGCACATTACCTTTACCGGAGACGACTCGGGTGTGATAGCTGAGCTCGTAGGCACCGGCAGAAGGGCCACCCTGGTGATCCGCGGCTTGAGAGAGGACAAGCCCCTCAGCGGCAAGTTTCGATTGCGCGTGCGATCACGCTTCGATGAGTGGCGTATCGAGCATGCCACCGTGGAGATGACACGCCTCGACGATCTCGAATCCGGCCAATTCCCCAACCTTGGTGGAAAAATGTCCGCCCGTCTTAGCCCGAGCGGCGTCACAGTGGATCCGCGCAGCGCCAGCAGCATCGTCTACACATTGGACCTGGGCAACGACGGCCAAATCCCCAAGGCCCCATTCTTCGAACCGGCCGCTTTCAATCCCGATGGATTCGGGGTAGTTACCGGTAAACTCGTCATGAAGATTGGCGACCCGAAACTAACGCTCAAGATCTTCAACGACGAGGCCACGACACAAGCCGTCCAATCAATCTTCCAGTTGAAGGATATCGAGTACTTCGTGCCCCGTTCGGCGGCCGGTAAGGAGATCCGGCTCGACTTGGCGGTCCCCGTGCGATTCGAGGTGCGCTACAACTATCTACCTAGGTGGCTCGCGCTGATCGGGACCACGCTGCTACTGGGAGGGTGCGCAGTCTGGCTGCTCCAATCCTCACACAAAGCCGTGCAGTGTCGCCTGGTCGGATATCAGGAGGACAGTTTTGCTTTGACACACCGAGGCGCCTTCCCGATCTCACCCGCCGGCACTCGAATCGCGGAGCTGCGGAGGTCGTTGTTTGGGGGCATCGTCTGCAAACCCATGCCAGGAGTAACGGCTAATCACAAGAGCGGCGCGCAGCCGGTGGCCAATGGTGGCAGGATCGAATTGACCTCCGGTCAGACTGTCTACGACTATCGTCTGGAGATTCTTTCCAGGCGCAGCAGCAATACAGACAAAAGGGCTGGGACAGCCACTGGGGGATACTATTGACACGCTTGGAATGGGAGAACAAATGAAACGTCTGACCTTGGGGATTCTGCTTACCGCCTGCGTCGCTTTAGCACAGGAACCAGCCTCGCCTGCTGCCTATCAGCCCATTCGAATCAAGTTTCGAGTAGTCGATCTGGATGGCCGGCCGCTGGAAGGCGCAAGTGTGGCCGCACGCTTGGATCCGGAGAGCACCCGCCTGCCGCCGGATCATGTTCTGAAGGCCAAGTCGGGAGCGGACGAGTTCACCTACACTCTCAGCGAGCAGATGTTCCCCGTTTTCTCCACTCAACAGCATGTGGGCCCCGAGGGCTTCTGCGAGGTGCCATTCATTGTGTATAGCAACCGGCAGGACCAACCCATTGATTACGAGATGCTTGTTCTCTATAAGGAGCCCAACAGAAATGTGCTTTTCTCCGCCGATACTCATAGGAGTGTCACAAACACTGATGACGGAAAGGGGTTCACATTACACACCAATGTGCGGAAGCAAGTCGAACTGTCAAGTCTGATAGTTGCGCTGATCGCATGGTTCGGAGTCACTGTCATGGGATTTCTTCTGTTCTTCCGCGGCATGTACCCGCGCTGGTTAGCTAATGGCAAGTCCATTGATTTGAGCCGCGCGCTGTGCTGGTCGGGCACCTTGCTGATCTGCCTTTTTGCCCTGGGCCTAATCTATTGGTGGCTGCTGCCGCGCATCTTCGGGCTCTGGATATTTTTCGCACTTCTATTCGTGATCTGGTTAGCCCATTTGGCTGTTTCGGTGAGTGCGCGGAGGCGCACAGCGTAAGGCGCTCGTTTGCGCCAAAAAAAGGGGTTAAATTTATGGCATACCGCCTTCTGAATGACGAAGTCCAAAAACCGCGGCAGGTTACACAGGAAGGCATCAAGCCCACTGTGCTCATCGGCCTCGGTGGAACTGGTGGAGACGTGCTGCTGAAGGTCCGCAAGAAGATCTTCGAGCGCTACGGAAGCCCGGCAGATTTTCCAGTCGTACAGTTTCTGTACGTCGATACTGATACGACCAACAAAGACATCGACTCCCGCTTGCTTGATGAATTCAAGTTCACCCCGCACGAGCGTGTCGATGCCATCGTGTTGGATACCGCGAAATATACGAATAACCTTAACCAACATCCCTTGATCAAGGCGTGGTGGTATCCAACGCTACACGACCTGACCGAGGTGAAGGAAGGCGCGGGCCAGATTCGGGGGTACAGCCGCCTGGCGTTCTATGCCAACTTCGACACTATCAAGACGGCGATCGACAACGCCCTGAATATGGCAATGGCGAGTGCTTCCACCATGTGGGACAAATACCGCATTCATGTGGATACGTCCAAGGGCGCTTATATCTACGTCGTGGCCTCGATTGCCGGCGGTACCGGAAGCGGGATGTTCATCGATACGGGATATCTCTGCAAGACGCTAGCGACGGGTGTCACCACGGTGGGCTTCCTGGTTTTCCCAGGCATTTTCATGCTGAATCAGGAGAGGATTTTCGCAAATAGCTATGCTGCCCTGAAGGAATTAGAGCATTTTACGTTTCCGGGAAACCCTTTCAACTATGAGTGGACACAGGGGTATCCACCCCGCAGCAAGCGACCCCTGCCGCCTCCTCCATACAACTATTGCTACCTGGTCGACAGCAGCAACTCTGCCGGCAACACGATCAACTTTGATAGCAGATACAGTCTCTTCGAGATGGTGGCGAACAACATCTTCCAGGATTTCGGCTCCTCGGATTTCGCCGCGCACAAGCGTGGTGTGCGGGTAAATCTGGATGCGTTTCTGACCAATTTCTATGTATCGGAAATCCTGGATCCGCAGGACCCCTCTAAAAGCCTTTTGAGCGAGGCCTTCACCACCCGGCATTCCGCCTTTGGCATGGCCTCGATTCAATATCCAGTGGACCGTATTCGGCATGCCTGCGCAGCCAAACTGGGCGCTGATATCATGACTCGGCTTTCCCTCGGCAAACTGCCCGAAATGGAGATGACGAAATGGGTGTTGGAACACTTTTTCGGCCCTCCCGCCAAAGACAAGGTCAAGTTGTTCATAGGGAAGGCTGAGATTAATGGAAGACTCACAAATCGTAATGACATTCTGGACGCCCTTAACGAGACGGATACTACCGGGCGGTCGATGGAAGCCCTTATCCATGAATGGCTTTCGGGGTTCCACGCGGATGTAAAGGCTGGCGTTTATAAAACTCGCAATATACCGCTCAGCGAATACCTTCAGGGGGAGATCAACAAGCAGTTGATCAGTTTCCGTGACGAGCGGCACGATCCCGATTGGCAGAAGTGGGGAGACTATATGCGCCGCATGCGGCGGAACAAGGAGAACTTTCTGCGGAGGGAAATCCTGGGCGAGGTAACTCCAGACGGCAAGCAGCTGCAGTCCCGCCTGGAGCAGGCGGTCGCGGAAATCGTGAACGACGCAAACAAAGGCATCCAATTCGCCAAGATGCTCCTGAAAGAAATGCATCGCATCCTCACCGACGATGCGTTTCCATACCTACCGCTGCTCCGCAGAGATATCGCAGAGCTTGGCCAGGTCGTAACGGCCAAGCAGAGGGCATACCAGAAGGCGCTCGATGGCATTCGGGAACGTCAGACTGAAACAGGTGTAACCGGGTTTCTTTTCGGTCGCGCCACTATGGAGCACTTGACGGAAACGCTATTCCTGGAATTGCAGGAATACCTGCTTGCAGCGCTCAAGCTGCGAGCGCGTCAGGAAGCCGTTGATATTTGCGATGTGACCCTGGCGCGAATCGGCGATGAGGGGAAAGTCATCGACGATAAGACCAATGAGCGGACTGGCGACACCGGTTTGATGGCCCAGTTGACGGATCTTGAGAAGACCTTGAATCGATTGAAGGACGAATTCGAGGCGCGGAAGGCTGATTTCGCCAAGCCGCAAGACGACGAGTTAACTCTGTTCCTTTACGAGCCGAAGGACGTCGATGACCGTTATTACGGCCGTTACATGGGGACAGACGAAGCGACACGAGTGACCAGGGTATCGGAGCAGGCTGTCGAGGTCTTGAACCACCTTCCATCCTTACGCACGCCAGAGCAGCAGGGGATCAGGGTGATGGACCTTCCCGCGCTCGTGCAGCGTCACGGTATCACCGTCGCGGTCAGGATGTTCCTCAAGGAAACGGCCAAACCGTTCGCGTCGGTCGGCGACGATTTTGAAATCCTTGCGTTGTTTTTTGATAAGTTCAAGACTACAACGGAGCAGGTCGGACAACTGAACCTGCTGTACACCAAAGCGCAAATCTGGCTCCAGGGCGCCACGGACAGCAACTTCAAACTCGGCCAGGAAAAGCGGATCTGCCTTGTGGGAATGTATGAAGATCCGAACAAGCCGAACATTTACGCGACCTTCAAGAACCTTCTGAGCCATCAGATCCGCAAGCCGGATCAGCCGACTATCGGCTTCTTCCCACTGAAGTCAAAGAGCGAGGTGATCTTCTACACGGAAGCGGCCGGCTACCCGCTTTGTTTCTCGGAATCCGTGCACGAGATGCGGCCCACCTACGAGAAGCTGGCGGTTGACAAGTTCGTCAACCTGCATGCCGATCGGAACGAATTCCGCTTTCGGGATATCCTCGAACTCACGGAGGGTGAGCGAAAGGAACTCGAAAGTGCGACGCGAACATTCCTGTTCGGCTTGATTCTCGAGATTGTCCGCGTCGTTCATGACAATGAAGACAGTGTTTTTTATGTCGAGCAGCGTGTTGGGCTGAGCCAGGATCAACGCTTTCTAGGAACCGAGCATCGGGCAATTCGGGTACTGCTTCGCGACGCAGCGCTGCGGGATCAGGTCGACCGTCTAATTCGGCAGCGCGAGGCGGAGCTAGGCAAAGAGCCTGACGACTGGGCGAGGTACTACGCGACACTCTCGTACTATCAAGAGAAACTCTATCCACCACTGCGGACGACGAGCCTTTCTAAAGAGACGCGAGAACAGGCTACCACCGAGAACCTGGTGGTTCGCGAGCGGCTCAGAAACATCGAAAAGACATATAAGGGCGATCTAGAGACGTTCCGTGATCGTGCCAATGAGCTCGCTGCGGATTTGAACGAAGTTGCAAAGCCACTGCCAGGCAACTTTTATGCTGTCAAGCACGCCTGGTCCAAGGCGGCTTCCGTGGATATTTAAATGAGCGTTTGTCCTAATTGTAGATTGTGGGAGCTGGCAAGAAGCGATGTGTTCTGCTCCTGGTGTGCATTTCGCCTGGTCAGTCTAAGAGCTGAGCTAGGCCAGAAGCGATTTTCCACTGCAGAGCTGCCGCCGCCCTTGGACCTTGTTCTGTCGAATCAGTCTGACACAATCCCAATCACGATTCAGGCAGTCGAGCCTTCAGCGGCTTGGATACGTGTTGATAACCGGCTTAAGAAGCCGCCTTTTGCACTGCCAACTAACGAGAGTGTCGCACTGACGGTCCAAATCAGGACCGTTGACCTTACGGAAGCATACCACGCCGGTTTTGTTTTAGTGCGGAGTAACCTGGGTGAGGAAAAGATTCCGGTTGAGGTGATACCGCCGCCGCGGCTTTCCATCTCCGCTTATTCCGGCAGCCAACACCGCGATAGCTGCCGGTTTGAGGTGCTTCTCGACAATCGCAATCTGGAACGTAATTTGGTTCGTGTTGGCGCCGAACAGGGAGTAGTCGTCATTGAAAGCATCGCGACAGATCAACCGGCCTGGGCCGCGATTCGTTTTCAGGGCGAGTGCCCCATGCCAATCGTCCTGGACGCCAGGAAGTCTGCCTATATCGACGTGTATCTGGAGGTCGATGAAGCTCAGCTCGCGCAGAAGAACCCCCAGTTGCCCGCTGAACACACCGCGAACTTGCTGATTCAATGCGAAGAGTTTACCCATTCCGAACCGTTGGCGTTCGAGTGCTGGCTGCCCCCAGCGTTGTGGATCTGGCAGGAGGCTGCCTACGCAATCGACGCGTGGGCTGGCCAGCCGGGCGAGATCTTGCTCACATTACAGAACTCGCTGCCCGGCAACCCGATGACCGGAAAAGGGAACGCTCCGTTGCAAGTTACCCGCATTGAAATTGAGGAAGCGGGTGGTGAGCCTTGCTCGTGGCTTAAGCCCGTTGACGAGCCCTCTAATGTTGTCGAAATCAGGGGTGGAGCACATAGAGATATCCGGTTCGCCTTCGAAACCGATGCCGCCGAGAAAGGTGCTGGTGACCGGCTGGGCCTTGGCCGTCATCCGGTTATTCTTGTTCTGACCACGAATCTTCCGGAAGTTACCCGAAAACTTCGTTTCGAAGTGAATGTGCAACGCATACGGGACTTCGACGGCATTCTGGCGATCGACTTCGGCACCAGCAATACCTGCTGCGCGGTCTTCGGGGGAGCCGAGCAACGGTATAGCCTAATCCCGGTTGACCGCAGAATTCACAACGAAACCCCTACCACCACGCCCACTCTAGTTCAATACCTCGACCCGCCCGCTGCGGGGCCCGCAAACATCAGAATTGGTGCTGAAATCGACGCGTTGAGCCTGAGCGTCAAGGTGATTCGCAGCACTGCCCGGTCGCCAAAGCGGCGCCTCGGTGCCGGAAAGCCGTTCGAAATCTGCTTTTATAATTCACCCGAAGTCGTAGTGAACTATCCAGCAAAGCAAGTCGTGTGCGATTACTTGCGTGAGGTTCGCCGCGCAGCAGAGCGCCAGCACCGCGGTTTCCGATTTCGCAACATCGTAATCACCCATCCGTCACGCTTCAAGTTGGACCAGCTCATGGATTTAGAAGAAGCGGTTCGAGGAGCATTCGGCGCGGATTGTGACATTAGCTTGCTACCGGAACCCGTCGCCGCTGCACTCGGCTTTATCGTCGAAAAGGAGGCTCTCAGTAAGGATCGGTATTCGGTTGGCGTGTTCGATTTCGGGGGCGGTACCACCGATCTGTCGCTTATGGAAGTGGTGAACCGCTCGGCGAATGGCTATGTCGAGGTCTATCCGCGTCAGCTCAACTCGACGGGGCGCTGGTTCGGCGGCGAAGATGTGACCCGCTTCATTTACGAGCAAGGGCTTCAAGGCTGTAAGCGGATCGCCGCGGCTGATCATCCGAATGAGGCTCTCTTTGTCGAGGCAGAGAAGCTAGCCGACGGAAATCAGCGCCAAGTCGCAATTGAGAATCACGGCCGCTTGTTACAGTGGGCCGAGGAGTCCAAGTTGCTTCTTATCGAGTACGGTGATAATCATAACACCCACTTCCGCGCAAAGCCGGACCTCTTTCCCGACCTTAAGCTCTCATTGTGGACCAATTCCGGACCGGAACAGCGGCTTTTTGCTCACGATCAAATTGTGCCCAAGCGTGCCGAGATGGACGCTTTTCTTCGCCCCCACCTTGAAGAGTTGGCTGCTGACCTTGCCGAATTGGTCTCGATATCGGGTGTTGGCTCACTCGACTATATCAGGCTGTCCGGAAAACCAAGCGCCATGCCCCTGGTTGGAGAGGTCCTCGCGGAGCGCTTCCCCGATGCTCAGCGTCGGCCAGCGCGTGAACCAAAGGAATGCGTCGTCGAAGGCGCCTGTATTCCGGACCAGTACCGCGCCTCAACAAGGGTCGTGCTGATTCTTGGCGATTCCGATTTTGTACGGACGACGTCGCGAATCGGTGTAGAGGATGCTAGCGCGAGAAAATTTGTGGAGATGATTGGTGTGGGGGTGCCAATATCAGAGGGCGGGCTCACTGGGTTTTACGAAAACTTTCCCCTGCGCCAAGGAGTGAAAGTTCGTCTCCTGGATAATGCCAGCATTTCAAACGATTCCTTACTGGCCAATGCGGATATTACGGTCATCGGAACCTTTGTCCTGGATCCTTCGCAGACAGCACTGCCCAGGAACCAGGTCGTGCCGGCTCGTCTAGAACTGCGGCTCTCGAAAGAGTTCAAACCAACGCTGCTTGCACACGTGCCCAATGGCGAGCCAGTTCAATTTGTCGTCGCCGGGCCGCTGGCGGCCCAAGGAGGTAACTGATGCTACTGTCTGGTCGGCTGATCCTATTCGTCGCCGTTGGTACGGCGCTCCTCGCGCAAGGCAACATCGTCAGTACGGGAGATGGCGATAGGCCCCTACTGGGCGTTCCCAACGAGATCCCGCTGAACGGCGGAAGAGCCAATTTCGAAATCGATACAACCAAAACTCGCGCGTTTCAGTTTAGTGGCTTGGCAGCTACCACGAAAATCGTGTGCGACAAGAAGACTTTGAAAAACAATCTCTGGTATAGGATCGAACACACCGCCGATTGCGCGGTGGAGGCATCCAACAGTGCCAAGGTTCATCTGCGTGTGATGAATGAACCAGCAGCGGCGGTAGCGAAGTTCGAGCCCGTAAACAAGGGCGGCTGGGAAATCAAGGTACCACGAGAGCCACGCGCTACGTCGGCCGATCTGATCTTCCAGCTCCCCAAACCCCCGGGGGGCGGCGGCGTAGACCGTTCCAACGCGCTATCACAGGCCCCAGCTACTCCAACGCAATACGACTACCATCAGTCTAGCTTTCCGCTGTGGGGCACCATGGCAGTGGCCTTGGCTGCGCTTATCATGTCGGTGCTGGCTTTTGTGCGCGGACCTAAGTCAGTTCGAAGCAACTCGAGTGGAGATCCAGACGTAGCGGAGCCTGCCGGCGCGGCTGGGGCGGACGCTGTAGTCAATGAGAGGCTTTACGCGTTCTCGGCAGACCTGACTCGGTTGAGCAACGATATCAGTGCAATTGGTGCGCAGCAACAAGACATCGTATCCACGCTCGCGCAGTTAGCCAGCCAACAGGACCTGACTGCGTTTCGCGAAATAATCCACCGTAAGTTAGCGGAAGCGCAAGACGCGATCAACTCCCTAGGCTCTGCGCAAGCGAGGTCGTTTAACAGGCTGCGGGAAGAGTTGGATGCCATTAATCGCGACCTCACCATTCAGAAGAAGACGATCGCGCAACTGAGCGCCGGAGCGAGCGAGAATCTTACGGCCCTCCTGCGGATCGTGCCACAGGAGCACTTTAGCGCGAATGCCGGTCAGGAAACGGCTCAATTGCTAGATCAGGCGGTGGCGGATTTTTTTTGTCAGTCCGTCCCCTCGAGGGACGGACTGAAGCAGAGCAACGAGCGGGCCAGGGCCTTCACACGGACCGTAGAGAGCCTATTGAACGACATCGGCCCTGATTTTGCGGAATCGGGCGAACGGCTGAAGCCCCTGCTTGACCAGACGCGGCAGATCCAGGCCGAGATCGACGGTCTCCTTACGGCAGCCACCAATCGTCTGCGGCTTCGTTTCGACGTTGAGTTCTACGCTTCTAAAGCCAACCGCGACCGATTGATTGATGGAATCACTGCCGGTCTCAAGAACCAGATCGTGAAGCTGGAGAAGCCGATCGAGTACTTTGACCGCCAATTGCTTGCCTTAACTGCGTCTGGGGCGCAAACCGCTACCGACTTCGTAGATGCCAACGTCGATCCGCAACGCAAGAACGTCCGGGTTCAGCAGTTGCTGCAGCAGGTTTTGGATGCCGGCGGACTGGAACAGATTTCACCGGCGCCAAACGAGGAGTTTCGAGCGTCCGAGCATGCGGTGGTTCAGGTCATGCCTCGTCCAGGAGGTCCCGGCCGTGCACCGTGCGTAGCGCGTCTCGTGGCGAGGGGCTTTCGGCGGGGCCAGGAAACGATAAGGAAGGCATCGGTTATTCTCTATGAGTAGTTCCGCCATATGCCCGCCCTGATTTGTCAGAAAGACCAGCAGGAAAACGCCGCCCAGGCGCTGTCATGCTCGCGATGTGGCGCGAAATTGAGCCGTGTGGTGGTTGGGAGGACGTTCGTCCAACGGTACCGCGTTCTGAGCTGCCTGGGAGACACTGAAACTGGGTTCCGGTATCTGGCGCAGTTCGCACGCTCCGGTGAGTCTTGCGTCCTTCATGAGATCATTCCCAGCCAGGCCCGCGAGAGATCCGTCCTTGCAGGTTTCGATCGGGCTGCTCAGCACTTGATCGATACACATCCCAAGTTCCTGGCCCCAACGCTGGAACATTTTTCGTATCGATCCTGCTATTACACTGTCGAGAGTCGGTCACAGGGCAAGAATTTACGTGAAACTATCGAAAGTGAAGGAGCTTACTCTGAACCGAACGCCAGAGGGCTCCTGGCAGCTCTATTGACCGCGCTGACGGAACTCTACTCCCTAGATCCCCCTATCTATATTGCCGCTCCCCATCCTGAAAAGATTCTGCTCACCCCAAAGGGGCTGCTGGTTTTTCTAGAGTCTTCCTACGTAGCCGACATCGCCACTGGAGTTGGCCCACGGCCAATGAAGGAGGTTTTGGCCAAGGATCTTGCTGGTTCCGCTCAAGTGGTTGTCTTCGCGCTGGCTGGAGCAGTTGCACCGTCCGCTAGCCGGGTCGACGAAGTTGCCTCGAGCGTGAAAGCTCTCTCTCTCGGGTGCACTTTGGATTGGATTCTGCATCCAAATGGCCACATGATCGAATCCTTAGCCAAACTGGAGCAGTTCAGGGGGCTCGTGGAGGCGGGCGAGGCAAAGATGAAGGAGGGCGACACCGCGGGGGCCATCGAACTGCTTGCCCACGCCCACCATCTGTCAGGTTTACGCCGGGTGCAGGACGCTATCGACGGGTTGGAAAAGTCCAGATCCTCAAAGCCAACAGAACAGCCCGAACAGACTATGGAAGGCGTGGGACGTCCGCCGGATGATCCGCCTAAGTCAGAGACGGCTCCGGAGGAAACCAAAGAGCAGCCGACCGCACCGGAACAACTGGGTTGGACTTGCTCCAAGTGTCATACTGAAAATCTCGCCGACTCGCAATTCTGTGAGCATTGCGGTGCATCTCGGGAGCCACGTCCGGGTGAACAGCCGAAACAGGTTCCAAAGCCAAAGGCCCAAGAGGAACTAACTCCGCCTAAAAAGTCACAGAACAAATTGCGAATCTGGGTTGCAGCAGCAGCCCTAGTAATCGCAATAGTAGCCATCGCGTTCTGGGTTTCGGGATCGCTCATGCGTGCTTTCACGTCCTCCATCGAGAAGGGCCAATTGGTTTCTCCACCCGGCGAAAGTGCTTACGACATTTACAAGAGAGCTCTGAGCGCTGATGGCGCCAATAGCTCGCGCGTCCGGGAGATGAACGCGAGGGCCCGACCCTTACTGGAACGCATGAGCAACGAGCAGTTCGACCGCTGGTATCAGAAGTCTGATCTTTCGGACGCCAATTGGAGGGACCTTGCGAAGGCTGCTGATTGGCTGTCGGCAATTTCCCCATCCGACTCTGTCCTTCACTCCCGGAAAGAGTATGCCGACGCGCAGATACAGTTTTTGGAGGGGCATTTTTCAGAGGCGCTAAACGGCTTTCAAAGATCATTACAACTGAATCCGAGTTGGGACTCCGCCATGATCGGCGTTGGGAAGTCGTGCTATCACCTTAAGCGTTATTCATGCACGGAGGAATACTATGCGCGTGCGAGGCAAGCTTCGCCGAACTGGATCTGGCCCCATCGCAACCTCATGGAACTGTACGTTATTCCACAAAAGAAGAATTTGAGCGCCGCTTGTGCCGAATACCGTTCGCTCATGAGCCTTTCGGCCTCGATGAGTCCGCCCCCTTTTGATCGTGAATCCATCCAGCATCGAATGGAAGGGCCTTGCCGAAACAAGTAAAATATGCCCCGAACACTGCGGATTCGATTCGGTCGTTCGGCGCTATGGGTCGCGGCCTTGGCCCTTTTCCTCAGTGCCATTGGCGCTTTTGCGCTTTGGGAGTGGCGCAGGCGGCTTGGTACGTTCGATTTGATAATCTACAACGCCAGGGTCTTCGATGGGGAGCGGATGCTCAACCGAGCACTCTGCGTAGGAATTCGCAATGGGAAAATCTCTAAGGTTGGCATTCTATATGTGGCGCGCGCGCGTCGTTGGCTAAATGCGCACGGGCAGGTGCTCGCCCCTGGGTTTATTGATGTGCACACTCACGTGGAGCGCAATATTCCAAAGAGCAGGCCTTTTCGGGCTCCGAATTTCGTTCGGCAAGGCGTCACGACCCTGATTACGGGTAATTGCGGAACGTCTTCGATAGATGTCGGTACGTTGCTCAATGGTTTGGCGAAGAACGGCAGCCAAGTGAATGTCGCCACCTTTGTCGGGCACAACTCCATTCGCGAAGCGGTCATGGGCCGTTCCACAGCAGTTGCGTCTGGCGAAGACATCTCCAAAATGTCCGCTATCGTCGAGAAAAACATGGCTGCCGGATCACTTGGACTTTCCTCGGGTTTAGCATATTCGCCGGGCTGCTTCGCCACGCGCGATGAAGTTGTGAAGCTTGCTCAGGTCTCCGGTCGCTACGGCGGCATGTATGTCACCCACCTGCGAGACGAAGGAATCGATGGGGAACGGGCTTTGGAAGAAGCCATTCAAATCGCGCGCTTGGCCAGCGTCCCGCTTCACATCTCCCACTTCAAGATCGCGGCGGCCACGCAATGGGGTTCGGCGGCTAAGCGTCTCGAACGACTCGATCGCGAACGAGCTGCCGGACTCACGATCACTCTGGATGCCTATGGCTATCACGCTTCTTCCAGCTCCATGGAGCTCCTCTTACCGAAGGAACTCCGCGGCAACGAGGTTAATTGGCGCGGGTTGGAAAAGGATCCTCGGCGCAAGACCGCGATCATGAAAGGTATTCTCGGCCGACTAAGTGCTGCAGGGTTTCCGGACTTCGACTACGCGAGGATCGCGTACTTCGGGTTTGACCGGGGAATCGAAGGGCAGTCGATCGCGGACTTGGCCTCAGTTCGACATCTCGACCAAGGCAAGTCGGCCCCCGATCCCGATCTGCGGGCTCAGGCGGAGGCCATCCTTTACCTGCTCTCCCATGGTGGCGCTCAGATGGTTTATACCGACATGAACGAGGAGGATGTCCAGACTATACTCCAAGATCCGCGCACGTCATTCGGAACGGACAGCGCCGTCCGGGGCGGCGAACAGTCCTTCGTGCACCCGCGTGGCGTCGGCAACTTTGCCCGGATCTTGGCGCATTACGTCCGGGAAGTTCACTTACTAACACTTGAGGAAGCGCTACGAAAAATGACCTCCCTGCCTTCTGAGACCTTCGGGCTGGGTTATCGCGGACGCATACGGGCCGGGTACGCGGCGGATCTGGTGATTTTCGATCCTGATCAAATCGAGGACCATGCGACCTATGATGCACCGTTGAATCCACCAACTGGAATATCTTTCGTTCTAGTCAACGGCTTAATCACCCTGGAGTATGGCCAAATGACCGACCAGAATGGAGGGCAGCCCATTCGGAGAATTCCAACCGATGTGCGCCGGCCACGCGTTTCGGTCGCACCTTCTCATTGACTCTTTCTCGTCGACTCCCGTGAACTATTTCCCGGAATGCTTATTCGCATGCCCAGATTCCGCAGAACGATGTGCAGTATTCGCGGAAGCGGTGAACCAGTTTCGGCTTTGAAGTTCCTCTACATAACAAGTAAGTTGGCAGCCTGTATATCGGAGCCCCCAGGAAGCAGTGAAGGAGTGGAACTACTTGTGAACTCAGCACAGCAGGCCCCAGCCATTGTTGTTGGCACAAGCGATTTCAAGTCAGAATAATTCGACTTGCGCCCGCCCGTTCTGTTTCGTCTCTGGAGCGGACGAACGTTCGAACCGCACCGTGCTGGCTTCGAGGTATTCGGAAACGCGCTCCATCGCTATCCACCGGTTTGACCCGTATCTGGAGAACCGCTATCCATTCGGGGGGCATTGGCATTTTTGCGGGATTGTACTAGAAACATTCCTGCGCCAGATGGAAACCGACGGTGAAGCCGGTCGCGGATCTGCCCGGTTCGGTATCGCCAGCATTTGTCAGTCGTGAATGCGGACGGCCGGTTGACCAGCGTCTGGCGATCCGGGCCGATAAAATCTACGCCGGGAAACAGTGGACAAGAATTGACGCTCATTCTTGAACCGTCCCCACTCCAGGCCGGTGATTACATCTTGGATGTAGCAATGCTGAATCCGCGAAACCCACATGTTTCGGGTTAGTTTCCGCCAGCGCTAACTCCGCGAGCGCCCCCGGACGAACTCGCAGCTGGCTATTGCAGCCGTAGCCGTCGCTTGGCCATCGGTACATACCGGTCAGCCTGGGTCCCTGCGGTATCGGCTTTTGGTCGACCAACCCACGCGCGGTGTGGTTTCGATATTCTTGATTATTTTCTTGCATTCAGATGGTCAGACGCCCTGGCTCCCGCGCCGCAGAGGGTAATTTCGAAAGAAAACTAACGCCCTCTGTAATGGTAGGTCAAAAG
>CABEDY010000251.1_pt1 | contig 24696 bp, 22 predicted proteins | sample 3423171 | NCBI WGS metagenome assembly CABEDY01 (sample SAMEA5534333, study PRJEB31848) | metagenome | biome: tundra; feature: field; material: soil | place: USA | collected 2013-05 | depth 0.15 m | reverse complement strand
AGTTTTTGGCGTCCAGTCGCCGGCCCACAGATCCGATTCCGGAACATTTTCGACTGCGGATGTTTTTATCTTAGCGCTTATGGGGCGGACCCCCTGGTCCGCGCGGGTCCCCCTGGACCCGCACATCGAGCATTAAAGAAACCGCTGCGCATCTTCACCACCACCAGGCCGACGAGGGCGTCGGCCGCGGACCTGGGGGTCCGCCCCACTTTACGGATTCTATGCCATCACCTTCAAGAATGCGGTCTTGAACTTGGCCATGTCTTCGCGCGAGCCGACCGTCACTCGAACGTAGGTTGGCCACGACGGCCACACGCGTCCGATGTAGACGTTCTCCTTGGCCATAAGATCGATCACCTCGCGGCCAGGGCGTTTCACGTCCACCATGAATTTGTTGCTCACGGAGGGTACGTAGTGGATGTGGTTCTTGTCGAGGAACGACAGCGTGTCTTCGCGGATATCCTTGATGATCTTGCGGCGCTCGGCTACCAGGGTCTTCACCTTGAGGCTTGTGGTGGCGCCCACCATGGCGGTGACGGGCAACGCGCCCGCGCTGTAAGGCATGATCTTGTCGAGCAAATCGGGACGGCCAATCGCGGCGCCCGCGCGCAATCCCGCCATGCCGTAGAGCTTGGAGAAGGTGCGCAGAATAATTATCTCTTTGTCCTTGCCGGCCATGTCGACCATGGAACTGGCGCCATCGGCAATGTGGATGTAAGCTTCGTCCACCACGAGGATGCTGCCGGCGGGTTTGTTGGCGAGCAGCCATTCCATGTCCTCGCGCGAGGTCAGGGATCCGGTGGGATTGTTCGGATTGCAAAGGTAGATCAGCCCCGCGCTCGGATCGGCGGCGGCCATGGCCTTCACATCGTGCGCATAGTCCTTCGTGAGAGGAACGTTGATGGCGCGCGCGCCAATGAACTTTGCCGCTCGGCCTCCGGCTTCGTAGCCAGGGTCGCCCGCGACATAACTTTTCTGCGGCGAGCAAAACGCCAGCACGGACTGGTGCAAAGGCGCGCTCGATCCGGCGAAGGGACGCACGTAGTCCGGCTTCACGCCTTCCACTTCAGCCAAGGTTTTCGCGAGTTCATCGGTGAGCTGGTACATGTACCGGCCGCCCTTTTGAATTACATTGCGCATGGCCTCGGCGGCCTCTGGGCACGGGCCCATCGGGTTCTCGTTGGCGTTGATCAATACAGCATCGGGTGGAATGGTGCCTTTGACCTTGGACAACTGGGCCAGGGCTGGCTCGTTATAGAACGGCAAAGTGGCTCCGGCAGTGAGCATGGTCGCAATGCGGCCGAAGTTCCTGCGGGAAAAACCGCGCTTCAGGAAATCCTTCGATTCCTCGGGGCCGAGATTTAGTGTCAAGTGCCCTCCTTCCGATCTTTTTAGCATACCTCGGAACGGGGCGGGTGGTTTTGGCGCGCACGTATAATGGCCCCATGTACCGGTTATCGCTTGTCGCACTCTTTGTATTCGCGGTGTTTGCTCAAACGCCAACCATCGATCAATCGCTCAGCATGCAGTCGGTGGGGAATGCCCGGATTTCGCCGGACGGGCAATATGTGGCCTACACCGTCACGCAAGCCAACTGGGAGGAGAACGAATTCGCGCAGCAGATCTGGATCGCGGTGGTGGCGAGCGGCGAACGGTATCAGTTGACCAGCGGAAAGAAATCGAGCCAGAACCCAAAATGGTCGCCGGATTCAGGGCGAATCGCGTTCCTCTCGGAGCGCGACGGCAAGCGCCAGATCTATTTGATTCGCCCACATGGCGGTGAAGCGGAGCAACTGACGAGTGAAGAGAACGGCGTGGAGTCCATGGAATGGGCGCCGGATGGATCAGCGATTGCCTTTAGCTCCACTGGGCCGGATGCGAAAGCCAAGAAGGATCGCAAAGAAAAGTACGGCGAGTTCGATGTGATCGGCGGCGACTATTCGATGGTGCGATTGTGGCTGGTGAAGACGCCGGCTGAGATCCCCGCCGATCAAAAGCAGAGACCGCAGGCGGAGGCGCTCACAGAGGGGGACAAGCTCAGTGTCAGCGATTTCGCGTGGTCGCCCGATTCCAAGCACATCGCCTTCAGCGCCACTCGCGATCCCGATATCAGTTCGTCGGAGACAGCACAGATCTATACCATTGACGTGGCTGACAAGCTGGTGAAGAAACTGCTGGATTCGAAGGGGCCTAATACGCGGCCGCGCTGGTCGCCGGATGGAACGCAGATAGCCTATGTCACTGCGAACGGCGACCCGTTCTATTACTACATGAACGCCCACATCGCGGTTATTCCGGCGACGGGCGGCGAGCCGCGCATTGTTACCGCGAAGTTCGACGAGGATCCGAGCTTGATCGACTGGGGGCCGGATGGAATCTATTTCGCCGCGTTTCTGAAGTCGAACGCGCACGTGTTTCGCGTGAACCCGGAGACGCTCGGGATCGACCGGATCAGCTCGCCCGATTCGTTCTTCGTTCCCGACGCGTCGTTCACGCCGGATCATCGGACGTTCGCCGCGATCGGCGCAGCGCCGAATCATTTTTCAGAAGTTTTCGTATCAGCGATGAAGGATTTCGCGCCCCGGTATCTCACGAACATGGGCGATCAATGGAAGGACTTCAAGCTCACCACACGCGAAGTGATCGAGTGGAAATCGACGGATGGCACGCCCATCCAAGGCGTTTTGATGAAGCCCGCCGACTACAATCCGTCCCGCAAATACGCGTTGCTGGTGGTGATTCACGGCGGTCCGACAGGCTTCGACACTCCGGAGTCTGCGCCCGATCGCTATTACCCAATGGAGCGCTTTGCCGCCAAGGGCGCGCTGATTTTGAGACCAAATTACCGAGGCTCGGCTGGATACGGCGAAAAGTTCCGTTCGCTGAACGTGCGCAATTTGGGGCTGGGGGACTATGAGGACGTGATTTCGGGCGTTGATTTTCTGATTGCGAAAGGCATAGTGGATAAGGATCGCGTTGGCGCGATGGGATGGAGCGAGGGCGGCTACATTTCGGCCTTCATTACCACTTATAGCGACCGGTTCAAGGCCGTCTCGGTAGGCGCGGGAATTTCCGATTGGATGACGTATTACGTCAACACCGATATTCATCCGTTCACGCGGCAATATCTGAAGGCCACGCCCTGGGACGATCCGGCCATCTATCAAAAGACCTCGCCTATTTTCTATGTGAACAAGGCCAAGACGCCGACGTTGATCCAGCATGGCGATCAGGACAAGCGCGTGCCGCCTCCGAACGCTTTCGAGCTGTACCAGGCTTTGAAGGATCGTGGGGTTCCGGTGAAGTTGATTCTGTATAAAGGATTCGGGCATCCCATCAACAAGCCGAAGCAGCAGCGGGCGGTGATGGAGCACAACTACGAATGGTTCACGAAATACATTTGGGGCGAGGAGGCGCAGACGGGTGCGGCGACGAAGTAAACTGTAAAGCTATGAATCTTCCGCTTTTCGCCCAGCGCCGCTCCGGCTGCCTTCTGCTTTCTGCCTTCTGCTTTCTGCAAACAGGCTTCGCGCAGAACCAAGCCATTGTGCTGAAGGCCGCGCGCATGTTCGATGGACATCGCATGTCGACGCCGGGAGTGGTGGTGGTGAGCGGCACCACAATTCTGGGCGTAGGCGCTGACGCGCCGGTTCCTGCTGGCGCAAAGGTGATCGATTTCGGGGACGCGACCCTTTCGCCGGGCTTGATCGATGCGCATACCCATCTTTCGTTTCCGTCTACAAATGACTACCGAATGGAAGCGTTGGACCGGATGCAGAAAACCGTTCCCGAACAGACGCTGATCGCCACACAAAATCTGAAAGTAACTCTGATGGCTGGCATCACCACTGTGCGTGACGTGGGATCGTTCGATTTCATCGATGTTGGTTTGCGCAACGCGGTTCGCGACGGCGTGATTCCGGGTCCCCGGATGCAAGTGTCGGTACACGCCGTGGGCGCTACCGGTGGCCATTGCGACTTTCAGGGCGGATTCACTTTTGGATTGTTCTCGCACGAGAATGGGCCGGCCGATGGGATCATAAACGGCGCCGATCAAGCCCGTTATGCGGTCCGGCTTAGCGCAAAATACGGGGCCGATATCATTAAGACCTGCGCCACCGGCGGCGTGCTGTCGCTGACCGACGATGTGGATACGCCGCAGCTCACGCAGGAGGAGCTAAACGCGATCGTGGACGAGGCGCATGCGTTGCACAAGAAATCGGCCGCGCACGCTCACGGAGCTGAAGGCGCCAAGCGGGCCATTCGCGCCGGTATCGATTCCATTGAACACGGCACCTTCATGGATGACGAAGCGCTGGACATGATGAAGGCGCGCGGGACGGTGTTCATACCGACTTTGATGGCCACGCAGGGCGGGCGCGAAAAGCTGGGCAAGGGCGCATATTCGCCGCGCGTGGAAGCGAAGATGCGCGCCGCCATCGAGGCTATCAACCAGACGGTCAAGCGAGCCTTGGCCAAGGGCGTGATCATCGGAATGGGAACCGATGCCGGCGTTTATCCGCACGGGCGGAATCCGGAGGAGTTTCACATGCTGGTGGATCTCGGCATGCCGCCGATTGACGCGTTGCGTGCGGGCACGTCCGTGGATGCGCAATTGTTGGGTCTCCAGAACAAGATAGGCACGCTGGAATCGGGAAAGCTGGCCGACGTTGTCGTGATTCCTGGAGATCCGATTCAGAATATCCGGCAAGTGGAAAAGATCACGTTCGTGATGAAAGAGGGAGTGATTTACCGGAATGATGGGAATCGGTAAGTGGGGCGGCCGCCCTGGACCGCGGCCGACGCTCACGTCGGCCTTCGTTTCCGGTGTAATGCCGAAGCCGGACCAGGGGGTCCGGCGCGGACGAGGGCGTCCGCCCCACTACGCTTGGCTGATCCTGATTGCGTTAGTACCGGCCTTGCTGGCCGAGGACGCGCCGCACCGCCTGGCCGCGCGAGCGCACGGTGACACGCCGCTGATGACGGACTTGCGCGAGCTGTGCGACGGCATCGGCGGACGGCCCACGGGCTCGGCGGCGTGCGACCGGGCGATTGAATGGGCAGCCAAGAAGTTCCGCGACATCGGCATCGAGAACGTGAGCGTGGAACCGTTCGCCGCCCAGAGTATGTGGCTGCCGGTTTCTGCCGAAGCCAACGCGGTCTCACCTGCGGCGTTCAACATCCGCATCGCCGCGGCGCCCATGAGCCCGTCCACCAAGGGGACCATCGAAGCCCGGATTATTGACGCCGGGGAAGGAACGCTGGCGGACTTCGCCAGACTGGGCGGCACGGTAAGAGGCGCCATTCTGCTGGTTCACTCATCGGAGATGAAGACCTTCGACGATCTTTTCGCGGAGTATATGCGGAACGCGGTGTTAAACGATGCGGTGCGCAAACACCAGCCGCTGGCGATGCTGCTGGAATCCACGCGGCCGCGCGGGTTGCTGTACCGGCATCCTATTTCGCTCGATCTCAACTACGGTCCCGTGCCAACGGCGATCATCTCTCGCGAGCATGCCGAACGGCTGGCGCGGCTGGCGGAGAAGGATGAAGTGCGCGTGCGCCTGGCCATCACGAACAACATCGCGCCCACCTATGAATCGAGAAACGTGATCGCTGAGATTCGTGGGCGCGAAAAGCCGGATGAGATTGTGCTAATCGGCGCGCATCTGGATTCGTGGGATTTGGGAACGGGCGCTGAAGACAACGGTGTGAATGCGGCACTGGTGATCGACCTGGCGCGCGCATTTCACGATCTGGGCATAGTGCCTCGGCGGACTGTTCGTTTCGCGCTGTTCACCGGCGAAGAGCAGGGCATGCTGGGATCGCAAGCCTACGTGGCGCGCCACAAAAGCGAGCTTGATAAATTTGCCGCAGTGGTGATATTCGACACGGGGTCCGGTCACCTGAGCGGCTTTTATTTGAACGGACGCGACGAGCTTCGGAAGCCGGTGAACGACGCGCTGGCTGCGGTGGAAGGGCTGCGCGCGACCGAGCACGTGACGGATGTGCTGGACGGCACGGACAATTTTGATTTCATGATTTCGGGTGTTCCCAATCTGGTTGGTATCCAGGACCCCATCCCGTATCTGCCGGACTATCACGCCGAATCGGATACCGTCGATCGGGTGAATCAGAGGGAGGAAAAAACAACGGAGGCTGTAGCGGCGGTGCTGATGTGGAGTTTGGCCGAGAATCCGGACCGGCCGGCGAAACGTCAGACGCGGGCGGAAGTAGAGAAGCTGATCACCGACACAAAGCTGGATGAGCAAATGAAGGCTCTGGGGCAGTGGGAAGATTTTAAGGCGGGCAAGCGGGGTTTGTAGTCGCGAAAAAAGGCACCGACTCCCTTACGGTCGCGGTTCGGTAACGGATTTGGTGCACTACTCGCCGGTTTCTTCCAGGAAACAGCTCTCGAAGGCGCGGTCCAGCAGATCGTCGGTCAGGCGGAACGGATGTTTTTCGAAGTGGATCATGTCAATCACGTGCGAGAGAACGTCGCGCGGATGGCAGCGTCGAAAAACCTTCCCGGTGCGCTGGTAATGCTTCTCGATAAAGCGCAAGATGGAGCTCTCCTCATGCGGGAGTTGCTTCGACTCGCAGAAGTTCCGGAAGATGCTCAGGAATTCGTTTTCGTCCGGACTGCGCAGCAGCATTTTGTATTGAATGCGGCGCAGGAAGGCTTCGTCTCCCAATTGATCGGGCCGCAGGTTGGTGGAGAAGATGAGAAACGCTTCGAAGGGCACGGTCATCTTGCCGCCGGTCAGGAATTTCAGGTAGTCGACGCGGCGCTCCATGGGGACGATCCAGCGATTGAGAACTTCGGAAGGCGCGCACTGCTGGCGTCCAAAGTCGTCGATCAGATAAATACCGTTGTTGGCTTTTAGCTGATAGGGTGCGTCGTAAATCTTGGACGTGGCATTGTATTTCAGGTCGAGCATTTCGAGCGTGAGCTCGCCGCCGGTAACGATAAAGGGCCTCCGGCATTTTACCCAACGCGCGTCATATTGGTGATCGCAGGCGAGCACGGAGCGTTCCACCGTGTCTTCGACAGGCTGATGATAGATTGGGTCGAAAACCTGAATGATGGAGCCTTGAGACTCGATGGCATACGGCACATAGATGCAGGAATCGTCCAGGTCCCCGAGCGCCTCTGCCAGGAACGTTTTGCCATTGCCGGGCTGCCCATAAATCAGGAACGAGTTTCCGGAGCTGACGGCCGGACCGATCTGCGAGAGCACTCGCGGCGTCATCACCATGCGGCGGTAGGCATGCGCCAGCGCTTCGGGTGTTAGCCAACCATCCGCGCGCCGCTGGCGGCGCACGATGTGACTGTATTGAAACAATGGAACTGGCGCCGCACCTGTGTACTGATTGATATCCATGGCCTCGCGGGCCGCGCTTCGTCCGGTCTCGGTCAGTGCGAACACTGAAGTGCTGTTCCCCATCCCCATCGACTTCTTGACCTGGATGAAATGGTTGCGTTTGAAAACCTCGAGAAACGCTTCCACCAGGCTGAATTTCAGGCCGAGGGCCTCCGACAAATCACGGCCCAGCATGTCGCCGCGGAAGTACAACAGCTTCAAAACCAGCTGCTCTATGACCGAACCGGCCAGTCCCGTGTCTTCCAGGGTTTCAGGCAGCGGGGGTGCGAGGTTCTGGTCCTCGGTCTGAATCGCAAGGTTAAGGAGTGAAAGGTTCTCTTCTTCTTGGGGAAGATCGGCCTGGAGATCAATGTCCAGGATAGGTGCGGTTGACATATGAAGTTCAATTGTGAAGGCAGCGGTACTGGGGCGGCAATAGGAACTTGGTCCCGGTTCACTAGGTTGAATCGCTGGGCGCGGCCATCCGGAAAACCCGTGCTCCTCGGAGCGTCGGAGTACTAGTCGACGGACCGCATCACGCGGCGCGCGGTCCATTCCGCCCCGGCCAGGATCACCATGGACGCTACAAATCCCCACAGGATGATGGTGACCGTGTAAACGAACGGGCCGTACTCCAGAGCCAGTTTCTGCCGGAGATAGGGCCACGTCAGAAGATTGATGTACTTGAGGAGTTCGAGCAGAAGTCCGACGCCGATGGCGGCCGGGATGATCCGGGCCGGAGCAATCTTGCAATTGGGCAGCAGCCAGTAAATGAGAAATAGCAGGAGCATCGACAAGGGAACGGCCGCCACCTTGAAGAATTCGTTATTCAAGGCGGTGAGCGTAGTAGAGATCAGCATGAGCGCGCCACACACGAAGATCAGTCCGAGGCCAATCAACTGGTTTTTGAAATAACTACGGTTGGTCTGGCAGCGCCAGATGCGGTTGAGCGCGACCTCGAGAGATTCGAAGATGCCGCTGGCGGTAAAGAATAAGAGCACGATGGAAACAATCTGGACCGGGCCGCGGGATGCCACCGTGACTTCGAAATTGCGCCGCAGGAAATGGCCGAAGGCGTCGGGGAAATAGTCGTCCAGAGTGAAGTAGATGGCGTTGACGGCGGCCTTCCAGTGCAGCACATGCTGGCACAAGGAAAGCATCACGATCAGAAACGGAAAAAACGACAACAGCATCCCGGCTGAGACGGAGAATGCATATACGTGAACCTCCGTCTGCATGAGATAGCGCGCCGCCGGTAAAAGGGCGCGCCAGGCGCGGGACATAAGGCTGGAACTGGTGGTTACCTGCAATACTCCATCGTAACGTTATGGGGATTGTTCCACCGCTTGAGCCAACCGCCTTTGACCGCGCTGGCGCCTGGAGTTCTCCCGACTCCAAGCGCCAGCACGGGCTCTCTCCTCCCTACGTTATCGAGCTAGCGATTCTGCTGATAACCATGCTGACGTCTTTCGAAACATTCGGCATGAACATGCCGGAAACCACGGCGATGAACCCGGCGATCATCGCGTATTCGATCAGATCCTGACCCTGCTGGTCGCTCCAAATCCGGAGGCTGATCAGCGAATTGTACATCTTTCGCATCGGGGTTTTTGTCTCTTTCGCCCACTACTAAGGCATCCGTCATGCCAAGGCTGTACGACGTGTTAAGTACAAGGGAACAAAGAAGGCGTGGTCCGGTTGGTATGTTTCGAACGGGACAAGACGTCGCGTTTTGTACCGTGAAGGGATGACAAGATGTCTCGGGGGGCCTTACTGCAGCAGCGCGCGCCGTCCCTCGATGCGCCAGCATCGCGCTAGCACTATCGCGATCGCGTGGCTATAGATACGGTGCTCCCCGGTAAGGATTCTGGCCGACCGTGATTCCACCATATCTGCGTCCAGCACCGCGATTCGGGAGTCCATTTCCGCGGGGAAGCGCGTTAAACGTCGAAGTGAGATGGTTTCCGGAGATGCGCCATAATCCCAGCACAATCCGCCCCTTGATCGGGTGGGCTTGACTGATTCACTGATATGCTGTTCTCTGCCCGGCGGAGGACTCGGACCGTAACGCGATCGGCAGTACTCGAAGCGTCTCGCCCGCTTCGAGATTCACGCGCGAACCATCAGAAAACAAAAGGAGGCTAGAATGACGAATTCAAAACACATCGCAGGATTGATCGGGCCAACTATTATGGCGCTCGCTATGTCGGAAGCAATAAATCTTCACATCTGGGCAAACAATGTCGCTCCTGTCACTTACCTCAATGGCACTCTATTGTTCGTTGCCGGCCTCTCAATCATCCGGGCTCACAATCGCTGGACAGTTGGCTGGCCGGTGATGGTAACTCTCGTGGGCTGGGTTGCCATTCTCGGTGGTCTGTTCCGGATGTTTGCTCCGGAAGCACAACAGGCCCGTCAAAATAGCTTCACTTACGCGCTGCTAATGGTTCTTTTCGCGTTTGGGACTTTTCTGACTTTCAAAGCCTATCGTCGGGAGGATAGTAATATGGCGAGCCGGTCCTAAAAGCAGCCCTCGGTAAGGATAGCGTAACGCGTGACCGAATCTTGAACCAGGCCGGCATGAATCCGAGGATACCGATACTTTCACCCCGCGCTCCGAACTCCCGCGAGCTAATCTACCACCACCCGCCGGCCCTCAATCCGCCAGCGGCCCGCTAAGACAATGGCGATCGCTTCGCTGTAGATGCGATGCTCCTCCGCGAGGATTCTGGCTGAGAGCGACTCGGGCGTGTCGTTTTCCCGCACCGGGACCGCGGCTTGTAGAACAATCGGACCTGCGTCCAGTTGCGGGTCCACAAAATGGACCGTGCATCCGCTGATCTTCACGCCGTGCTCGAGGGCTTGTTTCTGCGCGTCGAGTCCGGGAAAGGCCGGCAGCAGCGAGGGATGGATATTCAGGATCCGCATCGGAAAAGCCTGGCAGAATTCGGCGCTCAACAGACGCATGAAACCGGCCAGGCAGACCAGATCCACTTGCCGGCTTTTCAACTCGGCCACGATGAGACGGTCATATTCTTCGCGTGGAACGTCCTTGGATGGAATGCACACGGCCGGCAATCCCCGCTCGCGTGCGATTTCGAGGCCGCGGGCGGCGGGGCGGTTCGAAATCACGGCTGCGATTTCGGCTTCGAGACGACCGGCCGCGACGCTATCCGCTATGGCTTCGAAATTCGAACCGCGCCCGGAGAGCAGGATGCCGATCCGCTTCACCGGTCACCACCCACATAAACGACGCGTTGGCCGCGCGACTCGACCACCGACCCGATTTCGTAAAACGGCTGGTCAGCGCCCGTAAGAATCCCACGAGCCTTTGCGAGATTGCGCTTCGACACCACCACGATCATCCCGATCCCCAGGTTAAACGTTCGCCGATAGTCCGCCAGATCGATATTCCCGATGGCGCGCAGCTTTTCGAATATGGGCGGAATGGTCCAGCTCGACACATCCACGCGCGCGGCCAGTCCGCGGGGGAGAATCCGAGGTGTATTGTCAGTGATGCCGCCGCCCGTGATGTGTGCGGCGCCTTTCAGAACGCGCGCATCGATCAAGGCGCGCAGCGGTTTCAGATAGCTGCGGTGGACTTTCAGCAGCTCATCGGCCAGCGGCTGATCCAACGGACATCGCGCCACGTCGAACAGCAACTTGCGCGCGAGCGAATAGCCATTGGTGTGGAGACCATTCGAGGGCAAGCCCAGCAAAACATCGCCAGGGCGGATGGAGCTGCCGGTGATCATCGCATTTCGCTCCACTGCGCCTACGATGAAGCCGGCGAGATCGTATTCTCCCGCCTGATACAATCCCGGCATTTCAGCGGTCTCGCCGCCAATCAAGGCGCAGCCGTTATTGCGGCAACCACGAGCCACGCCTTCGATAACTTGCCCCGCTACGTCAGCATCCAGTTTTCCGACCGCAAAATAGTCGAGGAAAAACAGCGGGACAGCTCCTTGCACGGCAATATCGTTGACACAGTGGTTCACCAGATCCTCGCCGATGGTATTGTGGCGGCCGCTCAAGAATGCGATCTTCAGCTTGGTGCCAACGCCATCGGCCGAGCTAATCAAAACCGGCCGCTTCCAGCCAGCCAGCAAATATCCGCCGCCGAAGCTCCCGATGTCGGTTAACACCTGACGGCTGAAGGTGCTGCGCGCGTGCTTCCGGATGAAAGCTACCGCGCGGTCCGCCTCGTCGATGTTGACTCCGGCATCCTTGTAACCAATTCGTTTTTTCAACGCCATTTCACTCTACAATTGTTGGGGAGAACTACCATAATAAGCGATTGCCTATGAAGCGACTTCCGATCGTGTTTTTACTGATGGCTAGCGCGTTGTTCGCCGCCCCTCCGGGCGCCATCGCGATACACAATGCGCGCGTGATTCCGGTGAGCGGCCCAGCTATCGCAAAAGGCACCGTGGTTCTGCGCAATGGATTGATTGAGGCGGTAGGCGCGGATGTAACGGTTCCCGCGGACGCCTGGGTGATTGAAGGTGACGGCCTCACGGTTTATCCCGGCTTGATCGACGCGCTGAGCACGTTCGGTCTTCCGGACGCTGCGCCACCGGCCACTGGAGCCGGTGCACGTGGAGCGGCCCCTCAGCCTTCTGCAACGCCTGCCCAACCCGCCAGTCCACCCGCCCGTGGACCGGAGGATCGTCCGTTCACCACCAGTTGGCTGAAGGCGGCGGATCTGGTGAAGCCAACCGATCGCCGGCTGGAATCGGTGCGGGCGGAAGGATACACAACCGCCGTCACTTTTCCGAACCACGGAATCTTCGCCGGCCAGGGAGCGATCGTTAATCTCGCTGGAGAAACTTCTGGTGCAATGGTGGTGGCCGAAGGCGCCGGCCAATACGTCACCTTCACCACCACGCCCGGATTCGGCGGCGGCTTTCCCAATTCGCTGATGGGCGTGCTGGCCTACATTCGCCAGGTCTATCTGGATGCCGATCACTACAAGCAAGCCAAGCAGTTCTATGCCGCTCACTCGCGCGGGACGCCGCGTCCGGAGTTTGATCGGGCATTGGAAGGGGTGCTGGAGTCTTCGAGAGTCCTGCTGCCCGCTACGCGGCGGATTGATGTCGATCGCCTGCTGCGCTTCGCCAACGAACTGCATGTCGAGGCATTGCTCTACGGTCTTCCAGAAGGCTATCGATCGGCCGATTTGCTGAAGAACGCCGCCGCTACGGCGCTGGTCAGCTTGAAGTGGCCGGAGAAGGCCAAGGATTCGGATCCGGAGGAACCCGATAGCATACGCGTGCTGGAGGTTCGCGACCACGCACCTTCCACTCCAGCCGTGCTCGCGCGCAGCGGCGTCCGGTTCGCGCTTTATTCAGGCGGCATCGACCATCGCGCCGATCTTTTTAAAGCCGTGAAGCGCGCTATCGACGCAGGCCTCGCGCCGGAAGACGCGCTCCGCGCCATGACTCTCACGCCGGCCGAAATTTATGGCGTTGCGGATCGGCTGGGCAGCATCGAGAAAGGCAAGATCGCTAATCTGGTGGTCACCAAAGGCGATCTGTTTGTGGATAAGACTGAGGTGAAATACGTGTTCGTGGACGGCGTGAAGTTTGAGCCGGTGGAGGAACCGCCGCCCGCGAAACCGGGCGCGCCCGAGGCTTCGAATCCAGGAGAAAACCAATGAAGTTCGCATGTTGCCGTCGGAGTTGGGCAAGCCTCTGGCTTGCCCCGTTGACAAGCCGGAGGCTTGTCCTACTTTTTGCAACTTCTCTCGCGGCTGCCACTCCGCCGATTGTGATTCAGAACGCCACCATTCTCACGGTGACAAAGGGTACGCTGAACGGATCAGTCCTGATTCGCGATGGAAAAATTGCGGAAGTTGGCGAGAAAATAATGGTTCCGGCGGACGCTAAAGTGATCGATGCTTCGGGGCAGTTCGTGATGCCCGGCATCATCGACTGTCATTCGCACATCGCCGCCGACAGCATCAATGAGGGCAGTGTTTCGGTTTCGTCCATGGTGGGCATCGAAGACGTTTTGAACCCGGACGATATTTCCATCTACCGGGCGGTAGCGGGTGGCGTGACTACGGCCAATATCCTGCACGGCAGCGCGAACTCAATTGGCGGAAAGTGTACGGTAATCAAGCTGCGCTGGGGCAAGGACGCGCACGACATGATCTTCCAAGGAGCATTGCCGGGCATTAAGTTGGCCCTGGGAGAGAATCCCAAGCGTGCTGGAAATCCCACGGGCCAGCGCATCGGTGCGGGCAATGTACAGGGGCGCTATCCAGCCACTCGCATGGGCGTGGAGGACGTGATTCGCGAAGCGTTCAACCAGGCCAAGACGTATCAGCAATCGTGGAAAGATTACAACGAGAAGATCGCGCACGGCGAACAAGCCACCGCGCCGCGCCGCGACCTCAAGCTGGAGCCGTTGGTGGAAGTTCTGGAAGGCAAACGCCTGGTGCACGCGCATTGCTATCGGGCCGACGAGATTCTGATGCTGCTGCGTGTGGCGGATGATTACGGCTTCAAGATCCGTACGCTGCAGCATGTGCTGGAAGGCTACAAAGTTGCCAAAGAGATCGCCGCGCACGGAGCCGGTGCATCCACGTTCAGCGACTGGTGGGCTTATAAGCTGGAGGCTTTCGACGCCATTCCTTACAACGCGGCCATCATGACTCGCAAGGGCGTCCTGGTTTCGCTCAATAGCGATTCCGACGAATTGATGCGTCACTTGAACGACGAAGCGGCCAAGACCATGAAGTACGGCGGATTGAACGAGACCGAGGCATTGTCGTTGGTGACTATCAATCCGGCCAAACAACTGATGATCGACAATCGCGTCGGCTCCATCGAAGTGGGCAAAGACGCAGACCTAACGATCTTCGACAAGCATCCGCTCTCAAATTACGCGAAGGTGGAGAAGGTTTTTATCGATGGCCAATTGTATTTTGATCGTGCGAGCGACCTGGCGGACCGGCCCGAGCGCGAGACGGAAAAGAAAAAGCTGATGGACAAGGAGAAAGAAGAACAGAAGAAGAACGCGCCAGCCGGGCGTGGGAGGCCGGCAGCATGAAATCGCTCTTAGTTGGTTTCTTGCTCATGCTTCCGCTCGCAGCCGCTGACGACGACAGCTTCTTGATTCGGGGCGCTACCGTTCATCCGGTGGCAAGCGCGGAGATTCAAAATGGCTCGGTGCTGGTACAAAATGGAAAAATCGTGGGGATTGGCCGCAATATCGCCGCGCCGAAGGGCACGCGCATTGTGGAAGGCAAGGGCCTGCACGTTTATCCGGGCATGATCGATTCGGCAACCGAGATGGGGCTCTCCGAAATCGGGGCTGTCCGCGAGAGCGTGGACGTGGGCGAGATAGGAAAATTCGATCCGCAGCTACGCGCAGAAATCGCGATCAATCCGTCCAGCGAGCATATCCCGGTGACTCGCGCGAACGGAATTACCAGCGTGATTGCGATGCCAATGAGCGCGGGCGGCGGTGGCGGATTTGGGCGCGGCGGAGGAGGCAGCATCATCACAGGCCAAGCCGCGCTGGTTCACCTGGACGGCTGGACGTGGGAAGAGATGGAAATCAAGAAGTCGGCCGGCATGGGCATGCGCTTCCCCATCATTCCGGCGCTTAATCCACGCTTCGGCGGCGGCGATTTTCCTGGCGCGAAGACGTTTACCGAATCGAAGAAGGACTACGAGACCGAGCTGCGCGAGTTGAAAGAATTCTTCGAAAACGCGCGCCGCTATCAGAAAGCCAAGGCCGCCAAGGAAAAAGGCTTCCAGACTGATTTGAAATACGAAGCCATGCTGCCGGTGCTGGAAGGCAAGGAGCCGTTGATCATTATGGCATCGCGCGAGCGGGCCATTCGGGATGCTGTCCAGTTTGCGGACCAACAGAAAGTGCGCGTGATCATCGCCGATCCGCGCGAGCTGGGCAAGATGGGAACCGAGCTGAAGAGCCGCAATATCCCAGCCATTCTGGGACCGACGCTTGCTCTGCCGCTGCACGAAGACGATCCCTACGACGCTGCCTATACACTCCCCGACCAGTTTTACAAGGCCGGAGTGAAGTTCGCTTTTGGAAGCTTCGATAACCAATTCGCGCGCGATCTTCCCTACCAGGCCGCTATGGCGGCAGCTTTCGGATTGCCGATCGATGAAGCGGTTAAAGCGGTGACCTTGAACGCTGCGCAAATCTGGGGAGTGGCCGATCGCATCGGGTCCATCGAAGAGGGAAAATCGGCCGACCTGATGGTGACCGACGGCGATCCGCTGGAAGCGAAGACTCAGGTGAAGCTGCTATACATCAAAGGCAAGACGGTGGACCTGGATAATCGGCACAAGCGGTTGTACGAGAAGTATCTGAACCGCCCGTAACCGTAATCATCGTAGGACAAGCCTCCGGCTTGTCCAAAAGGGCAAGTCGGAGACTTGCCCTACGCAGATTAGTCGATGAATCCGCGCCAGGTTTTTCCCTTGCCATCACGCAGGACGATGCCGAAGTTATCCGTAACTCCGCTAATGGTGTGGCCATTGGGATCGCGGAAAGTGTAACGGACCGACTCATCGGCGTTCGTTTCGGCCGAGCCGCGCCAGATATTTCCAAATTCATCGCGCAGCCGAAGGTGATCGCCATGGCCGAATCCGTACAAGCGAGTGGTGGTGGCCTCTTCCTCAAAGCTGAAGAAGCCGCCCGGAATCTTGCTGTGGACCTTCTTCCGCTTGAAGATGCCTCGGTAGATCATACAAGACAATTATGAAGGCTTTAGCTCGGCCTTGGGATAGGGTGATGCCATTAGTGGAGGGCAGCCCACTTACCTAGCTGGATCGGCCAAATACCGGTGTCAATGTAATACTGAACAAGGTATGCGAGTTGTTATCCAACGCGTAACCGAAGCCCATGTCGACGTGGCGGGCGCAACCGTGGGGGCCATTCGAACAGGTTTGCTGGTACTGGTGGGTGTAACCTCGACCGATACGCAGAAAGACGCGGAGTATCTTGCGGATAAGATCATTCACCTTCGCATTTTTCCGGATGACGTGAGAAGGATGAATCGCAGCCTGTTAGAGGCCCAGGGAGAGCTGCTGGTAGTCTCGCAATTTACTCTGTACGGCGACTGCCGAAAGGGCCGCCGGCCGGGTTTCGACGAGGCCGCTCCACCTGAACAAGCCAAAACACTGTACGATTACTTCGTGGAACGGTTACGTTTAAGTAACACGATAGTCGAAACTGGCGTCTTCCAGGCTGAGATGGAGGTCCACTTGATAAATGATGGACCCGTGACTTTTGTCCTCGATTCTAACAAGAATAGTTGAATCAGGAAGTGCCGTTCTGGATTTTAAAAAACAGGAGCCGAAATGCCCCGCACAGCGAAAGCGATCAGAGATAGTTCTCTCTTAGCCGCGGCTTTGGAAGGACTCGAGCTGCAGAAACGGCGGATAGATGACCAGATTCACGAGGTACGTTTGCTGTTAGGCAAAGGTACCGGCAGGCGGGGACGTCCGCCTGGTACGGCTCACAAGAGCGGTCCCGGCCGCATGAGCGCGGCGGCTCGCAAGCGAATTGCGGCTGCTCAGAAACGCCGTTGGGCGGAATATCGCAAGTCGACCGGCAAAGCGGAGTAGTTCCAGTTGAAGCGCTGAACGATTTCATCCACTGGACCATTCGCCACTAATTTACCTTTCTCAAAGAACACTGCGCGGGTTGCCAGCGCGGCAGCGAAATGCGTGTCGTGAGTAATGATCAATTTTGCCTGAGGCAGACTCTTGAGTAAGTGAACTAAGTTGCTCTGGCCCGGGGGATCTAGAAACGTATTCGGTTCGTCCAACACCAGGATTTCCGGATTCATGGCCAACACGCCCGCCAGCGCCACGCGTTTTTTCTCGCCGGCGCTGAGATGATAAGGCGCTTTGCCCGAGGCATGTTGCATGCCTACTTGATCCAGCGCGGCTTCCGCCAGGTGGATGGCCTGATGCGGCGTGGAACCCAGATTGAGCGGACCGAATGCGACATCATCCAGGACGGTGGGCATGAATAACTGTTCGTCGGAGTCCTGAAATACCATGCCGATCTTCGCGCGCACGGCCGGCAAGGTTTCCTTACCGAGCGGCATTCCGCACACGGTGATTTCGCCCTGTCCGCGCAGGATTCCGTTCAGATGGAGGACGAATGTCGTTTTTCCGGAACCATTCGCTCCGAATAGAGCCACGGTTTCGCCGTGCTCAAGCGTGAAGTCGACACCGTCCAGCGCTTTGGTTCCATCCTCATATTGGAAGTGGAGGCCGCGAACCTGGATCAGCGGCGTCATTGGACACGCACCAGGATCAGGAAAGCCGCGGCAGCCAGCAAGAAAACTCCGTCAGCGAAGCGGAACCGAAGAGAATTCAGAAGCTGGAAGCGCCCGGTGAAGGCGCGCGCCAGCATCGCCCGATGGATTCCGTCGGCTCGATAGTAAGACCGCGCGAACAAGACGGCCAGCGCTCCGGCGGCTGCGCGGAAACGTCCTTTTCGATGGAAACGCGGATCGCCTTGCCGGGATGCGGCGGCCAACTGCATATGCTGCGCTTGTTCGGAAATAACAAACAGGTACCGGTAGATGAATTGGGCCACCAGCACCAGCATGCGCGGCGCTCCCATGCGCTCCAGCCCGCTGAGCAGAGCCGGCAGGGAAGTTGTACCCACTATGAGCAGCACCGCGGCGGCTGAAAGATAGGTCTTCTCCACCAGCGCGAGCGCGCGCAGCCGATCGCCGGCCAGCCAACTGATCAACCCAAAGGTGAGCGAGAACGGCAGCACCACCATGGCACGCAGCAACAGGTTGCCTAGCGGGAGGCCTGCGATCAGGATGCCGGCGACCAGCAGCGTGGCGTCAATCCCCAGCGTCAGAGCAGCGTTGGCGGGCGTGGTGGCCAGCACAATCAGAAACACCAGCAGCGCCAGGATCTTGGCGCGTGGATCGCGCGCATGCAGAGGGCTAGAGCCGTGGCTCCAGTTATCGAGGTGGACGTGATGCAATCAGGCGCTCCTCTGGCGGCCGATCCAGCGGCCCGCTCCCAGGCATACGCCGTAAATCAGCAGCAGCCCGGCCAGGCCGGCGCTGGCTCTCCGCAACCAGGAAGATTCGAAATAGCCCACGGCGTAATCGGCCAGCGGCGCATGAAAGCCGGTTTTCGCCGCGAGTCCCAACTGGACGCCGATCTGCTGGATGCCATCGGGCGCGGACGACGCCATCAGGAATCCAACGCCGCCCAGCAACAGTGCCGCCACGCCCAACGCCACAATGGCGCGGCCGCTGGAGGCTCGGGTCTTCTGAACCAATCCGGGATTGAGTTTTTCGATGGCTTCTACTACAGCGATGGTGATGGCGCCTTCAATCAACGCGCTCATTGCAAACAGTGCCAGTGAAAGCAGAATCACCGGCCGCGGCATGGCGATACCGGATATCAGCAACTCGCCCAGAGCGAGCGATGCGCTGGCCATCACGGACAAGAACGCGCCAGCGAAAATGGCTTGTTTCCGGCGCTTCGTCCGGCCCCAAAAATGGATCGGCAAATATCCGGCCAGCACGCCGGCAATGGCCATGTTAAAGACGTTCGCGCCCAGCGCGAGTACACCGCCATCCTGGAACACGAAGGCTTGAATCGCGATGATGGCCGTCATCACCAGCGCAGCCGGAGCGGGTCCCAGCATGCATGCCAGCAACGCGCCACCAACCAGGTGGCCGCTGGTCCCGATGCCCACCGGAAAATTGATCATCTGGGCGGCGAATACGAAAGCGCCCATTACGCCGAGCAGCGGAATGCGGGTGTCGTCCAATTCGCGGCCGGCTCGGCGGGCGAGAAGCGCCACCGCAGGGATGCTGATGGCATCCAGCGCGGCCCATACCGGCGTGGACAGGAAATTGTCGGGAATATGCATATCAGCCGACGCCCTCACAGTATCACGATTGTTCAAAGCGTGCCACACACTCACATGCGGGTCCTGGGGGACCCGCGCGGACCAGGGGGTCCGCCCCACAATTCTGGCTTTGCTACCTTGGGACACAGATGACCTTCGAATCGGCCGAGCGGCAGCCCGTCCACACGGTTTATGGCGGTGCGCACCTCTTCAAGGCGGAGATAGCCTCGACGCTGGGTGCGATGGCGCTTGAGACCATGCGAGCCTACGGGCCAGACGCAACAACATTCGCGGATTTTATCGGATGGCAGGGCGACGAAGAACTGGTTCAGTGGGTTTACCAACGCGTCATTGACAAGCTCGAACGTGAACCTGTTGAAGATTACCGAATCGACTTCGAGGACGGCTACGGCTTCCGGACGGACGCCGAGGAGGATGGACACGCTGTCTCCACCGCGCGGGCAGTAGCGCGTGGTGCGAATCAACCCAGCTTTCCGCCGTTCATCGGCATTCGCATCAAGCCTTTTACTCAAGGATTGCGTGCGCGCAGTATTCGGACACTGGAACTTTTCTTGCGCACTCTTGTTTCAGAAGCAGGCGAGGTTCCGGCGAACTTTGCCGTCACGCTTCCGAAAGTCACCGTTGCGGAAGAAGTCACGGCACTGGTACGCAAGCTTGAACCATTTGGATCGGTGAAGCTGGAGTTGATGATCGAGACGCCGCAATCCATCATTGACGCTTCCGGCCAGTTTGCCATTCCAAAATTGATAGACGCAGCCGAGGGACGCTGCCGTGGGCTGCACTTCGGCGTGTACGATTACACCGCCGGTTGCAACATTACAGCCGAGCATCAGACCATGACGCATCCGGCGTGTGATTTTGCTCGCCATGTCATGCAGGTATCGACCGCCGGACGAGGCGTGACGCTGTCCGATGGCGCTACGAACATCCTGCCACTACCGCGCGATAACCGCGTTGTGGTGCAGCGCGCCATGCGATTGCACTTCGAACATGTGCAGCGATCGCTAATGCACGGCTACTACCAGGGCTGGGATCTGCATCCCGGGCAACTGCCCACTCGTTACGCGGCCGTCTATGCATTCTTCTTGCAGAGTTTCGAGGCTGCGGCCGCACGGTTGCGGAACTTTGTGGAACAGGCCGCGCGGGCGACGATGGCCGGAGACGTTTTCGACGATGCCGCCACTGGCCAGGGTCTGCTCAATTTCTTCCTGCGGGGAATCAACTGCGGAGCATTCACGGAGCAGGAGGCCGGCGCGACAGGGTTGACCATAGAGGAATTGCGTGGGCGATCGTTCGTCAAAATTTTGGAACGGCGCCGATCCAGCTAGTGACTCGTCCCCTTGCTGACGGGTCCGTGAAAAAATCGGCGCAGGCACCGACTCCCTCACGGTCGCGGTTCGGTAACACTCTCTAAACCTGAGACATTCTTTCCGAACCGCGAGCGTAAGCGACCGGTTGTTGGGATTTTTTCACGGACCCTGACGCGCGGGGCTACTTCCCGCATATTTGGCCCAACCCAATCGCCGTGAAACCGCTGCCATTGCAGCCCCGCACGTAAGTAAGGGGACAAGCTTTAGTGCCCCCTAGCCGCCTGATCGCGAAATGGCCAGGTAGAGCATGCCAAAGGCGAGCGCTGTCACGGCCAGGCTGACACCGGCCAGAGCGCGCATTAACGGTTCTTTCCACATCAACCGCGCGCGGGGCGTGCTGGCCAGGAAGCCTGCCACAAAGCCGCCCGCGAGTCCCCCGATGTGCGCCCAAAAATCCACGCCGGGAATAAAGCTGAGCACCAAACCGTAGATCACCCAGCGCATGTAGAGTGATTTTACCGCTGATCCCAGAGACGACTTGTCGGTGACGCCGAATGCCAGCATCGCGCCGATCAGCCCGAAGATCCCGGCCGAAGCGCCGACCGAAGCGTGAAAGCCGAGATGTGAGCTGGCCCAGAAGCCGGTTATGGTGGACACGAAGTAAAACACGATCAGCCGGCTGGTGCCGTAAATCTGCTCCACTTCCGCGCCCAAATCGAACAGCACCCAGGAGTTCATCAGGATGTGCATAATACCGCCGTGCAGGAAACCGGCGGTGATGAGGCGCCACCATTGTCCATCCATCATCGGAGCCGGAAGACTCTCTCCCATCTCCGTGAGTCCCGAATGCGGATTCAGCGACTGGGCCAGAAACAGCCCGGTGTTGATCAGCAGGATCATGATGGTGGTGAAGCGCGCCTGCGGAATCAAGCCTCCCAGGATCTCGCCCGGAGCGCGCCGGTCTATGGCACGCGGACCAAGCTGGGCATCGCAATACGGACATACCTTATCGCTGGTCGTCACAAACGCCCGGCAATTCGGGCACATCCTTCGTTTATCCACTGAACGCTATTGTACCGTCAGAGTCGCTGATTGAGACACTCCTCCGGCCGAGGCGGTGATGGTGGCCGTTTGAGCACCTGCCAACGTGGGCGTGGTGATGGTGAAGGTCGCTACAGTCTGGCCGGAGGAGACCACTACGAAAGAGGGAATCTGGGCGGCGAAGGGATTGTTGCTAGTTAGATCCACAACCAAACCGGCGGCGGGCGCGGGCGCGGAGATGGTCACTGTTCCAGTGGAATTGCTGCCTCCCTGAATGGTCAAGGGACTCAGCGTGAGACTGATTGGCGTAGGAAGCCCCGCCGGATTAATTGTGAGCGCGCTCGATGCGGACGCGGCCGCATAAGAGGCAGTGATGACGATCGCAACCGGGGCAGTCACGTTGCTGGTGGAGATCGTAAACAATGCCGACAGTTGACCCGCAGGCACGATCACAGATGCCGGAACAGATGCGGCCTTAGAATCACTGGAGATTAAACTCACGGAGGCGTCCGTGTCCGGAGCCTGGGCTAGTGAGACGGTGCCGGTCGCTGGCGTGCCGCCCACCACCGCGGCGGGCGACAGCGTGATTGTAAGAGCGGGGTTGACTAACAACGTCGCCGAAGCCGTGGAGTTGGCAAACGTGGCCGTGATGGTGGCCGATTGTTGGGAAGTGACGCCGGCTGTAGTGACGTTGATAGATGCCGAGGAATTTCCGAATGAGAGAGCAACGGTAGCTGGTACCTGGACGACATTTGGATTGCTGCTGGCGAGATTCACCGTTCCTCCCGCTAGGCCCACTGGACCGCTGAGCGACAAGGTGCCTGTTACACTCTGGCCACCCTGGATAGATGCCACGCCGAGCGAAAGGCCGGTCAACTGCGGCGTGTTCACAGGATAAATCTGGATACCGGCGCTCTGGGAATAACCACCCCCGGAAGCCGTTACCGTAACCGTGTTACTGGCAATAGAGCCTGTGGTCACGGTAAACGTGGCCGATGTCTGTCCTTGCGGAATAAGTACCGAGAGAGGCGTCGAGACATCGAGCCCATTGGTTGCGAGAGATACCAGGTAGCCGCCGAATCTGGCGACTGCGTTCAGCGAGACAGTTCCGGTGACAGTGTTGCCGGCGATTATGGAATCCTGCGAGAGCGTCAATGCGGAGAGATGCAGTTCGCTGGCAGGAATACTGCCCATGTTGAATGTCACGGTATTCGAAAGTGCATCACCCGCCGCGATCGCCAGTGAGATCACGCCCGCTCCATCAACCTGCGCCGGAAGCAGCAAGTTGATTTGGTCCAGTCCGAAGAAGCCAGGAGCCGAGCCGGCGTACTCAACGCCGTAAGAATTGCCCGAGCTGTCGCGCGCTTGCACCTGAATGGCGACGTTAGTCTGATCGGGATTCTGCGAGGGATTTCCGGCGTATCTGAGGCCGGTGGCAAAGACCGCCAATCGTGTGCGCTTATCAGTGCCCGGGTTTTGGAGGGTCTCAACCAGGAAGGGCGGCCCGGTAAACGTGACAGCGTTGAGAATCGCTCCAGGTCCCGTGCCGGTGGCATCTTGCGAGAACAACCCAGGCGCCACGATGCCGACCTGCATCGTGCTTAGGATTGGCGTGACTCCGGGCGTTGGCTGCAAGGAAACCTGAGCGGTGCCCAGCACCGTGCCCGGGGGCACCAGGAAGTTGATCTGGCCCGGCGATACGTAGAGCAGTGACGCCGCTGTCCCATTGATCTGGACTGTCACGCCCGCCAACTGAGTAGGGAGCTGCTTGTTCGCATCAAGTTGCGCGGTGGCGGTGGAGTTTGCAAGGTTGTTTCCGAATATGGAGGCCAAAGAGTTCGGAGCCACCAGCGGCCGATAGCTGGCCGCGGAAACAATGGCGATCTGGGCAGTCGCCGGCATGCACAAACCAAAAAATGCAACCAGAATCGAAGGATAGAAAGTGGGGCGGACGCCCTCGTCCGCGCCGGACCCCCGGTCCGGCTCTGCCATCACACGAGAAGAGGCCGACGTGGGCGTCGGCCGCGGTCCAGGGGGACCGCCCCACATCGCGATGAGATTCAGAAACAGGGCAATGGATCTCCAGTTGGTAGACGCGCTCGGGAGCCGAATAGTCGGCTTATTTACCGATACAAAACGTGGAAAAAATGCGGTTCAGGATATCGTCGGCGGTGGTGGCGCCGGTGATGGCGTCGATTGGGCGAAGAGCTGCGTAGAGATCGAGCAGTAACATCTCGTGCGGGATGCCGAATTCCAGGGCCTTTCGAGCTTGATCGAGCGCTTCGATACTTTCGCGCAACAAATTCTGATGGCGGATGCTGGTTATGAATCCGGACTCCTGATCGCGCGCGCCGGCCGGCGCTATCCTCTGGCGAAGGCGATCGATCCCTTCACCGGTAACGGCTGAGACGTTGAGGAATTCTTCGGAGATGTCAGCCACGCGCGGCAAATCGGATTTGTTGCCCACCAGAATGTACCGGCCTTGCTGCTTGGCGCGATCGATCAAGGTAATATCACCCGGCTCAATCGGTTCCGAAAAATCCACCACTACCAGCGTGAGATCCGCGTCGGCCATAGCCTGATAACTGCGCTCGATGCCTAGCGTCTCCACCAGATCCTGGCCAGGACGAATGCCGGCCGTGTCGACGAATTTGATGGGGATGCCATCGATGGCGGCTACTTCCGAAACCAGATCGCGCGTGGTGCCGGGAATGGCGGTGACGATGGCGCGGTCCTGTTCCAACAGCCGATTGAACAGGCTGCTCTTGCCAACGTTGGGACGCCCAACGATCGCCAAAGTGATTCCGGAATGAACCAGCTTGCCGTAGTCGAACGTGGCGGCCAGATCGCGAAGCGCCTGCTCAATGGGATGCAAGCGCCGTAGGATTTCCTCAGCGGGCGCGATGCTGATGTCATCTTCCGCGAAATCGATGCCGGCTTCAAGCAGCGCGATCAACTCCAGCAATTGTTCCTTGGTGGGGCGAATGCGCCGGGAGACCGAGCCCTCCATTTGGCGGGCAGCCACACGGGCCTGGTACAAAGTAGTGGCGTCGATCAGATCGCGGACGGCTTCGGCT
>CABEDY010000248.1_pt1 | contig 24774 bp, 24 predicted proteins | sample 3423171 | NCBI WGS metagenome assembly CABEDY01 (sample SAMEA5534333, study PRJEB31848) | metagenome | biome: tundra; feature: field; material: soil | place: USA | collected 2013-05 | depth 0.15 m | reverse complement strand
GTCTTCACGAAGCACCGCTCGACTCGATCCGCCATTCGTTTCCCGAGTAGGTCAGTAGAGGACGGGACAGTTCTCTTGACGATGTCGGCAAGGGGAACGCCTGCAACAATTATGGCGACAACCTTTTGAAGTTCGGGAACGTTTAATTTCTCGGTTAGGTCCATCGGCTGCGCTAATTAATAGTATTATATTTTTCGCAGTACCTTCGGGAGGTCACCGACCGGGCGGCGAGTTGATGAGGTTGGTGATGGTAGTGAGGGCGTCGGCCATGCTCTTTAGAGGTCACAGTCGGTAGGGGATTCCAGAAGGTTCGGGTATCACGTCGGGGTAGCCATACTTCCTAAGCATCCAAGTGAGGGTCTTCTTCGTTGCCTCATCATCTCGAAGGGTTGGTCCATACAGGAGTCTTTTGAGGGGTAGGGGCAGGCCACCCAAATTCCTGACGTGAACCGAAGTCTTGATGTTCTCGTGACCACGGTGAAACGACATCGACGACACTGGAGGATCTGACACTATAATGCGCCACTCCTTTTCTTCCTTGAAGGCATCGTCCTTTATCATGTTTTCAAGAACGCATTCAGCGAAAAGCGGAGCAGACTCAAGTAGTGCCAACAGCGGATCTGGAAGTATCTTCCCGTAATAAACTTTCACAAGACGTGCGGCACGGGAGCCAGCAGAGAGGTCATCGATTTGAAGCGCATCAAGTTTCGGCCCTTCAAAGCCAAGCGAAAAACCACCGCCGTGTGTCGTATAGGAGCGCCACATACTCAAAAGATTGGGTTCCTCGCAGAAGCATGTCACGAACATAGATGTGGGTGGCGGCTGTACGATGCTGGGGGGTGGCGTGAGCGCATCTCGAACCGAGGCAGAAATAACCGGGGAGTTAATCTTCAGAACCTCCTTTCCGTATACCCACTCGGAGCCCTCGTTCAAGGTTTCACTAAAGGTCGCTCGGAGAGCGTTACTACTGAGAATGCCAGAGAGTCCATTGAAGTCCGTATAGTGATAGAGAAGCGCAGGAATTCGTGAAGCGTCGAATACTGCGTTCCATTTATTTATGTGGTCATTGAGGATTGCAGACGGGTTGCTTGGGTTGTCGCTCATGCAAATGGTTCCTTCAACATTTCAGAATCGCATCGCCATAACCGCACCGCACGCTTCGACAAACTTACGATTGCAGTGAACGGAATGGCGGCGGCGAGAGCGCCTGCACCCTTGGCGATTTCGGGAGCGGCTTTGATGAGTTCGTTTGGGTCCATAGTTTTCGTCCTTCCGGGTGGATAGGTGTTCTAGTCGGACTACTCGCCATCGTAGGAGGCGACGATAGGTTGATCGAGGCGCATCGCACTGCCGTTGCGGAAGCTCTGAAAGAAACCGAGACGTATGCGGCGAGCCGTGTGCGCCAAGCTGGCGCCAATGAGGACAGGCCTACTGGCAACCTGACGCTTGCCGTTTACCACCACGACGCCAGCCGTGAGCTTGATCCGCAGTTGCACACACATGCGGTCGCGGCCAACCTGACGTTCGACGGCACAGAGGGCCGCTGGAAGGCGCTCCAAGCGTCGGATATCTATGAACGCCGTGCCTATCTATCCGAGGTTTATCGCAATTCCCTCGCTCGCGAAGTCCAGGCGCTCGGCTACGAAACCGAGAACCAGCGCGATGCACGGGGCAGGGATATCGGGTTCGAGATCCGAGGCGTCTCTGCGGAGCTGCTCGAAAAGTTCAGCCAGCGCAGCCGTCAACGCGATCTGGCGATTGAAGAATTCATAGACCAACGGGGCCGCAGGCCGACCGACAATGAAGTCGCCGTGCTGGTTCGAGAATCGCGAGCCGACAAGCTCACTGAGATTTCGACCCGTGAGCTGAGGGAGAAGCAGCGGGCTCGACTGAGCCCGAACGAAGCAAAGACGCTGGTACGGCTGTGTGGCGTCCCGCGGACGCTGGCTCCGGAAGCGAGCACGCCCTCGCTGGAGTACGCGAAGGGCCACATTTTCGAGCGGGTGTCGGTAGCTCGGGATCAGGAACTGCTAACGGGGGCTTTGCGGCATGGGAGGGGTCGAATCAGGCTTGCCGATTTAAAGGGGGAACTGAGTCTTCAGGAATCGGCAGGTACAATACTGCGCTCCGGCCGCGAGATAGCAACAGCAGCCAGTCTGGAACGAGAACGTAACATGATTGCCGCCGTGAACCGTGGAATCGGTGGCTCCGATCCGCTCAGCGATGATCGAGCGTTTGTCGTTTCCGACCTTTTGCGCCCCGAGCAGAAGCACGCCGTCGAATTCGTTCTTCAATCGTGTGACCGAGCGGTAAGCATCAGTGGCGCTGCCGGTACCGGCAAGACCGCAACTCTCCAAGAATTGCGGCGCGGGTTGATGGAGGCAGGCCGTAAAGTACTTGCAGTGGCTCCTACAATGAGCGCCGTCGAGGAGTTGCAGAAGGTCGGCTTCGCTGACGCGATCACGGTCGAACGTCTGCTGCAGGACTCGCGCGTTCGCGATGGCGTGCGTGGCAGTGTCATCATCCTCGACGAGGCTGGCATGGTCTCTGCCCGTCAAATGGCAGACCTACTCCGGCTCGCAGAAGAATGTTCACTTCGGGTGGTCTTCAGCGGAGACACCAAACAAATCCGAAGTGTGGAGGCAGGCGATGCTCTGCGAATACTGGAAAAGGAATCTCGGCTGAAGACGGTCGCGTTGACTCAGGTGCAGCGCCAAACCAGAAAGGACTACCGAGAGGCAATGGAAGAACTTCGCCGAAACCCGGAGAGAGGATTCGCAAAGCTGGATGCGATGGGCGCCGTTCGCGAGGTCGCGTTCGCTGACCGAGCTACGGCAATCGCCGAAGCATATGCCGCCGCCGTCGGGCAAACTCTGGTCGTTTGCGCGACACACGACGAGATCGACCGAGTGACCGAAGCGGTACTCGAACGCAAGAAGACACGCGGAGAACTCGGCGAAGGTAGGACCATCGCCCGTCACGTGTCGCTCAACTGGACTGCGGCACAAAAAGCCGATCTGCAGAACTATCGCCCGGGGCAAGTACTGGGCTTTCACCGGGCTGTGAAGTCCATCGGGAAGTACGAAACGGTGGAGGTCGTGCGTTTAGCCTCCAACGGCCTCGTAGTTCGCAACGAAGACGGAGCGGAGTTTATGGTTTCAGCAAAGCAAGCCGGGAGTTCCGATGTATTGGAGGTGCGCCTGATTGAAGTGTCTGCCGGAGACCGGCTCCTGCTCACCGCCAATCGCCGTGAGGCTGGATTGCGGACCACAAACGGTGAATTAGTCACCGTGTCCGCCGTGGATTCCGGAGGCCAGATCCGACTAGAAGATGGACGCACTCTGCCCTCCAACTATCGGAGCTTCGCGCATGGTTACGCAGTGACTGCACATCGCAGCCAAGGTAAGACCGTTGATTCGGTGATCCTTTCCGGCGACGGCATGCAAAAGGAGTTGTTCTACGTTGCTGCGTCCCGCGGCCGCCAAAGCGTCACGGTGATTACGAGCGACAAGGAGCGGCTCCAGGAGACCGTGGCGCGGTCGATGACGCGAACATCGGCCTCAGAGCTTCTGCGCGGCAAACGAACGTTCTCACATCGAGGAGTTCATCGAGGGTCGGCGATGGCGCGCGAGATGGTTCGACGAGCGGCCGAGTTGGTGAAATCTGTTTCGAAGCAAATCGTCCAGCAAGAAGTCATCCGATCCCGCCCCCGAAAGGAGCGCACTCGTGAACGTGGCTTCAGCCGGTAAAGTGCCGTGGGTCATCAGCGCGACCGATCCACCGCCAGCATTGGAGATCGCGCTGTTTAGGCAGACGTTGATCCTGTCGTGGAATCAGTTCGTTTACGCCGAAGGAAGCAGCGACGAGCTGCGAATCGCTTTTGCCAGTCACGACGTGGTCGTGAAGGGCGCTGGCCTGGACGCCCTGCTGGCGGCAATCGCCTCCCATCGAGTCGCGTCGATTCGCGAGAGCGTGCGTTCAGAGGGTTTCACCGGCCCTGTGGCGCGGTTCATTCGAGAGATCGTCGTCCGGAAGATCGAGGTTGATTGAAGGAGCGAGAATGCGCAACATCAGATTCAGCAGCTTGCTGAAAGCTCAATTGAGAATAGACACCATCCCTAAGCCTGTCGGCTTAGGTTTGTGCAGCTCGCGTACTGGGTTGCCTGTCCGGCACTTGTCCGGCTTTTGTCCGGAACTTGTCCGGCATCTGTCCGGTGCAAATTGATGTGTTGGGAGCGCACGTGGAAGACAAATTCCAGGACATTCTGAACGGGGTGAAGAGGAAATCAGGACCCTCCTGTCTGGAGCCATACGCCGAATTAATCGACGAGTTGCGCCTGCGGGGGCACACTTATCGGGATATCGTGAGCATCCTTGCGGAAAGCTGCCAGTTTCAAACTTCGAAAAGCACACTCAACGATTTCGTGCTTGTTCGATCGCGACGGAAGAGAAACTCCGCCAGACGAGCTGCAACTGAGGAGAGAGTCGCGGCTCCAATTGCTGCTCCTAAAGCCGCGGCTGTGGATTTGGCTCAGAAGCCCAGCGAGGAGGAAGTCCGGCAGAGAATCGCAGCCCTCAAAGCTCGCAAGCCTGCCACGACGCCATCGGCAGACGACTTCCATTTCGACCCAACCCAACCGCTCCGGCTCATTACGCGGGAGAAACCGGGATCGGACTAGTGAATCCGCTCCTTGATGCTCCATTCCCGATCAATCGAGCCAGGATGCCAGTTTTTGCGCCAGGATTGTGAGATTGTTACCGGTATTGATCGTGCCATGATCGCCGGGCACGAGATAGATCACCAGATCCGATAAAAATCCCTTCCAACCCAGCTCAGGGCCGCCACCGAAGAACTCCATTTCCGATTCAGCTTTGAACAGGTAGACGCGGCCGCCGTACGGCTTGGCGCGATAAAGATCAGCTGCAATCCTCTGTCGATCAACAATGCTCTTGGAAAGGTTGGGGACCGGCGTGCCCGCAACCGACGCAACCTGGTAGGCCGTCCGGACCCAACGTTCCTTCAACCGATCAACTACGTGACCAAGACGATTCGGTCCGAAGGCGACTTTTCTTAGATGGTAGAGGTAACGCCGAAGACGCTCCTCCAACCGTTCCCGAGCTTTGCAGCCAGCAGGATATTCCGCGTCAATAAGCACAACGCGAGGAACCAAGCCACCGCTTTTCAAGAGTTGCTGCGCCATTTCAACGGCAACCAAGCCTCCAAAAGAATAGCCGAGTAAACCATACGGCCGATCCTCTCGTGTCTTGATCTGGTCGATGTAGTAACTTGCGATACTTTCCACTGGCAATAGAGACGGGGCTGAGGTATTCAGGCCGAACGGCTGCAGACCGTACATTGGCTGGTCTAGGCCAAGTTCCAAGGCCAGGTTCCGGAAGAGGAGCACTTCACCGTTCAACGGACCGATACAGTATAGCGGTGGCTTTGAACCATCGCGCTGAATTGGAACCACGGCAGAGCCTACGCTGCGCACGCCGACGCTACGAATTGTCTCCGCCATCGTCCGAATGGTTGGCGCGTCCAAAAGCGTCCCTAGCGGGAGCTGGATTTCGAATTCTAGATTGATCTCACAAAGGAGACGGACGGCCATCAAAGAGTCGCCACCCATTTCAAAGTAATCGCCGTTCACATCGATAGAGGTGAGCCCGAACTCGAAGCACCAGAGATCTGCGAGCTTGGCTTCAATTTCGTCCCCCGGTGAAACAGCAACCGGGTTGTCGAGAGGCCGGGGGAGTGGAAGCGCGCGGCGATCAATCTTGCCGTTTGGAGTGAGGGGAAAAGCGTGCAAGAAAACGAAGGAACTAGGAACCATATGGGAGGGCAGCTTAGCTTCCAGAAATCGCCGCAGGTCCGTGGCCGACAGGTCCTCATCGCTTTTGGTCACGTATGCGACGAGAGTTTTTCCTTGATGGGGATCGTCGACCGCAGAAACAATCACCTCCCGGACGCCGACGTGCTGCGACAGCACAGTTTCGACTTCTCCCAATTCGACTCGATATCCGCGAATCTTCACCTGGTGATCCAGCCGGCCCAGGAACTCGAGACGGCCATCCGGAAGGGATCGGACCAAATCGCCGGTGCGGTACGCGCGGCCATCTCGCATCAACCACCCGGTTTCCACGAACCGCTGCGCCGTCAGATCGGGGTCATTGACATAGCCTCGCGCGACACCCGCCCCGCCGATATAGAGTTCACCAGGAACTCCTATCGGGACCAGTTTCTGCTCCTCATCGAGAACAAGAATCCAGGTATTTGCGATGGGGTGTCCGATGGAGATCACTTTATCGTCGCGGTGGAGTTTTTGCATGGTCGACCATACGGTGGTTTCCGTCGGCCCATACATATTCCAAATTTCTTTGGGGCCCGCTTTGTGCAACTCGATGGCCAGCGATAACGGGAGCGCCTCGCCGCCCACCAAGAGCTTCTCGAGTGTTCCAAGAGCGTCGCGCCCAACCTGGCTGTTCAAGATCATCCGCATCATTGAAGGAGTGCATTGCAGGTGGGTGACCCGATGGCGCAGGATCTGCTCCGGCAGGGAGTAGCCATTCTTCCCGCCAGGCCCCTCCCATACCTGGCTTGGCTCCTCGGATAGGTCATTTTTTTCTTGCAGGACGACCCGGAAGCCGCGAGCTAGCGTCCACAGTAACTCCAGGACGGAAATATCAAAAGAGATGCCCGTGACGGCCAGCCACACTCCGGGCCTCTCAGGGGCGAGGTGTTGGTCCATGCCTGTGAAGAAATTCACGACGTTACGGTGCCTGACCATGACGCCCTTGGGCCTGCCGGTTGATCCCGACGTGTAGATAATGTAGGCCAGATTGTCGCTCGAAAAGTCCAGCCGAAGTGGATCAGTCCGGTGCGAGGCCACGGTGGGCCAGACCGTGTCCATTGCAACTACTGGCACGCCGAACTCGGATACCGTTGACCGCATGTCTTCTTGAGTCAGAACGAACGCAACTTTGGCATCGGCCACAGCATATTTCAGACGGTCGGCTGGATAGAAAGGATCGAGCGGCACATAGGTACCGCCGGCCTTCAGCGCAGCTAACAACGCCACCAACATATTGAGCGAGCGCTCCATAGCGATACCGAGCCGATCTTTAGGACGCACGCCCAGTTCCAGCAGAAATCGTGCCATTTGATTGGCTCTAGAGTCGAGCTCCCGATATGAAATCTCTTGATCCCTGAAAACTGCAGCGACGACGTCGGGAGACCGCGTTACTTGTTCCTCGATCAAATCATGTATCCGCTTGTCGCGGGGATACTCCGCCGCAGTTTGGTTGCAATCGTCGATTAGCCGCTGTGTCTCGATCTCGGAGGCGTTGACCAAGCCGGCTAGGCCGAGCGTCGTTCCTATGCCTTGCTGGTTGGGGTCTAAATGCGATTTGTCCGAGCCAGATGTTTGGCCCGGCTCACATCCTCCCGTCATCGTATTAAAACCGATCCGCTCGTGAGACGCGAATTCCGTCGTAAGGCTACCGAACATGCGTGTGATTTGAAAATACGCCCTCTCCGCGTAAATTCCAGCATCGAAATCGTCAGATCACCTCCGGCCATTTGAAAATTTTACGTAGGCTCCGTTTAAGGGAAGTATCAGGCGGCGAAGAATTGAACTCTCACGACCAATTGACCGCGCCGGTTCGTGATGATCAAAAGCTACCCGATGAGGCGGTGAATGATTACGGCTGCTTGATCGACATCGGAATAGGTCAGCGTGAAGGACGGCGTTGACTGGAACCATGCCAGGAAAGCGCGGATGCTTTGCTTGTCGTGGGCCACCCAGAAGCCGCTCTCCTGCAGACGGAGTAAAGCCTCTAAGGTATCGAGGGCGCTAATTTGGTTAGCGGCATTAGAGTCAAATCGGACAAAAACAATCGCCGAAACTCGTTCGCAATGATCGGTTAGTTTCATTTCCACTGGGGACAGGAAACGAACCAGCTGCCCAAACCGTGAAACGATCGGCGCATCTCGCAGTTCGGGAAAGCGAGCGCCCAACAGGTCCCAACTGCCCTGGCGGACCATCAGCGCGAACGGCATGCTGGGAACAGACAGAGTGTCGCGTTCCAGGATCACGGAATCATCACTGTAAAACGTCAAGCCCATTTTCATGAGCACGGCGGCTAAAGTAGTCTTTCCGGATTGAGTGCCTGCGGGAAAAACGACACATCGCGAACCAGAGCCGCAGGCCCCGGCGTGAAAAACGGCGAGGCTCTCGCGAGCGCGACAACTTCGCACGATTTCCTGTAAGAGTACACCTCGAGCTGCAGTTACGCCCGCTTCAGTTCCGACGTAGCATTCGTCGCAGAAAATGCGAAAGCCATCCGGCTCCTCGACTACCTTGAAAGTAATATCGGGGGCGGATGGCGCGGCTGGAAGCGATTCGAGTCGAGGGGCTATCTCTTCGGCAAGTTCAGATGTTTGGAGGATGATTCGGACGTTCTTTCCCTGGACCAAGTAATCTCGGGAAAAAAAATCAAGACTGGAAGAAGCAGGTGCTGCCCGAGCGGTCGGGATCTCCAACGACGAACTTCGGGGCAGGGAGAGCAGGCCCGATCGCCACTCATCCAACGTTCGCGCTACATCTTGCGCGGCAGTCTCCGTCGGGATTTGGTAAATCGACGCGAACTCCCGAACTAGTTCAGCAAACGGCAAACCAGTCTTGAGAATGTCCCAGATGAGCTTAGCAGAGGGACTCAGTATGTAAAGGCCGGAAGTTTCCGGCCGCGCCAAGACCAGAAAATCGTCAATGGGAAACTCCCATACGTCCTGAAGACAGATGGAGGGGCCCGCGCCCTTCCCATCCGGGGCCGGGGCCATGACTGGCCTAGTGTCGCCGCGCGTGCGGGCCAGGACCCGAACTAGTACCGGCTTTCAAGTTTAGTGCCAACACGGTAAAAGGCGCGGCATAGGCGGCAAACCTTCCGAGTTTGCGGACAGCGTCTCGTCTATGTTGGGTCTCAGCGGGTTGGGTCTCGGCGGTCTGCCCGCTTTCAAGTTCTCTTTCAGGTTTAAAATCCACGGATTGCCTCCTTGGCTAACGCCGGAGGCGGGTGGATTTAGCTTTCCTGGTGAGATCGGAGCCGGTTTTGCCAGGGTTCTCATTTAGAAACTATGGTATAGTTTTTCTAAAGCGGATTCGGAGGTTAAGGCCATGCAAGCTATGCGACAAAGGATATTTGACCGTATCCGCAGGTTTGAGCCTGGCCGCGTCTTCATGGCGAAAGATTTTCTCGATATCGCGACCCGCGGAACCGTCGATATGACCCTCACGGCGCTCATCCGGGACCGCGTTATCCGCCGCATCCGCCGCGGTCTTTACGATGTTCCCAAAGTCAATCCGGATCTGGGCGGCACGCTCAGCCCGGATATCGATCAAGCGACGCGCGCACTCGCGCGCCGTCATCGCTGGACCATCGTTCCAGAAGGCGCATGGGCCGCAAATCTCCTCGGCCTCTCAACCCAGGTACCCGCGAAAATCATTTATCTCTCCGACGGACCGAACCAGAAGGTTCAACTCGGGCGGCGGACGATCCATTTCAAGCACGCGCGCCCGCATATTCTCGGCCAAGAAGAGGGCCTGACTGCACTCGTCATCCAGGCGCTACGCTACATTGGCAAGAAGGGGCTAGAGGATGCCCTCATCCGGCGTTTGCGGTCTCTGTTGCCGGAAGCCGAGAAACGCCGACTCGTCAAGGCCACGCGGTTCGGCGTCGATTGGATCTACGAGACCGCGAGGAAGGTTGCCGAAAGCTCCACTTGAACAAAGTCGCTCAGCTAGATGCCTCGGCCCGTGCCGAGATCTTCGCCGAAACGGCGAATCGCCTTGGACTGCCGGAAGCGCTCGTCGAAAAAGATTTCTGAGTCTGCGGGATGCTCGCGCAGATCTTCTCCATCGAAGCGTTCAAGGGAAGTCTCCTGTTCAAGGGCGGCACGTCACTCTCGAAAGTGTTCGGCGTTATCGAACGCTTCTCCGAAGATATCGATCTGGCCGTGGACTATGCGATGCTCGGCTTCACTGGCGTGCGCGATCCCATTGCGCCGGATTTATCGCGAACCAAGCAAACGGCTCTCCTTGCCGAGATGCTTGGCGCGTGTCAGACCTACATCAGCGGTGCGTTTCTGGATCGCTTGCGTGAACGCATTGTCGAGGTGCTCGGTGCCGAAGGCCCTGGGAGGCTCGCCGTCGATGAGCAGGACCCGAACATCGTTCGTTTCTCTTACCCTCCCGCCGTCAAGGGGCAGGTAGCGCACCTTGCGCCCCAGGTCATACTCGAACTTGGAACCCATGCCGAGTTCATCCCACGCGGAGACTTCGCGATTCGGTCCTTCGCCGCCGCGGAGTTTCCGAAGCTTTTCGAGCAAGCCGACGTACCCGTGACCAGCCTTCGCGCTTGCGGGAGAGTGCGAGCGGGCGGTCAGCGCGTCCGGCGCACCGCCTCTGCTTATCCGGAAACAACGGGATGCGACCGAACCGCTCCGGCAGGTGGCCTCCACCGCGCTCACATTGCTGCTTGCCGTCGTGCTAGCCGCCCGTTCCGCGCACGCACAAACGCGCAGCGAATTCTGGCTCGACGACAGCCGGTCTCCCATCGCGCAGGAACTCAATTCTGCTGAAGATCAGTTCTTCAAGACGCTGCCAGTCGCGGTGACTGAGGCGGGCGCACGGTCCTGGGGATTCTTCCGCTTCAGCCGGAACGCTGCCACGGCGCGGCCCGTGGTGACGCTGGACATGGATTCCTTCGTCGCACCTGCCTGCGCTCCGCCCGCGCAAACGGACGAATTAAGGAGACTGTTTAAGCGTCCTCAAATGGCGGCGAACCGTGCTAGTGAAAAGCGATGCGCCGACCTGCTCGCCGCTGCTCAAGGGAATTATGCGCGCGAGCTCCGCAGCAAGGTAATCAAGGCCAGGGAAGCCTTTGATGCCGCGCCCCGCGCGCATGGGACCTGCACTGCTCTCCTCGATCTGATGAACCGTCTCATAAGCGCTCCGGCGGTGCAGGCGCCGCGTTTCGTCGTGATCGTTTCGGATGCGGTTGAATCCTGTATCGCGACGCGCGGTATCCGGCTCCCGCAACCCAAATCCTCAATGCGGGCGCTAATGGTCGTCGTGCCTTCGATAGAGGGAAGCCGCAAGCTTACCCCTTGGCAGGAATTCGAGTTGCGCCGGCAGACCTGGGGCCAAACCGCGCCCTGGCTGGAGATGATCTCCATACCCCTGCTAAACGCCGCGACGTTTACCGGGCGTCAGGAAAACAAGTAACCACCAACGCACGAAGTACATCGCTTGCGTCCACGCGTACGCGACTAACGGCGGAAAAAGCCAGATTCATTGCGATGGAGTGTGTGGACTGGGTGGAAATCGCGCTACTGACTGGCAAGCAGGTGCGTCGACGCTTCGCCCTTCGTGTTCCCGTTGCGGGTTATCTGTGTCGCGTATTCTTCATTCGTCACCGGATAGAAAAACGGCTGCTCGGACAACGAGGCGGAAATCGCCGGAAACCCGACGCCTCGATCAATTCGTATTCCCGCTGCCCGGACAGGTCGGTACAAAACCGTCGACTCCATACAACGAAGGATACAGCCGAACCATGCACGCAATTGCGTCCGCCGCGCTAGCACTTAGTTCTAACCGACGACTGGTACAATGGCGCCGGTGACGCGGGCCAGAAGTACGACTGGAGGAATTGGGAAGTGGGATCAGTCCCGGACCCAAATACATCCCGTGAAACGTCGCTCACCGACCTTCGCGTGACCGGCCAGGTGTCGGTGCCCACTGCTCGCTACCGTCCAAGGTCCGCCAGAGATGAGGTTTGGATTGCGCACACGATCGGCGAGGGTACGGCGCTCCTCACGCAAACGGTCGCGACACATCGCGCAACATCGAAAGCAGCTCAACATCCGTTAGGATCTGGATACCGTGCTCGCTACAACTCTTGAGGACCGTCCGGTGATGGAAGTGTCGATCTAACGTGCATAGGACGTCCGCTCGTCCAGACAACGCCGTCTCCAACACTGGATCGTCTTCCTGGTCGTCGGGAACTAGCCTTGCGCCAGTCTTGGGATTAACCAACTCCGCGAAATCCTGGAGAGCCTGCGTGTATTGCTCGATGTCGAGCGGCGTGAGCGGCCAGATGGCTTGTAGCCGCGGATAATTCAAAACTCGCTCAGTCTCACGCAACAGAAACGGCGACAAAACTAGCACATGATCTGCCGATTCCAAGATCGTAAGCAGCAAAGTCCGCGCCACGCCTTTCGAGTGTGGGTTAGCTCGCGCGAGAATGTTCGTGTCGAGAACGATCCTCATGTCCGCCGGGGGCGGATACGATTCATCGCTTCATCAACTGCGTCATCGACCTCTCCGTCGGCGACGTCCTGCGCCTTAAGAGCGAGTTGGTTGAGAGCGCCCCTCAAACGTTCAGCACTGGCCCGGCGCGCCTCACCTGAGGGAGCCGGATGGGGATCGAGAGCCATAATGCTCACTTCTTCGTCATCACGCAAACTACGCCCGAGTAAGTTTTCTACTGCGCTCCTGGCCGAAGCCGGGAGATCTCGCGCCAAGTTGATCGAGACGTTTTCCATCGCGGACTCTCACTATCATTCTAACCGCAGCGCTCGCCCCGGGTCGGCGGGGTCGTGCGAAATTCCCGATCGTCGGGTTTTACTGTATCAAAACTGTATCAAAACCCGATCCTATATGGCCTCTTGGAGATGCTGAATTGGCGAAGGCAGATTCCCCAAGTTGTAAATAAGACAAAGAATCGAAATGAAGGAGTGTAATCCTTGGAACGTCTGAGAGCGCTTAGGAGGCGACCGCTCTATCCATCTGAGCTACGTCCCCGGTGATGGACGGCTTCGAAGCAACCCGTCGTATCCGCGAATCGATTCAGCCAGGCATTCCCATCATCGCCGTCACCGCCGACGCGATGTCGGGCGACCGGGATCGCTGTCTCAGCAAAGGAATGAACGATTATATTTCCAAACCAGTGGACCTGGGACAGCTGGCGGATGTGCTTGCCAGGTGGCTGCCCGTATCCGGCGCTGCTGACGCGGTCCAAACTTCCGGGCAGCGCGACGGGCAGCAGGCCGAGGCCGTTTTCAATTTGGAGGCACTGCTGAGGCGGCTGATGGGTGACCGGCAACTGGCCGGCACTATCGTCAAAGGGTTTCTCCAAGATGTCCCCTCCCAGTTGAACAATTTGCGCGCGCGGCTGGACGAGAATGATGCGCCTGGCGCTCGGAGGCAGGCCCACGCCCTGAAGGGAGCAGCAGCCACGGTTGCGGCGGACCGTCTGCGCGGGACCGCATTGGAGATGGAACGGGCCGGCGCCGCCGGGCACTTGGATCGCTGCGGCGAGCTCATGCCAGAAATGGTCGAGGAATTCGATCGCTTCAAGAGCGCTCTCGATCTGGCCGGATGGGTGTGACCCAAATGACGAAATTGGATTCAAAGGATGACAAGCGATGATCGAACTTGACGACGAGCTGGCTAAGGAATATCTGGCCGAGAGCCGCGAGCACCTGGCTACCATGGAGACGTGCCTTCTTTCAATCGAAAAGGGCGGAGCGGCGATTGATGAGGAACTCGTAAATCGTGCCTTTCGGGCCGTGCATTCGATCAAAGGAGGAGCGGGCTTCTTCGATCTGGTGAAGATCGGCGAGCTTGCACACCAGACCGAAAACGTGCTGGTGCTGATCCGCTCCCGTGAGATGGTTCCCACGCCGGAACGAGTCGGCGTTCTGCTGCGTTCCGCCGACAGGCTGCATGAGCTGATTCAGAACCCTGGCACGAGCAACCAGACCGACATCTCCGAAGTTATGGCCGCGCTAGCCAGGCTGCTCACAGATCCTCGGGCCTCCGCGACCAAGGACAGCGCTCCCGCAATCGAGCGGACGGCGAAAGGCGGCGGGAATCTGCGGGCGCTTCTGGTGGAAGACGATTTCGCCAGCCGGCTCTTGCTACAGTCCTTTCTTTCCCGCTACGGGGAATGTCATATCGCTGTGAATGGGCGCGAAGCGGTAGAAGCGGTTCGCTCCGCCTTGGAGCAAGGCGAGCGATACGATCTGATCCGCATGGACATCATGATGCCCGAAATGGATGGCCGCGAGGCCGTTCGACGAGTGCGGGCTCTTGAAGTGGAGCGTGGCATTCTCTCGAGCTCCGGCGCGAAGATCATCATGACCACGGCCGTGGAGGACATCAAGGAAGTGATCCGATGCTTCCAGGAACTCTGCGACGCATACCTCATGAAGCCCATCGATCTGGGGCAATTGCTCAGCCACATGAAGTCCTATCAACTGGTCCAGTAAACGCGAATAGCCAGCCTGTCGCTTTTTCTTGTCTTGTAATTCTGCGGGTGAATCAAACAACATATCATGACGTTGCACCGTCGGTTGGTTCACCCCAAGGTGTGCCAAAACGGTGTGCCAAAACTGTGTCCGAACTCCGTGTATTCGAGCTACTGGGGTTGCTGCTTTCAGCGAAAGCAGATTCCCCAGTTTGTTGTAAATATTTGGAGTCCGCGAGAGACGATGGGGTCTTTGGAAGCGACGACGCTCCCTGGCAAGCAGGTGGGTAGCGACAGGTGACGTCCTTTACGGACATTTAGACATCACCAATGGGGGTTGCCCGGTCCACACCACACAACCTATGAGACTTTGTTATATTTTGGCCGCAGGCCACGACATTGGCGATACGATTCGATCCGCACGTATATTCCCAATCGCGCGCTGAAGCACGACTCACGGCTGGCCCAACGATCTCCGTCGCGGAAACGTCTTTCTATCCGACACATGTTGGGAACAAGCATTGTCAAAAGTCCGTAAGAAGCCCGCGGGAGAATGCATTAACGGTTTGCTCGATCGCAGGTGCTGCTTCAACGTACGATGCACTACGAATCATCTGGCTTATCAGTCGTTCGAGCTCGGTGCCCGATCGGAATAGGGAACGGATGCGGCGGAGTGCGTCTGGTGGGCAAACTTTGGCTACATCGCCACCAAGCAGTTCGGCTCCCGCCAGTTCCATGTCGAAGCCTACGCTTTCTAGTAAATCCATCTCGTGATCATAAAGACGATCTGTGTTGCCTGCTTCAGCGTAGGTGGTCAAGAGCCGATAGAGATCGGCCGCGTCTTTATTAGTCTCGCGGCCTCGGTCGAACCATGCTACGACCTTGAGTAGCGTTAATCCCGGTAGCGACGCTACGCGTACGCTTAGCTCAGGCTGTATCTCGAGCAAAACGGACGATGCCAACGCCTCTTCGAAACCCGCAACATTCATGACGATGTCGCGACTTGGCGGCCACTCGATCATGCTTTCGCCAGAAGCGACGCCGCGAAACGGGATCAGATCAACGGGGAGAGAGAGTCTCGCGGCCTGTTCAGAGTAGATTAATCGCTGCAGCGCCCTCCCATCAGATTCGAAGTGGCCAGTTGCGACAAGGCTATCTTTCAATAGCGCAAATTGATCCCAACTTTCGACCGCGATTCCAAAATCGATGTCGCGCGTGGCACGGCCTGGCCGCAGACCATGGACGTTAACAAGAATGAGGTCCCGCGCCGTGGCGCCTGCCACAAAGTAATCGCAATGCGCTGCTCGCGCGATCGGATCGATTACACGAAGCACTCGGACGATCGAGGGATCGACGGGACTACTTGGTGGCGTGGAATGCTGGGGCAATTCGTTGTTCATAGATCATCCGAGCGGCCTCCGCGTCGCGGCCGTCATGTGTCGCCAGAAGGTCGGCGTAAGCAAGCAGGGGGGGAACGACATCCGGAAAATCTTTGTCGGGATCAAAGTTCCAGAACGCATCCAGAATTTCGACGTTACCGGTCGCGTCAGCGCGCATCCGTCCTGCTGCGATCAGCGGGGCAATGGGTTCACGGGCATAGATTGTGAATTGGACCGGTTTGAGATACCGTGTCAGCTTCTCTGCTGCTGCCTCGCCTCCCCAGTAGGCGTTCTGTTTCATCAGGTCGGCTTGCTGAAGACGCTCGTTGTCGGCCCGGAAGCGCCTCGGATTGAGTTTGGGGCGCAGCGCTACCGGGTAGTGGGTGACCCATTCTTCGACCATGCGTTCCGGGTCTAGCAGTTTTCGATCTGGTTTTTTCTGGAACCGCAGATATCCTCGTGCTTCGAGATCCTTCATAACCGGCCCCACGGTTCCGAGCGCCACTGCGGCTTGCGCGGCGATCTCACGATAATTCGTTTGAATCAGCGCGGGCCGACACGCGAGAGCAAACGCGATCTGGAGACCGGCAGGGTTCAGGGCGCGAAAGTTCTCCTGGCGAAATTCGATTGGTTTCGTGTTGCCGACCACGTAAACGAGCAGCCCCCGCCCTTCGAGATAAGCATTACCGGCGGTGTCGATGAACGGTAAATGGAGTTGGCGGCAACGTTCGGCGACTTCACGGGTAATGTAGGGTGCGACCAGTAAAGGCGGCTCGCGGTGGGCCTTGCCGTGAGCTTTGATTATCGCCGGGGTCTTGAACCGGTCTACGGCTTTGACCTCGGCGCGGAAGCGGTGTTTTCGTTGGTCTGTGGTCAATTCGATGATGGCGTCGGTCGCGCGGTCCTGGCCCGCTGTAGCCGCGTGGATCTCGGCGTCGAGCCCTGTGGTCCGCTTCAGTGCCTCTAGGGCAGCGTCCAAGATGCGATGTTCGTTGGTCGGCATTGGGACCTCAAGAACCGGCTTCTGTTCACTATTCCGTATTGTACGCGGTACGTGAACATAATGCAATACTGAACATGGCGCGGAAACCACGGGTGGATAGGGTCATCGAACTGTCCTTAGAATGTATGGACTTTTCGGACAAATCAGACCTGGTCATGCGCTCAAGACAGGTGAGCAAATCGGCTGCGCCCAGCATAACCCAAAAGCATCGTAGAATGCCTAACCGTTGCGAAGCCTAGCAAGACAATCCTTCAGTGACGGATCATGGACTGGTGAACGGCGATCGCGCTGACAGCGCTGAAATCGATGTGCTCCGTAGGAAATGCCTTCATCTGGAGGAGGAAAATGCACGACTCCGGAGTCTGCTCGCTGGCCATGGCATTGCTTCTGGAACTGTTGCGAAGCACACGCAACGACCCGCTGAACCGACCCCGAATAGGCCCAAGCTCAGCACCGCGGAGAAGATTGCGTTGTTCCGATCCCTCTTCCGCGGGCGTGAGGACGTGTACGCGCAGAGATGGGAAAGCCCGGACGGCCGTTCCGGCTACTCGCCGCGAACGGAGCGTAACTGGAATGCCTACAACGCCGCCAAGCCAGAGAACCGAAAACGTATCGATAAGGAGACTCGCAAGAATCTTCCACTAACCGACGACGCAATTCACGCCCACCTAACCGGAAAACAGACTCTTGGCGTATATCCGTTGCTACCGGACGAAAGCTGTTGGTTCCTAGCCGTTGACTTTGATAAAAAGACGTGGAAAGAGGATGCCTCGGCGTTTCTTGCAACCTGTCACGAGTTCAACGTGCCCGCGGCATTAGAGCGCTCCCGTTCGGGCAATGGTGCGCACATCTGGTTCTTCTTCGAACGACCCGTTCCCGCCGGAGCGGCACGGCGACTGGGCACGTTGCTCCTGACGCGAACGATGGAACGGCGTCATCAATTGGGGCTTGATTCGTACGACCGATTTTTTCCTAATCAAGACACGATGCCCAAAGGTGGCTTCGGCAACCTGATCGCGCTACCGCTTCAGAAGGTTTCCCGCGAGGCGGGATTCACGGAATTTCTCGACGATGAATTGCGGCCACATGCCGACCAATGGAGTTACCTCGCCTCCATTCAGCGCGTTTCCCAGTTCCAGACGGAGCGGCTGATTGCTGAGGCGCTCCAGCAGGGCGACTTGATCGGCGTCCGGATTGCCTGTATGGACGACGATGATCAGCCCGATCCGTGGACTCTGCCGCCTTCTCGAAAGCGACCCGACAAACCGATTAAAGGACCGCTTCCTTCAACTGTCGAAATTGTCCGGTCTAATCTGCTCTTTATCGACAAGGGGGCGTTTCCGCCGGAAATGCTAAATCGCCTTCTCCGTATCGCTGCATTCCAGAACCCAGAGTTTTACAAGGCACAGGCAATGCGTCTGTCGACCTTCGACAAGCCCCGCGTCATCGCCTGCGGAGAGGATTTACCCCGGCACGTGGCTCTGCCTCGCGGTTGTTTGGCTGAAGTCGTTGCGCTCCTGGAAGGACACGGCATCAAAACGACGCTCCGCGACGAGCGCTTTGCGGGTAGGCCGATTGACGCTGAGTTTCACGGGACCCTGCGGCCGACCCAGGAGGAAGCGGTAGTCAAGATCATGCCCCATGACGATGGGCTGATCTGCGCACCGACCGCGTTTGGCAAAACGGCAGTCGCGGCATGGTTGAACGCGAAACGCAAGACCAACACGCTAGTGATGGTCCACCGCCAGCAGCTGCTCGATCAGTGGCGGGAGCGGCTGGCGATGTTCCTTGGAATTCCAATCGACGAGATCGGCCAAATCGGCGGGGGCAAAACGAAACGAACTGGAAGCATCGATGTAGCGGTCATTCAAAGCCTGCATCGCGAGAGGGAGGTCAAAGACTTTGTTGCCGAGTATGGACACGTGATTGTTGACGAGTGCCACCATCTTTCGGCTTTCACATTTGAGCGGGTGATGCGCCAGGTCAAAGCGAGGTTCGTGGTTGGATTGACGGCAACGCCGACGAGAAAAGACGGGCATCATCCGATCATCTACATGCAATGTGGGCCTACGCGCTTTAGTCTCGGAGTACGCGCTATGACCGACTCAAGTCCCTTCGACCACGTCGTCCTTCCGCAGCTTACAGATTTTCGAATGACCGGCGATGAGGCAGACGCGACCATCCAGGATATCTACTCTGCTCTTGTCACCGATGAGGCGCGCAACCAGTCCATCGTCCGAGACGTGATACACGCCGTCGAATGTGGGCGGTCACCGCTCGTCTTGACAGGTAGAACTGATCATCTCAGCCGACTGGAGGCTGCTCTCACGGGCAAGGTTCGAAATGTGATCGTGCTCAAGGGAGGAATGGGCCGGAGACAGCGCCGGTCTATTAGCGAGGCTCTCGCCAACGTCGGGGATGGTGAGCAACGCTTGATCCTGGCAACTGGCAGCTACATAGGTGAGGGGTTTGACGATGCTCGTCTCGACACGTTGTTCCTGGCGATGCCGATTTCGTGGAGGGGCACGCTTCAACAATACGTCGGACGACTTCATAGGCTTCACGATAACAAGCGTGTCGTCGAAGTCTACGATTACGTCGATACCAACGTCCGAATGCTCGCGCGTATGTACGACCGGCGACTGAAGGGATACGGCGACATGGGCTATAAAGTCTTGTCGACCGCGCAACGGCGGTTGAACATTTAGGCAGTGCAACTCGGCAGGGCCTGAGGGAGGCCGCGAGATTGTGCACCAGGAGGATACGAGTGAACCAGAACTAATGGTCCGCACATTCGAGCGTCTGCCCGTGCAATGCTCGACGAACCGTGACATTGCCGGACTAGCGGTTGGCCGAGCTAGCGCCGCTGCTTTTTGACTGTGCCAAAACTGTGCCCGAATCGCATCTATTCCAACTGAAGGGGTTGCTTTTTGAGCGAAAGCAGATTCCCCAGATTGTTGTAATTGTTAGGATTCAGCGATAAACAGTGGAGCCTTTGGAACAGACTCCTGTCCCTACCCGGCAGGTGCGTCGCCCAGACGCCTTCGGAAGGCGATAGTGCAATTTACCAGAAGCGCGCGTCTGGACCAATCTCCGAATTGCCGACAAACCGGACCGAAGCGTCTCACATCGCAATTCGCGGACGCCTGCGGTAGACTGGCATACACCTTAAGCCCATGGACCCCGGCGACCAACTCGGCCCCTACGAAATCCTGTCTCCCCTCGGCGCCGGCGGAATGGGCGAAGTGTACCGTGCGCGCGATAAGCGGCTGGGGCGCGATGTCGCGCTGAAGATTTTGCCGGCGGAAGTGGCCGACGATCCCATCCGGCGGGCGCGGTTCGAGCTGGAAGCGCGGGCCGTGGCGGCGCTGAATCATCCGAATATCGTGGCCATTTACGACGTCGGCGAGGGGTATATCATCACTGAGCTCGTGGATGGCCGGCCGCTAGGCAGAGACAATCTGGGGCTGCGGAAGACCATTGAGGTGGCGGTGCAGATCGCGAGCGGCCTGGCCGCGGCGCACGATGCGAGGATCGTACATCGCGATCTCAAGCCGGGCAACATTCTGTTGACGCGCGACGGGCGCCCGAAGATCCTGGACTTCGGGCTGGCCAAGGTGCAGGCAGACTCCACCCCAGCGGACACCACGGCAACCCTGCGGACACAGCCGGGAGCGGTAATGGGCACGCCCGGCTATATGAGCCCGGAACAGGTGCGCGGATTCCCGGCTGATTACCGCAGCGACATTTTTAGCTTCGGCGTGATTCTGTACGAACTGTTGTCTGGCAGGCGCGCGTTCCAGGGCCAGACCTCCGTAGAGACCCTGGCCGCTATCCTCAAGCAAGAACCGCCGGATTTGCCCGAGGCCGTACCTGCGGCTTTGCGGCAGATCGTGTCGCACTGTCTGGAAAAAGAGGCGCGAGAGCGATTCCAATCGGCGCAAGATCTTCGGTTCGCACTATCGCAGATTGGCACGCAGAGCGGGAGTTATGGCACGGTTGCGGCGTCACCGCCGCTGGGGAGGGTATGGCTACGGCGCGCGCTGGCAGCGCTGGTATTGGTGGCCGCAACTGCTGCTGTCACCCTATGGCTGAAGCGCGACGTGGGCTTGCCGCGATGGTCCGGTGTGTTGCTGGGCGGCCCGGAGATGGCTCTCAATCCGCGCCTCTCCCCGGACGGCAATTTGCTCGCCTTCAAGGCTTTTGACAACGCCCAGGCGCAGGTGGCCGTAATGAAACCGGAGTCCGGAAACTGGACGGTCCTGACTCATCATCGCGACCGCGGCGCGGTGGATCTGGTCAGTTGGTCGCCGGACGGCTCATTGATCTATTACGGCCGCACCACCGACGTGCCCCACGGTGTTTATAGCGTCCCGGTCCTGGGTGGCGAGGAGCATCTGGTGGTGGAAGACGCGAACCTGCCGGAGGCCTTGCCGGATGGCAGCCTGCTGATCACCCGTCTCAACTCCGCGGGGCGAGCGCTTCTGTACCGTTTTTGGCCGGAGACAGGCCGTCTCAAGGAGTTTCCCCTGGAGAGGCCTCTACATTCCGCGCCTGCCGCTTCCCGCGTGGCGCCGGGAGGTAGCGAAGCCATCACTTATGGAATACCCGTTGGCGGCGGCGAACAAGGTCCCGGCCTCTACGCCATCGATCTTGCTTCAAATTCCATTCGCCGGCTGGGCTTATCAAAGCAGCAGACCGCTGCGTTGCGGGCGTGGACGGTCTCGCGGGACGGCAAGTCCCTGGTGGTCGCGCTCCCCGCCGGATCCATCACCCAGTTATTCACCATTCCTATCAACAGGCAATCCGCCGGAAGAGCGCTGTTCACCGTGACCAGCCCCGTTTGGTATGTCGAGGTCGGCCGGGACCAGAGCGTGTTCGTGAACCCTATGGATCGGTCGAGGGAACTGGTCCGCCTTACGCCGGCTTCCGGACTTACTGAGCGGATCGCCGCCTTTCCATTGCTCGGGGGCTCCGACGAAGTCCTCTTGCTCCCCGACGGGCGAGCGGTGACGCACACCAGCGCTTCCGGCCACGATCGCCTCATGGTGGCGGAAAAAGGAAAGGATCCGATTCCCTTGGTCAACACCCCGGAAGAGACGTCCGGTCCCATGACGTTGGCGGGGCCTCGCGAGATCGCTTTCGTCATCGGACCTGCGCCGCATAGCACGATTGCCATGGCGGACATCGCAACCGGGCGCGTCACCCGCCGCATCGCGCCCAGTAAGGGCGTGATTCGCTCGCTTAGCGCCTCCGCGAACGGCGAGATGCTCTATTTCTGCGCCGCTGGTTCCGTGTGGGCCATTCCGTCCTGGGGTGGGGAAGCGCGCGCGGTTTCTACCGGCGAATACGCCGTGGTGGATCTCTTCCGCCCTGGCCTGATCGTGGTGCGCGGAGAAAGCTCGCACATCCGGATGTTTCACGTCCCGCTGGACGGTACTGGGGAGCGGGAAATCCCGTTGGATCGCTCCCTTCCTTTATACGGAACTCACGCCGGCTTTTTTTCATCCGGGTCCGTGGACGCCACGGGCCGCCTGCTGGTAGCGCTCAGTCCGCTCGACTCGTGGTTCAACCCGCTCGGCATTCTGGATACCGACACCGGGCACATCGTACGAGTCCCTGCCGATAGTTCGAGCGACCACCAATCCGGTGTGTGGACCCCCGACGGCCGGATTCTCTTCACCCAGGTTCCCGCGCGCGCCACCATCTGGAAGTTTCAGCCTCTGGACAAGTAGCCGCCGTTAACGGCGAGCTCCCATCGGTATCGAAGGAGGATTGCGATGGCGTGTGACAACCGATTTCTCAGTCGTACGGAATGGATTACGCACTACTCGGAAACAACCCGGCGGCCAGACTGGCCGCGGAATGCCTACCGATATTCACTGTTAACGTCCCTCCTACAGAACACCATGGCGGTGCCATGCTTGCATCCCGCCGATGTCGAGGAAAGGCTCAGCGTCGCCGATCCTGCCTCAACAGGGGCAATGGTCTCGGTGCTGGAGTCAGCACCCGAATGCGATTGTTGCTCTCGTCAGCGAAGTAAATTTTCCCGGATCGATCTACCACGATACCCGCCGGGAAGCTGACTTCCGCAGCGCTCGCTGGTCCGCCGTCGCCGCTGAACCCGTTTACTCCGCTACCCGCAATCGTGTAGATGAGTCCAGTTGACGCGTCAACCCGCCGTATCCGGTGATTGATTGTATCCGCGATGTAAACATTTCCGTTGACGTCCAGTGCCACTGCTTCGGCATGATTCAGGACCGCGTTCGTTGCCGGTCCGCCATCGCCGCCGAAGCCGCCTTGGCAAATCGGTACGTTCAGGGGAGGGACTCCGGGCGCGCAGACGCTGGACCCGGCGAAGGTAGTCACGATGCCCGTATTCGCTGCCACTACACGAACGCGGGAGTTCTCGTAGTCGGCAATGTAGATGGACCCGCTGCGATCGACCGCCGAAGGAACGGGATCCCAGAACTGAGCGCTGACGGCCAACCCGTTGTCGCCGCCGAAACTGGTGACAAATTGACCGGCAACCGTTTCGATAATCCCGGTATTGGCATTGACTCTTCGAACGCGCGACCAGGAACTGGAGAAATAGAGATGGCCTGCGGCATCTACCGTGATCCCCGTGGGCCGCGAGACTCCCGCATCGACAGCCAGTCCTCCGTCGCCGCTATCCGCCGCTGCGCCCGTTCCGGCAACCGTCGTGATGATTCCGGTTGACATGTCAACTCGCCGAATGCGGTTGTTATCACCGTCGGCAAAGTAGAGGTTCCCGGCGGCATCGAGCGCTATGTTGATGGACCTTCCGATCACTGCGCTGGTTGCCTGACCCCCGTCGCCGCCATATCCTACGATCCCCGTGCCCGCGACTATGCTGGCGCCGCCGTCTTTCACCCAGATTTTGCGGATGAAGCCGCTCCAGTCTCCAACGTAAACATCGCCCGCCGGGTCCACAGCGACGCTCGTCGGATTACTGAAAGGCGCAATGGCGGAGCTGTTGCCGGGGATAGATGAGATTGTGTACTGCTGTGCAAACACCGGCGCACAGGCGAGCAGCAGAATTGTCCGATACTGGGTCATCTCTATGGATTGTGACGCATCCGGAGTCCCACGTCACGTGGTGATCCACACGATTTCGGAATGTTAACCGCCCGTGACCCCCGTCGCTTGGACCAGCGGCGTGCAATACGTCCAAGTGGATCTTTTCGCCGGCGGACTGCGAAACGCGAAGACAGCGGTCCGATTCAAGAGCCACCGTCAGCGTTGGGGTCGGTCGCCGGTCCGGGCGTCAACACCCGGTGGTGCCTCAGGAATAGAATCCCGGCCACGAGCGCGCCACCCGGCCTCGTATCCGTTAATATAACCCGTGAAGGGCCTCTCTCAACTGCCGAACGTGACTGCTTTGGAAAACGCGCCGAAACGCGATCGCATGCAGCCTGCTGGAGGCGGCGGAGACGGAGGAGGGCCCGACGCCGGCGGTCAGTTGCGGAGGACGGCGAAACGGCCGATGCCGTAACCGAGGGCGGCGCCCATGAAGACGTCCGACGGAAAGTGGGCGGACTGAGTGAGGCGAGAGAATCCCACCAGGCTCGACAAGCCGTACGCCACGTAGGGGACCCAGCGATGGCGGGAATACCGGCGGGCGATGACAGTGGCGGCCGAAAAGGCCAGGATGGTGTGGGTTGACGGGAAGCTGCCGATGCCTTTGAGCACGCCGCCGCTATTGCTGAACCAACTATCGGTGAGTCTGGCGTTGGCGGGATAGTCCTGGGGCCGCGCGCGGCGGCCGATATCTTTCACGATGGTCGACAGAATTGCCGAGTCGGCCATGGCTTCCCCGGCGAGCAGCGCGGTTTTTTGGGTGTAGGGATGCTTGCCGATGGTTCCAGCGAGAAGCAGCGACACGGGCGCGATCCCAATGCCGACGCCGGTGGCCATTCCGGTGAAGACGGAGTTGAAACCCTGGAAAGAAGTGGTGCGGTGGAAATAGCCCGCGGTGTGGGCATCGGTGGCAACCAGGGCGGCGGTGAAGGAGATGACCGCGAGGGCCGGGATCCAGCGGCGATTGTGGGGCGCGCGGATGGGAAA
>CABEDY010000240.1_pt1 | contig 25557 bp, 25 predicted proteins | sample 3423171 | NCBI WGS metagenome assembly CABEDY01 (sample SAMEA5534333, study PRJEB31848) | metagenome | biome: tundra; feature: field; material: soil | place: USA | collected 2013-05 | depth 0.15 m | reverse complement strand
TGGGTCAACTGCAGCGCGCTGCCACCCGGCTGGGCGTCGGCGAGCGCGTACAATTCATGGGGCAGCGGTCTGACATCCCACAGTTGCTGGCGGCTGCCGATATTTTTTGTCAACCGAACCTGGGGCCGGAGCCGTTCGGTATCGTGTTCATTGAGGCCCTTTGGGCTGGGCGTCCGGTAGTCACGACGGCAATTGGAGGCGCCGTGGAGATTGTCGACGAGTCATGTGGACTGCTGGTTGAGCCGGGCAACCCCGCTTCCTTGGCTGCGTCCCTGCATCGATTGATAGAATGCCCCAAACTACGAGCGCGTCTGGGGCAAGCTGGCGCAGATCGTGCCCGGCTGCTTTGTGATCCAGCGTCCCAGATGAAGAAGTTGATGGATTTGTCGCGAAGCGGAATGGGCGGCGGGAGGGACGTCTAGCTTTCATGAGCCTCTTGAAGCGCGTATTCGCCGAGGCCATGAGAGTGACGGCACGCCGCTGCTCGAGGGGGATGACTCGCGCCTTGGAACCACCGAAGCGGATGGACCTCAGGAAGGCCGGCAAATGCTCGCGATAGCTCTTTGCGGCCTGGCTTTTGTTGTTTGTTACTTTGCGGGACGGCGCTCGCTGGGCCTGGGGGTGGTCGCGGTACTCGTGTTTGGCTATTTCTACGGTATCCTGCGCGCGAATCTACTCACTTCGGCCTCCCATTTCATATTTGACACAGGCCTGCTCGGACTTTATCTATCCACCAAGTGGCAGGTGTCCAATCCGGCTGAGAAGAAGCGCATACGGCCGGTAGTGTATTGGACGGTCATTCTGATCCTGTGGCCCGTTCTTATGGTTCTCATGCCATTCCAGCCCTTGTTGATATCAATAGTGGGGCTGCGCGGGAACATCTACTTTATTCCTCTCCTGCTTCTTGGGAGCCGGTTCACGAGCAAGGACGTCATCCAAGTCTCCGTTGGACTTGCCATTCTGGACGTGGTGGCGTTGGGATTTGCCGGAGCGGAATACTTCCTGGGTGTGCCACGGTTTTTTCCGTACAGCCCGGTCACGGAGATCATTTACGCCAGTGGCGACGTGGCCGGCGGTTTCCTTCGAATCCCATCTATCTTCAGCAGTGCGCACGCGTTTGGGGGCACCATGGTCGCATCCATGCCGTTTCTGATCGGGTTATGGGCCGGCACCCAGAAACCTATATACCGGTTGCTGGGTCTGATCGCCATTCCAGCGGCGCTCGTTGGCGTACTGATGTCAGCCACTCGTCAGAATTTCGTCTTTGGTTCCTTGATGGTTGTTTTCACCTTGCTCGCGATTCCCATGAAGGGTACACACAGACTGTTCTTTCTGCTCATTCTCGGCGTCGTGGCCTACATTGCCCTTAGCAACGCGCGTTTCCAGCGGTTTAAGACACTCGACGACAAGGAGTACCTCGCCACACGAATCGCAGGCAGCGTGAATCGCAACTTCTGGGAGATTCTGTCCGAATATCCGATGGGGAACGGATTGGGCGGGGGTGGCACCAGCATGCCCTATTTTCTGCAGGGACAGGTACGGAACCCAATAGGAATGGAAAACGAGTACGCACGAATCCTGGCTGAGCAAGGTATAGTTGGCTTCCTGATATGGCTGAGTTTTTTGGTTTGGGTCTTTTCCCGTGTTCGGATTACTTTTGCGAAGGGGCCCTGGGCGATTCCCAGGAGGCTGTTGTGGGGCTTTATCGCCACCGCCTTCGGAACAGCGTGGATAGGAACAGGACTCCTCACTTCCATCCCCCTGACGGTGCTGCTAATCATGGGGACCGGATGGATGGTAGTGCCGTTGGAAGGCAACGCGCCGGCGGGAGCTCCGCTGCGCTGGGCTGTTCCGCGGTCCGTCAGAATTCAGGCCGCAATCCGGTAACAGAATCGCCGGAATTCATTTCATGGAGTTTTGTCTCCACAGTAAAGGATTATCGATATGAACGGAACACAACTTACGACCATGGAGCGCTTCATCAATGATGTTCACCACGAAGCGCTTCGCAACGATTATCCGAACTTTGTCAACAAGATCCGTACCCTCTCTGGATGAGACGGGAATGGCCGTCCTTGATGAATTCATCCATCCTGATTTCTTGGCAGAGCTTCGCGCTAGTGTGGAACAATTGACACCGCTGTGTTACGAAGGTGAAAAGCGGAAATACCTGAGTGGCCATGAGCTCGAGCACACCGGGTTTTACGAAGTCAGGTTCTCTGAGTTTACAATCCAGCTCGTGAATGACATTCTCGCGGACTTCAATATTCACCTGGATGCCTCCGACATCCATCCCGTGTTGAACATCCTGGTAGGTGAGAAGGGCCAGGACAGCGTGAAAGGCTGGCATTTCGACGCCACTTATTTGACGATTGCGATGCCGGTAGTAATGCCCCCGCCTGGCGACCGGGACGGGAAGTTCCGCATCTGGCCGAACGTCCGCCCGTTTTCCCAGAGTTCATGGCGGAACCAGCTGTATTGCAAGCTTGCGAAGAGTGGTTTACTCCCACGGGTCGCAAAGAACTATGCGGTTAATTTTATTCCAGGCAATCTGTATTTGTTCTATGGTTTCAGATCGTACCATGGAACTGACTCGTTGGATGCGACTCAGCTCCGCGCGAACTGTCTCATGAATTACGGCGGCCCATTTTTTGATCTCCAAAAGGGCAAGCCCATCCGGTATGCGAAGTAGAACTGCGAAAGGCCCGGCTCTGCCCGTTTGTTTGGATCTTGAGCATGCGGCAGAGATCCTGCCACGACGGCCGCGCCGCATACCCTGCAATGCGTCAACAGATATCCATTCGAGAGGCTAGAGGCGCAGTTAGCCCCTGCGGTACAATCTCATGCGGCAAACGATAGTGTTGTCAGCGAATGCGAGTCCGCAACGCGGGGGACAGGGACTGAATTTGTATCACATGGTGAATGGACTGCGAGGCTGTTTTGACGTTGTATTGTTTTGCCGGGACGCCTTTCCGGCCGTAAAGACGCAAATTGTGCCTCCCTCCATCTTGAGCTCGTGGATTGGAAAGGTCCCGGTGGTTCGCCGGCATCGAGATTTGCAGAACCGCTGGTCCGACGTGCATTTCGATGAGTACGTTGCCCGCAGGCTTCCTCCAGCTAAGCTTTTTCAAGGCGTCGGCGGCCAGTGCTATCACTCTTTGGAAAGGGCCAAGACTCTGGGTTGCCGGACGGTGGTGGATTCGATCACGACGCACATTGACGATTTTTTCGACCATCAGAAGCGAGAATGCGCGAAGTTTAACGTCCGACCTGCGATTGGCGACCGGATGCGAGACCGCACCAGGAAGGAGTACAGCCGCGCGGACCTAATCCGAGTGTTATCGGAGCATGCACGGCGAACGTTTCTGGAGAGAGGCTTCCAGAACGTCATCGTGGTACGGCCGCGCCTGGATGTTTCGGAATTTCCCGAAGCGAAATTTCAGGAAGGCAAGTTCCGCGTCAGCTTCGTAGGTTTACTCGAGCCATGGAAAGGGTTTCACTATCTGGCGGACGCCTTCAATGCGCTGGACCTGCCCAATGCTGAATTGGTCTTCTGGGGCGCACCCGGGACGCGGTCCGTGTCGCATTACTTGCAAGATCTGATGAGGCGGAATCCGAACATCCACGTTCGTCCGGTGGAGGTTCGTACCTGCTATGGCGAGGTGTATGCCAAATCGAGCGTGCTGGTGCACCCTTCGCTTTCCGAGGGTTTTGGCTATGTTGTGGCAGAAGCCATGGCCAGCGGTATTCCGGTGATCGTTACGCGGAACGCAGGGGCAGCCGATCTGGTGGAGGATGGGAAGAACGGGTACGTTGTGCCAGCGGGCGATCCGGAATCGATCCGGGACCGCTTGGCTCACCTGGCGGCGCATCCCGAGTTGTTGGAGAAGATGGGCCGGGCAGCGCGTCAAACGATGCTGGAACGCCACGATGACGAGTGGCGGAAGTATGCGGACGCGCTGGAACAGCTGATCGCCTGATTTCTGAAAACTGCCTTGGTTTTCTGATTCTTCAAGCATATGTCTGAACCCACAGCAGTCATATTGTGCGGCGGTAAGGGAGAACGGTTGAAACCCTTCACGGACAATCTGCCGAAGGCCCTGGTACCGCTGCAGGGCAGGCCGTTGCTCTATCATCTGATGAATTATCTTGCGCTGGCGGGGATCACGCGCTTTGTATTGTGTGTCGGCTATAAGGCCGAGTGCATTGAGCAATTCGTTGGCGAGTGCGCCAAGCCCGGCTGGAAGGTCAATTGCGTCAATTCCGGAGACTGCAGCATGGCGGATCGAATCCGGGATGCCCGCCCGTACCTCCCCGGACAAGCGCTGATCTGCTACGGCGATATTCTGGCCAACGTCGACCTGGCGGCTTTGCAGCGCGAGCATCGGAAAAGCGGGGCGCTTGCGACACTCTCGGTCTACCCACTGCACAGCCCCTTCGGGGTCATTCAATTCGATGAGGCGAATCGCATCACGAAGCTGGCCGAGAAGCCCGTGCTGCCCTATTGGATCAACATTGGATTCATGCTTTGCGAGCCGCAGTCTTTTGAATATCTTCAGCCGCAAACGGACATGATGGAATTTTCAGAGTCTCTGAGGAAGGCTGGCGCTTTGTTCGCGTATCAGCACCGCGGGAGACACCTCACAGTCAATACCGAAAAGGAGCGAATGCAGGCGGAAGCGCAGATGACCGATTTCGCGACCGTCATGGATTACCAGGCGATATGAAAGATAAACGCGTACTTGTGACTGGTGGTTCGGGATTCATCGGATCGCATCTTGTCAAGAGTCTCTTGCAAGCGGGGGCCAAAGTAGCGGTAACCGTCCGTTACGGCAACATCGTCAAGAACATCCGGCTGTCGGACTGCTGGAGTTGCATAGAGGTAATTGAGGCGGACTTGCGCAACCGCGGCGCACTCGAAGCAATCCGGCGATTCGACCCGGAAGTAGTCCTGCATTTGGCGGCCTATCAACACGTCGGCGAAAGTTTCGGGCAGGTGGAAGAGTGTTTCGACGTCAACGCGAAAGGCACCGCCAACCTGTTTGATGTCTGCCATAACGTGCCTAAGTTTGTCTATATCGCCACGTCGGAAGTCTACGGTCTGCAGCAGACCGTGCCCTTCGTGGAAACAATGGAGCCAAGTCCGCTGTCGCCTTACGCAATTACCAAGTATGCAGGCGAGATGTATTGCCGCATGAAGCAGCGCATGGGCGGCCCCACGTCGGTCGTCATTCTGCGGCCGTTCAACGCATTCGGCCCCTACCAGAGCACCAAGGCGATTATTCCTGAACTCATCCTGAAATGCCTGCGGGGCGAGCCGATCCGCACCACTCCGGGCGAGCAGACCCGCGAATTCAACTTTGTCACCAATTTGACCGACGGTATGATTCTGGCGGCGCAACACCCAGAGGGGTTCGAGGGACCAATGAACCTTGCAGGGGGTGAAGAGGTGCCCATCCGCGATCTGGTGCGAAAGATCGTCGATCTCACCGAATCGCGTTCCCGCGTCGAGATCGGCGCCTTGCCATACCGGCCCAACGAGATCTGGCGCATGCGTGGCGACGGGACGCGTGCGCGGCAAGTGCTCGGATGGAAGCCGCAGGTGAGTCTGGAAGCGGGTCTGAAAATCTCCGTCGATTGGTACCGGGATCAAATCGCTCGAGGCAACCCATCCATCTGCAATGCCTGAAGTCCGCCTTCGCCGTGCGCAGCATTCAGGAGACACGAGCTTTCGGGAGTATGGGTGTGCGAGTAGTCGCGTGCTGGGAAGCCAATGGTAGGTGATTCTGTCCTGGTCACCGGCGGCTCCGGCTTCATCGGCCGGCACTTAGTGCAACAGCTAAGCAAGCGCGGCTATAAGGTCCGCGTGCTGGTACGCCGGGTTCCACCGGCAGGTTTTGGCCAGGCTGTCGAAGTGGTAGTGGGAGATCTGACTAAACCTGAAAGTTACGCCTCGGCCTTGGCCGGCGCCACCGCAATTGTCCATGCGGCTCTCACCGGCGGCTTGTCCGGGGATCTTGAGGTGGCTGAGACACTCGGAAAACTCAGCGCTCAGGCCGGAGTCCGGAAGTTCATACATCTCAGCAGCATCGCCGTTTATGGCAACCCATCGGATGGCAACATCACCGAAGACACGCGGCCGATTCCGGCATCGGACGCATACTCGCGCACGAAATTAGCCATCGAGGAAAGACTGCAGGCATCTTCCGAGATCCCTGAGGTCGTCATTCTCCGGCTGGGCTGCGTCTACGGTCCGGGACCGGGCTGGTGGACCCATGGCCTGCTGAGTATGATGGAACGCGGCCAGCTGATCATGGTTAACGGCGGAACTGGAACCGCCAACCTGATCCATGTTGCGGATATTGCTGCAATAGTCTTGCTCCTGATCGAGCGTTCCAATCCGGCCTTCGACATCTGGAACGTTACCGATGGAATGCCGGTTACGTGGAGCCGCTATTTTTCCGAGCTTGAAAAGATTTTAGGACGATCGGCCACGATTTCCATGACTGTCGCGGAGGCGCAACAGTACGGAAAACATTGGTTGCGGCCATCCCTAATGCGGCGCGCGATTCGCAAGTTGATGGGTGGTCGGCGCATTCATCCGTTGGATGACCGCGCCATTGAAGGATTTGCAAGTCGAGCGGTGTTCAGCAACCAAAAGGCATCCACGACACTTGCCTTCACGCCAACGTACGATCTGGATGCTGGCATGCGGACCGTAGCACGGTGATTCATCGGCGGTCGGGCTCCGGCGAGTTTCTTCGAACAGGAGCCCCCATGGAATCGGCGCTGTGACGTATACAGAGACGTATCGAAACAGATCGACTGCAGGTTGTGGACAGGACCGGGATGTCTCGTAGCAAAAGGTTTCTCAGCGGCGCGGCTCTCTCCTACGCGTATCAGGCGTGCTTTGCGATTGCCGGAATATGGTTGACACCCTTTTATCTGCGCGTCCTGGGCGCGCACGATTACGGGATCTGGCTGGTCGGCTTACAGGTACTGGCTTTCCTGCTCCTTTGCGACCTCGGCGTCATTTCAGTTCTTCCACGTGACGTAGCTCACGCCAACGGGCGCGAGCTAACCGGATCAGACCCAGCTGAGCTTCCGACACTGATCGGACGCACCGCCAAGATAGTTCTGCCCCAGACTGTGTTAGTCGGTTTGGTAGCGCTGGCCCTGTTCCTTCTTCGGCCGAGTGCGGCTACCGGGTTGCGGGGTTCGGTGGCCTTGGTTTTGTTGATCTTCGTAGTCACCTATCCGTTTCGGATCTTTCCGGCGATTTTACAAGGCCTGCAGGACCTCACGTTTCTGGGGCAATTGCGCGTTTGCTTGTGGGCAGTCTCGGTTGGGCTTACCGTCCTTCTGCTCCTGCTTGGGATACGCTTCTTTGCCTTGGCTTGTGGCTGGTGCTTGGTGGAGGCGGGCAGCAACCTGGGCGCGATGGTTCGGCTGTATCGGATCCGTCCCGATTTGCTGCGGCCCACGATCTGGAAGAAGACCGGGGCGTTCCAGTGGCGCTGGCTCACGCGAGGCTTATGGGTGAGCCTCGGCCAGACTTCCAACACATTCATTGCCGGCGTGGATCTGTTGATCATTGCCAGCGTGCTCGGGCCCGCCATGGTGGTGATTTACTCTTGCACCGGGAAACTGGTGCAAGTCCTCCAAAACCAACCGCAGAGTCTGGCGAGTTACGCGCTGCCCGGCTTGAGCCAGATGAAGGCGAGCGAATCGCGCGACCGGATCCGAACCGCGGCCACTTGTCTTACTCAGGCCATGGTTCTTGTAGGCGGTGGGGTCTTCTGTGTTGTCCTACCTCTAAATCAGCAGTTCGTCGCTCACTGGACTGGATCACGTTATTTCGGCGGTATTGGATTGACCGTGCTGTTTCTGATGAATTTCATGGCCCGGCTGATTGACTATACGCTGGCCCTGTCCCTCTTCGCTTTTGGGTACGAGAAGCTTTACGCCATCCGCGCGTTACTGGACAGTTTGTTGAGTGTGGCTTTGGCCAGTATCTTGGTGGGACCGTTGGGATTGAAAGGAGTTCTACTCGGTTTTCTCTGCGGGGCTGTCTTCGTGGCCATTCCCATGGACCTTTATCTTTTCGCCCGCGAATTTGAAGTCTCTATCGTGGAAGCTGCCCGGCCCTACCTTCCGTATCTCTGGCGTACTGTGGCCGTCGGGTGCGCAGCCTATGCCGTCCTGTCGCGAATCGAGATTCCCAATCTGGTTGTTTTAGTGATCGCAGCGGTAGCAGTGGGTCTGGTGTACCTCCTCGTGGTGTGGACTTACCTGCGCCGTAGCGAACTGGGAGTTTACATCAACTCCGCAATAACCAGCTTGCAGGCCGCCATGAGAACACGCGTACTCAGTTGGTCGAATAACTCGTAACCAGCGCCATGCCATTGCAACCTACCATCCGCATGGAACGTTCAGGCCTGCAATGGGGAACCGTGCCAGCCAGGCGCCAGCCTGGACGCCGGAACTTCGCAGGCTGCAAAACACTGAGTATTGTTCAGACCGCGGAGCCACGTTGTGAGGGCGGAGGGAATCGCATCCACTCCAAATTGGCCCGCAATTATGGAGAATGAACACGCACCTTCGCGCGCGCTACCAGCTCCGGGACTGCTCGGAGCTGCAAGGAGTTCCGAAACCCCCTGTCAGACCGCCGCAAAGGCGAAGCCGTTGAAAGCTCCCCTCATTTGGCACATCATCACGTGCGAGTTTCCTCCGCAGTCAGGTGGCGTGAGTGACTACGCCCATTTGGTCGCGAACGGGTTGGCTTCCTTGGGGGACGAAGTACACGTCTGGTGTCCGGAGCGGGACCAAACGGCTCCGCAAGCGGGCCACGTGAATGTATACGCTACCCTGGGCAAGTTTGCGCCGAGCGACTTGAGGGCCACGGGTCGAGCGCTCGACCGCTTTCCGGGTCCACTGCGCCTGCTGGTGCAATGGGTACCGCACGGCTACGGCTACAAGTCGCTAAATTTGCCTTTCTGCATTTGGCTTTCATATCGTAAATGGCACCATGGCGACCAAGTAGATCTGGTGGTGCACGAACCATTCCTCCCATTCAAAAAGGGCAAGTGGCGCCAGAATGCCGCGGCAATAATGCATCGCGTGATGATGATGGTCTTGCTGCGAACCGCCGACCGGGTCTGGCTCTCGACACCCGCCTGGGAGAAAATGATACGGCCCTTCAGCTTGGGGCGGCGGCACACTTACAACTGGCTCCCTTTGCCGAGCAACGTACCGGTCGTGGAGGATCCCGCCGCGGCTTGGGCTATTCACGCGAAGTACTCGCCCAAAGGGTTCTTGATCGGTCATTTCGGTACATTCGGTAGTCCTATCACACCGATACTACAGGCCATAGTTCCCCCCTTGCTGCGGCGAACGGAGCACGCCTCCCTGATCTTAATTGGGCCGAGGAGCAGCGGTTTCCGTGACCGCCTGGTTCAAGAACATCCGGATCTCGCGAAAAGGATCCATGCTGTCGGGCCCATCGATGCACGGGATGTGCGCCTTTCCGCGCACATCAGATCCTGCGATTTAATGATCCAGCCCTATCCGGATGGGGTTACCAGCCGGCGCACCTCGGTAATGGCCGCCCTCGCGCATGCGCGGCCCACCGTGAGTACGTCCGGCCCCTTAACAGAGCCATTCTGGGACAGCAGTGGTGCGGTGGCTCTGGCGCCGGCCGGCGACAATGAAGCTTTTGTGGAGTCCGCACTGCGAATCTTGGGGGACCCACAACACAGGTCCTCGCTGGGAGAAGCCGCGGGGAAATTCTACCGGCGGGAGTTCGATGTTGAGCGCATTATTGAGCGCCTGCGTGCGATTGACCAGGGCGCGGAGCCGGGGTGGGCGGAGCCGAAAGGCCGTTGAGCCGGAGATGCGGATACTAATCGCGACTTCCCTCAGGGGAATCGTGGGTGGGATCGAGACCTACTTACAGATCCTTATCCCGGCGTTACTGGAGCGCAGGCACGAGGTTGCTTTGGTGTACGACCATGCGAGCGCCCAGAGTGCCACCGTGGATCCACCGGACGCGAAGATGCCACACTGGAAGAGCAGCGACTTACTGAAAGACCCTGATCTTTGGCAGGAACTGGCGCAATGGAAGCCGGACGTAGTCTACTCGCACGGCCTGGAATCGATCGACGCCGAGAAGACATTGCTGAAGAACTACCCCACGGTCTTGTACAAACACGACTACCGGGGAACCTGTGCCACCGGGCGAAAATGTCATGCTTTTCCCCATATGAAACCTTGTGGCCGAACCCTGGGACCGATGTGTCTTGTATTTCATTACCCCCGCCGTTGCGGTGGACTGAACCCGCTCGTAGCTGGGAAAGCCTATACCAGGCAGAAGGCGTTCCGGTCGTTACTTGCGGATTACCAAGCTGTTCTGGTGGCCAGCAGCCATATGCAACACGAGTTGGAGCGGCACGGTGTGAGCCCCGCTAAGCTGCACTTGACGCCTTTGCCGGTTGCCGGCGCCGATCGCCGAACGATGCCCACCGTCAAGATACCGCAGGGAAGGCTCCTGTTCGTGGGACGTCTGGTGGATGTAAAGGGTGTCCGCTTTCTGATCGAAGCGATCCCGGAAGCAGCTAAAAGGCTCGATCGGCCACTTACGCTAACCGTTGCAGGCGATGGAAGCGAGCGCCAAAAACTTCATGACCTGGCTGGCCGCCTTCATGTCAACGCGGAGTTTCCGGGTTGGGTCGACCCCGCGAAACGGCGGGATTTGATGCGTCAGGCGGATCTCTTGGCCGTTCCAAGTCTCTGGCCCGAACCGTTTGGACTGGTAGGCGTCGAAGCTGGCTGTCTCGGAACACCAGCCGTTGGTTATGCGGTAGGCGGTGTTCCGGACTGGCTCATTCCGGGAAAGTCTGGCGAGTTAGCATCGGGCGATCCGCCCACGGTGCAGGGCTTGGCCGAAGCGATTGTACGGGCCTTGTCAGATCCGGAGCACTATCAGAAACTTCGTTTGGGAGCCTGGGAAATGGCGAAGAAGTTCACTCTGGAGCGGCACCTCGATCAATTAGAGCTCATTCTCGCTCAGCCACAACTGATGCGATTAACCGGCGCCACACTGCCCGAGCCGAGTGTTCACCCTCTTATCTAGATGAATCGCGCCGAGAACGCTGCCGCTGCAACAACACTCGCCCAGGACGAGGCGCCGTGCCATCTGCCAAGAGTCGCTCTCGTGTGCGACTTTCTCGAGGAAGGCTGGCCGAGCATGGACCTGTTTGGAGACATGCTCGCCGGCTCTTTCCAGAGCGGTCATGCCAGCGAGATCGCGGTCGCACAACTGCGTCCTCCTGTACGCCGGCGTTTTTCGTCTCTGCCGTTGGCGGGAAGCTCCGGGTTCCTTTGGAATGCGGACCGCTTTCTGAATCGATTTCGCGACTATCCGCGGTGGCTCGCGAAGCAAGCGGCGAAGTTTGATCTATTTCATATTGTCGATCACAGCTACGCTCAGCTTGCCCTTGATTTGCCGCCCGGGAGGACCATCGTCACCTGTCATGATTTAGATACGTTTCGTTGCGTGCTGGAGCCCCAAGCTGAGCCGCGGCCCCGATGGTTTCGAGTGATGACCCAGCGAATACTGGACGGTTTCTTGCGATCCGCGCACGTGATCACGCCTAGCGTCTCAACCAGGTCGCAGTTGTTGCAGCATGGATTGTTCCGCGAGGAGCGCGTCACAGCAATTCCTCCCGGCGCAGATCCCATTTTCTCCGCGCCACTCGATCCCGCGGCGCGCGAGGAAGCAGTGCGCCTGGTGGGTGGAACCGATCGGGTCTTCCTGTTGCACGTGGGTAGCACCATCCGCCGCAAGAGGATCGATGTGATGCTGCGCGTGTTTGCCAGAGTACGGAGGGAGTTTCCTGGTATCGCGTTGGTGCGGGTCGGTGGAGCGTTTAGCCGCGAACAGGCACACCTTGCAAACGACCTCGGCGTGGCGGCAAGCATCTTGCACGCATCGTATCTGTCCAAGGCCACGCTGGCCGCCATTTACCGTAAGGCGGCCATCCTGCTCCAGACTTCGGATGCCGAGGGCTTCGGGCTGCCTGTGATCGAAGCGATGACCTGCGGTTGCCCGGCTCTGGCCAGCGACATAGCACCACTTCGGGAGGCCGGCGGCTCGGCCGCAGAATATTGCCCGGTTGCGGACGTCGAGGCCTGGAGTGAGACCTTGCTGAAGCTGCTGCGCGAGCGCGAGGCCCGACCGGATCAATGGGAGGCCCGGCGGGCGGGTGCTCGACGGCATGCCTCCGTGTACACTTGGTCCGAGAATGCGAACCGTACATTGGCGATCTACCGCCGGGTTATCCATCAGGCGAGTACGACCATGGCCTGCTCCTCGTGATGGAACTGCATGGTTCTACGGATACGGTGGCCGATGCCTTCGAGAGAGCGTTTCGAACTCCAGCGTGCCCCGTAGAGCCGTCCGAGCGCGCCGCCCATTGGGACCCTCGCGATCGCCGTTCCGGGGAGAGCGGGAAGAAATTGATGAGGGCGTGAGCTCCCGGGTGGGACAGTAGGCGCATGAGCCAACGAATCCGTGTTTTGACGATCGGCCATTCCTACTGCGTCGCGTTGAATCGCGCCGTGGTTCGAGAACTGGCGCGCGATCCGGAGTTTGACATCACGGTCGCGGCGCCGCGTTTTTTTCGCGGTGATCTGCGGCCAATCGAGATCGAACCCGAACCTCCCGGCTCACCGCTCCGGATCGTTCCTCTGGACACGAAGTGGAGTCGTTTCATACACGTCTTCCGTTTCGATGGCCTGGCCCTGAGAGCTCTGATCGATGACGGAGACTTTGACCTTGTCCACGCCTGGGAAGAGCCGTATATTTTCGCTGGCTATCAGATCGCCAGAGCAGTTAAGAACAGCCCCGCAAAATGCTGTTTTGCTACTTTCCAGAATTACGTGAAGCGCTATCCGCCGCCCTTTGGCTACTTCGAGCGTACAGTCCTGAAGCGCGCGGACGGATGGATCGCCTTCGCTGGTCTGGTATTTCAGGCAATGCTGGACCGCGGGTATCCGGCGGCGACCGGACGAATACTCGATGTGGCCGTTGACCTCAGCCAATTTCGGCCGCTGCCTTCCGCAACCAAGGCCGAAGTGCTCGAAGAGCTGGGGCTCACGCCACCTGTAGTTGGTTTTGTAGGTAGACTCGCCCTGGCCAAGGGCCTGGACGTTCTCATGCAGGCGATGGAACAAATCGGCTCTTCGAGGCCGTGGCAGCTATTGCTTTTGGGTAGTGGAGAGTACAAGGAAAAGGTGCTGCATTGGGCGGCCAGGAACGGCTGGCCAGATCGGGTAAAAATCATACTCGCGAAACACTCCGAGGTGCCCCGAAACCTGGGTTGCATGGACCTGCTGGTGGCGCCCAGCCAAACCCTGAGAAACTGGAAGGAACAATTCGGCCGGATGATCGTGGAGGCCTTTGCGTGTGGCGTACCTGTGATCGGCAGCGATTCGGGAGAGATCCCCTACGTGATTGGCGACGCCGGCAAAGTGATCCCCGAGGCTGATGTGAAGGGTTGGGCGAGCGCCATCGAGCAGCTCCTGGAGAATTCCGAGCTGCGTGAGGAGTTGAGCAAGCGAGGCTTGGAGCGTGCCCAGCGATACTCAGCCAGCACCGTGGCGCAACAGTACCGCGAGTACTTCCGTTGGCTCGTACGCTCCGATGAAGGTTTTTCGTCCGGCCTTGAAGAGGGTCCAGAATGAAAATCGCTTACGTTTTACATGACTATCGGCGCGCGGGCGTTGGTCAGACTCGCTACGTAGGCGAGTTGGCGCGGCGCTTCAGCCACAATCACGAGGTTCACGTGTTCGCGAACCGGATTGAACGCGACCTGGACAGCATTCGTTTCCATCATGTTCCCGCCTGCCGGTGGAACGCTCTAGCAGGAACCTTGACGTTCGCCCTCACTTCGAGCCTGCAGATCCACAATGGATTCGACATCATTCATAGCCAGGGTTTTTGCGGCTTTTACGGAAACGTCTTCACGGCTCATATCTGCAATCGTGCCTGGCATCGTGCCCTGCAAAAACTGGAGGGAGGAGTTACACTGCGGGAATCGATCTTCAATGCCTTCGCTACGGGCTTGGAGTATGCGACCTATCGCCGGTCGCGCGGCTGCGAAGTGATCGCCGTCTCCCAGCGGGTCGCCGACGACATCCGGACACTATATCATTGTCCGGCTTCGATGCATGTGATCTACCATGGCGTGGATTTACAGCTATTTTCGCCGGAAAAACGGCCTCTTTTCCGGAAACAAGTGCGTGAGGAACTGGGGCTCGGGCCGGATTTTACGTTTCTCTTTGTAGGGCACCTGCGGAAAGGAGTGCCGCGTTGCCTTCAGGCACTGTCCCGGCTCCCACAGGGAACGCTGGTCTGCGTGTCCTCCACTCCCGCCGATTCCTATCGCGCGCTAGCGGAGCGGCTGGGCCTGGGCCAGCGTGTGCGCTTTGTCGGTTTCACCGATCAAGTGGAACGAATCTATGCGGCCGGGGATGCACTCCTGCTGCCTTCCCCCTATGACTCTTTTGGTATGGTTGTAACAGAAGCCATGGCCTCGGGATTACCGGTGGTAGTGAGCCGTGAGGCTGGGGCTTGTGAACTCATCCAGAACGGCGTCAATGGTCTGATCTTGAACGACGTCAACAGCGAGTCCGAGCTGGTTGGTCTGATGCAATCACTCGTGAACGACCCCGAACGGGCCGCCTCGATGGGGCGCGCCGCCCGGCAAAGCGTTGAGAGCCTGTCCTGGGACTCGGTGGCCCGGGAGACCATGCAGGTTTACGAGGAGTTGTTAGCAAGCAAGGAATCGTCGAAGATCCTGACGGCGAAGCGGTATCAGGACGGTTGATTTATGAACGAGAAAGCAAGGAAAGCACTGGCCGGTGGCCAGTCAAACGGAGGATCTTCCCTATGAAAACGATCATCACTGGCGGCGCGGGCTTTATCGGGTCCAACGCCGCTAGCCGTTATTTGCGGCGTGGCGACCATGTAGTCGTGGTGGACAACCTGTCGCGTGAGGGCGTCCGAAAGAACCTGGACTGGCTGCGGTCCCAGGGCTCCCTGGAGTTTGTGCAACTCGATATCCGCGAAGCTGAAGGACTCGCCAGGCTGTTTCACAAACACTCCGACGCCGATAAAGTGCTCCATATGGCGGCTCAGGTCGCTGTCACCACCTCGGTGATAGCGCCGCGAGAGGATTTCGAAGTGAATGCGCTTGGCACTTTCAACGTCTTGGAAGCCATGCGGAAGGCTAACATGAAAGCCCCCATCCTCTACGCCTCGACCAATAAAGTCTATGGGGAGATGACTGAAGTCGGGACCATGGAGAAGAACGGGCGTTACGCCTATCGGTCCCTTCCCCTCGGGGTGCCCGAGGACCGAATCCTCGATTTTCACTCTCCGTATGGTTGTTCGAAAGGCTCGGCCGACCAATATGTGATCGATTACCATCGCATCTATGGCCTCCGCACGATCGTGTTCCGGCAATCCTGCATTTATGGCTATCGCCAATTCGGCGCCGAGGACCAGGGTTGGGTCGCGTGGTTCATGATTGCCAGCCAGTTAGGCCGCCCTATTACAATCTATGGCGATGGCAAACAGGTGCGTGACATTCTCTTTATCGACGATCTCCTGGACGGGTATGACGCGGCGTTTGCGGCGGGTGACAAATGCATCGGTCGCGCCTATAACATTGGAGGGGGTCCGGAGAATGTTCTTTCTTTGCTGGAGCTGCTGGCCTATATCGAGAAGCGCCGGAACGCCAAGCTACCCTATGACTTTGCGGACTGGCGGCCAGGCGACCAGAAGGTCTTCGTCAGCGACATCCGCCGCGCATGCAACGAACTCGGCTGGAAACCAAAAATCAACTGCGCTCAAGGCCTCGAGCTGCTTTACGATTGGGTCAGCGGGAATATGGAATTATTCTTGGGCCAGGCTCCCGTGGTTGCTTGAGTGGAAATGTCGCCTGCACTGCCTTCAGCAATTTTCCCGCCCCCCAATGCCATGTCTCGCAGGTTGAAAGTCCTCCACGTTGGCAAGTTCTATCCACCGCACATGGGTGGCATCGAAACTCATCTGCAAGCACTCTGTGGAGAACTCCGAAAATCGCTCGATCTGCACGTCCTCGTTGCAAGTGACGACGGCCGGGGAGGCGAAGAGATGCGGGAAGGCGTGGCCGTTTCCCGTATTCCCACGCGATTGACGGTTTCGTCCAGCCCGCTTTGTCCCGGTATGATTGCCCGCATTCGCGATTCGGATGCCGATATCATACACATCCACCTGCCCAATCCGACCGCTGTCCTGGCCTATCTTGCGAGCAGACACCGGGGACGTCTGGTGATGACCTATCACAGCGATACAGTTCGCCAGAAGGTGCTCGGCGCCTTGTTCGAACCCTGGCTCCATCGCGCTTTGCGCCGCAGTTCGGCCATTATTGCTACCTCCCAGGCTTACCAGGATTCCTCTCGGGTTCTTGCCCGTTACCGCGATCGTTGTCACGTTATTCCATACGGGATCGCCCTGGAGGACTTCGAACAATGCGACTCGACGGCGGTCTGCGAGCTCCGCCAGCGCTACGGAGAACGCCTGGTTATTAGCGTTGGGCGGTTGGTTTATTACAAAGGGTTTGAGTATTTGATCCGTGCGATGCTGCAGGTTCAGGGGAGGCTCTTAATCATTGGTGACGGTCCTCTTCGAGCCAAGCTTCAAGATCTCACTGCCAGCCTGGGATTGGCCGGCAAAGTGATTTTTGCCGGCGAAATTGGGAACGACAAGATTGTTCCTTATTATCATGCCGCGGATGTTTTCGCGTTGGCTTCGGTAGCCCGCAGCGAGGCTTTTGGAATTGTGCAAATCGAGGCCATGGCGTCGGGTCTGCCGGTGGTGAATACCCACCTCGACTCGGGTGTCCCTTTTGTGTCCTTGCACGCGGAGACCGGCTTTACCGTACCGCCTTCCGATTCGGAAGCGCTGGCCCGTGCCATCAACCGGCTACTGGAGGACCAGGACTTGCGCCAATCTTTTTCCAGCGCCGCCCTTCAACGAGCCCGCACGGAGTTCAGCCTCGAGGCGATGACCTCGCGCACCCTGGCGCTCTATGACACCATCATGCATTCGGGAAGTTAGCGCCAGCAGTGCCGCCAAACGTAAAATGAAAAATGTTCTCACTCGCGTGATAAGGTTCCTGCTTCCCGCTCGATACTGGACTTACCTCCACTCGGTGCGTGCGCGAAACCATCAGCGCCGCTGGCTGACTGAAAATGGCGTCTTGGATCTTGCCAAGAGCTTCTCGCGCTCCCACGGTTCAACCGTCCTGCACGGCCCATTTGCGGGCATGAAATACCCGGAGGAATCAATTCTCAGCAGGCACAGCGTTCCGATGCTTCTCGGGAGTTACGAGCGCGAGCTGCATGAGATCACCTATGCGGCTCTGCGGCGCAGCTACCAACTGGTCATAGACGTGGGAAGCGCCGAGGGCTATTACGCGGTGGGGTTCGCCTTGAAGGGTAAATCCCCGGTCCTCGCATTTGATGCGGATCCACGTGAGCTCGCGCTGTGCAAAGAGATGGCTCGAATCAATGGTGTGGAGGATCGCATCACTGTAGGGAATTGGTGTTCGCCGGAAGTCTTACGTGGTTCGGCGGCAGGCGCACGATGCTTCGTCCTCAGTGATTGCGAGGGCTACGAAACAGAACTATTCGACGACGCCACGGTGGAGGTTCTCAGAAGGTCCGACGTGCTGATCGAGATCCACGGGGACGCATATGAGCCGCTCCTGGCGCGTTTTTCGAGAACCCACACGGTCCAGACTCTGGTGGCCTCAGCTAGATCGGCGGAGGATTATCCTGAGCTGGCGAATCTGGATGGCGATGCACTTTGGGCAGTGGTGGAACACCGGGAGCCCGGCCAGCGCTGGCTGTACGCCAGCACTCTCGAACCGCTTGCTCCATAGCTTCCTGGCAGCCTGCTCCTCAAGGAACTTTCGATCGGGAGCCGGAGAAGGCCCCGGGAGAAAGTAGCGGATCGGCGGAAGCTCGTCGCACTTCCCGCGGCTACTCGCCAAGCCGGATGCTTGCGAACCGGGCTGTTCCCCTGGTAGCCGGTATCAACCGGCCCCCTTATCATCCTTGGGCTGACTCGCCATCCGACCGCTAACGATCCGGCGAAGGAATCAAATCAGTTGCCGTCCGAAGTACAGTGACCCACCGAAGAGCGAGTAGCGGAGTTGGCCAGACTCCAGGGGCCCTCAGGCCAAATCGTGGCTGCCCAGGCGGAGATTTGGCGCGCGAGATTCGGATCTACACCGAAGGAGCGGTATCTCGGCGGCATTCTTCGGATTTGGCCGCCGAAGTTGACTTGCGGGTTGAGCTTGCCTGGATCGTTAGTGTCCTGGATCGTTGGTAGCGTTCGCCCACCTGCCCTGATAGTATTGCTTGTGAAATACATGTTCCCGGAGAAAGCGCATTGATGTATTTTCTCGTCCGACCCCTTCGTTTCCGAGGTAAGGCGCGGTTGATGAACATGGTTGGTCCAAATTCCGGGATCAGACGTGCCCGAATCTTTGGTAGTGTCTTTGAGCTCGACCTTGAGGACTTCATTCAGCGGCAGATCTATTTGGGCACCTTTGAGCCTGATGAAACAGGTCTGGTGAAAAGACATCTTCGGCCAGGGATGACGTTCGTGGATGTTGGCGCGAACGTCGGATACTATACAGCGCTTGCCGCAAGGCAAGTTGCAGGAAGCGGCGGACGTGTTATTTCGTTTGAGCCCAGCCTGTACGCCTTCGAGAAACTACACTCGATGGTGCGGGGCAACAAACTGGAGCAGGTCACCGCAGTCCATGCAGGTCTGAGCGATGCGGCTGGACCAGGGAAGTTGTACCTAGGTGTCGGTTTTCATAACCACTCTCCAACCATGATTGCGCATGAGAACACGACTGCTACGGAGATAACAGTCGTAAGCTTGGATGACGAGGAAGCGCGCTTGGGAATCAATAAGATAGATCTGATGAAGATCGATGTTGAAGGACACGAGCCGAAAGTGTTGGCAGGAGCCAAACGCCTGCTGAGCCAAGGACGCATCCGGGCCATTCTTTGCGAATTCAATGAGGACTGGCTTTCGAAGGCGGGGTCCAGCCCGCGTCACCTGGAGAACATCCTGCGAGAAGCAGGGTTTGTGGAAGCCGACCACAAGCACGCCGCTCGCGGGCTTGAGAACCGTTTCTTTCAACTCCCCGGCTCGGTCGGGTAGCCTCCAACGCACTTTTCAGACACCACCCACGGAGAGAACTACCGCTGTCAGGATTGATCCATATGCGCCGGCTCGCTGAAGCGAGTGGGGTCCTCTTTTTCGGGACGCGCCTGTCTTAAACCTTGCGATGCCGCTCGCATCAGCTCCGCTTGCATCCCACAAACCACACTTGGCTCGCGAGATGAGGCCCTAACGCCGCGATCGGAGAGGCCACAGTGCGTTTGATCTCGAACCGCTGCCCGATGGCCTTCCGCATGTACCGCCAATTAAACCCTTTGTGATCGTGAAAGGGAGACTCACCTTGAGAATGGTAAGTAGGCCGGACGATGTGCTGGTTAGATCCCGCGAAGATGCTCTTGAGCATCTCAGGTGCTGTGTAATGCGAGGTGTACTTATAGTCGCCTACGTTACGCCAGCCCGCAATTCGGCGCGCAGTCTGTTTGAAGAATACCGGTAGGCCTGTTTCCACGGGAACGCTGATGGCAATTCTTCCACCTGGAGCTAACACGTAATCCAGTTGGCCGAGCACCGTTTCAAGATCGGTAACGTGCTCCAGAACTTCCATACAGACGACGGTATCGTACTTTGCGCAGTGTTCTTTTGCGTCTAGCGCGGAAATCAGACAAAACTCGATTCCCGCCAAACCCTCAAATCGCCTTTGGCTGTCTGCAAGGATCGACGCCTTCAGCTCCGCTCCAACGGCACACTCTGGGCGCCATTCCTGCTCAGATAACATTGCCAGAAGAGTTCCATCGCCCGATCCGTAGTCCAGAAGGCGTCGAGGATGCAGATCGCGCAGAATATCGAGACCGATCTCGAACCGCCGCCGGTGACTCCAAGCGATCAGTCTGTCCTTGGAGAAGATCTGTTTCTTGGCGTAAAAGCCTGCCTCGATTTTGCTCATGCTACGTCTTCAAGGAAACACACTGTCTCGTACCAGACTAGCGTAACTTCAACATGCGGACACTCCGAGTGACATGCAAATGTCATAACCTGAATTATACACGTAGCGGAGCGGCTATTCGATGATGCTACGGTAGAGGCTCTCAGAAGGTCGGACGTGCTCATCGAGATACACGGAAACGCCCATGATCCGCTCCTGGAGCGTTTTTCGAGAACTCATGCGGTTCAGACCCTGGTCGCCTCAGCCAGATCGGCGACCGACTATCCCGAACTGGCAAGTATGGGTGACGACGCACCTGTGGTTCTCGGAAACTTCAATCTTTCTGAGATCATTAGGTTTGCCGAAGTCCTGACTGGCTAACCCGATGTTGATTGTCCTGTGTCCGTTTCTTTCAACACTGTTCTCGGTCTGCCGTTCGCAGGCCGCTCTCCAGGTAGAGATCGTGGCGCTTCGACACCAGATCGGTGTGCTCCGGCGCTCCGCCAAGAAACGACCGAAGTTGACCGTGGCGGATCGTGTCTTCTGGGCATGGTTGTCCGGAGCTTGGGCCGATTGGCGATCTGCGCTGATCATCGTCAAACCCGAGACGGTCATCGCTTGGCACCGGAAAGGCTTCCGGTTGTTTTGGACTTGGAAGGTCCGGCACGGTCAATCCGGAAGGCCCGCCGTCTCGCAGGCGGTCCGGGATCTGATCCGCAGCATGAGCCGTGCCAACCCACTCTGGGGCGCGCCGCGCATCCACGGAGAATTACTCAAGCTCGGTATTGACATCGGCGAGACTAGCGTCAAAGCCGCCCAGCCAAACCTGGCGGACATTTCTCGACAACCACGTCCAACAACTGGTCTCGGTCGACTTCTTCACCGTGCCAACCATCCGCTTCCAGGTTCTGTACGTATTCCTGGTGCTCGCCCATGAGCGGCGGCGAATACTGCACTTCAACGTCACGGCCCATCCGACCGCGGAATGGACCGCCCAGCAACTTCGCAATGCGTTCCCCTGGGACTCGGCGCCACGCTATCTGTTGCGAGATCGGGATCGAATCTTCGGCGACGACTTCACCCGACAGGTCCACGACATGGGCATGGAGCAAGTGCTTTGTGCGCCGCGCTCCCCGTGGCACAGGGCCTACATCGAGCGCGTGATCGGCACGATTCGCCGCGAGTGCCTCGATCATGTGATCATCTTCAACGAAGCGGCGCTGTACCGGCAGGTAAAATGCTTCGCGGCATATTATCACGGGTCCAGAACACATCTCTCTCTGGCCAAGGACTCGCCGGAGCCGCGGGCGGTGCAGCCGCCAGAACTCGGATGTATCGTAGCTATCCCACAAGTGGGCGGCCTCCATCACCGTTACGAGCGGCGCGCAGCCTGAAAACGGCGGGGCTGTGATCGCTCGCGCGGAAAGTGTGCGCCGCTACGGGCGTTTCCTCGCTCTTGAGACCACCAATCGCCACTGATAGCCGCGTTGAATCCTGTTTCAATTCGTTGCGAGCAAAACGCTTGGGGAGTTTACGCTCTCACATGCTTGCGTTCGGAGCCATTTCACGCTGCACGGGGTTTTCGACAGGCACAATAGGCATTTTCAAGTTTGGGTCCCCTTTGTACCCTTGCGGGCGATTCTCGAAGAGAGATCAGCAACGGTCGGAACTTCCCTTCCTGAATTCGGCGCGAGGGGTGTTCTACAAATGCCGACCGTGCAGCCATGTGGATGGGCGGACCGAAGCGCGTTTATCGGTACCTATCCGGCGAAGCTTCAGGTACGGAGAATGGGTGGGCGAACTCTGCTTCCGCCACGAAACTCTGCGCGGCCAGATGATAGCACTCGTCGAACTTCTGTTTGCTAAAAATGTGGAAGATGCTGGCGTAGCTGTCCAGATTGGCGGCGTGGATCTGAATCCGGTTCAGAACGCCCCGCAACCGGCTCAAACGATGTTCGGGTTGCTCCAACGCCACGCGGCGAACCAAGCCATGGACTTCGTATCCAAGACTCAAGAGATATTCCGCCAGGTAACTTCCATCCTGGCCCGTGATTCCGGTGATAAGAGCTTTTTTCATAGCTGTCAGGTTTTCCTTCGCGTTTTGCCGATCCGAGTTCGGCTACCCTATCATTCGGCAAACTTGATCAATTTCGTTATGCAAGTCACCAGCCTCCGGAGGTTCGAATCCGGTTTCATAAGGACCCGGATCTCCTTCCCTTTCGCTGGTACAGTCATGTTCTCGGGCAACAATCGTTCATACACCCGCATGGTTTCCTCGGCCGTCAGGTCCCAGGAATATTTTTCTGCCGTGCGCCTGCCGGCCGCGCCAATTCTCCCGGCCAGGGCCGGATCTTCGGCGATGGTCCGCATCTTCTCCGCCAACTCGGAAGAGTCGTTGTAATGGTCTAGAAGCAGACCGTTGACTCCATCCTGAATCAGTTCCGAGGCGCCCGCTTCCCGGCTGACGACCACTGGCAGGGCCGTTGCCATGGCTTCCGTCACCACGAGCGCGAACGAATCGTAATGAGTGGGAAGCAAGAACGCATCGGCCGCGGCATAATACCGCTCCACCTCCCCGGTGGATCCGAGGAAAACCACCCGGTCTTCAATTCCCAGTGTGGAAGCCAGGGCGCGATAGGGTTCCTCCGCGCTGCGTGAAACGAACATCAGTTTGCCGGACGGAAGTTTCGCCAGGGCCTCCAGACACTGGCGCGCGCCCTTGCGCATATCTCCCACGAACAAATACGCCACCTCGCCCGCGCCCAGCCCGATTCCGGAGCGCACCGGGTTCCGTTGAGGATTGTCTCGAGCGGGAATAAAGCTCTTCGAATCCACTCCGTGGTAAACCACGGTGATGGGCGCTCGCGCGGCATAGCAAACCCGGAGGTCGTCCGCGATCCGTTTTGAAACTGCAATCAACTGCACCTTGCGCGCCGTTCGATAAAAGAGATATTCCAGCGCGCTCAGCGTGGTTCCCGACACCCATTCGCGAAAGGTCAGCCGCCCGGATGCCTGGCGCAAGGCCCGGTGCCAGGCGCGGTTCGCAATATGCGCCGTGAAGACGTTGCCGCGCAGCCCGCACAGTCCTTGATTGTGGATGATGTCGAATCTTCCTCGAACTCGAAGCGTGGCCTGAAGGGCGAAACTGAGGATGCTGCCCAGCGCGCTGGTGCGCCACGCCGGCACAGGGTGAAAGTGAATCGGGGAACCCGCGTCGGCTTCAATGTGGTTCGCGAACACGTGTACTTCGTGGCTTTCGGCGTAGCGCGTGGCCAGCTCCACCACGTACCGGCTGTGGCCTTCCCTGCGCCTGTAATCGTGAACCACGAAAGCGATTTTCACGCCGTCTCCTCGGCCACCCCTCGCCCGTCGCGCCTGGTTTCCTGGAACACCGACGCCAGATCGGCAAAGGCCTTCTTGCGATTCCATTCACGCACGATATAATCGCGGCCGCGCAATGCTTCTTGGCGAGCCTCTTCCCGGTGGGACGCGATCCACAGAAACTCGTTGCACATTGCTTCCGGATCGCGCCGCGGCGTTAAGCGCGCGTATCCGCTCAATTGCACCAGCATGCCTCCCACCGCCGTACACACCACCGGCGTTCCACAGGACAGAGCTTCGAGCGTGGAGTAAGCCGCCCCCTCCGCCAGCGATGCCAGCGCCATGACATCCGCGGCGCGGAAGTAATCCATCACTTCCGTCACCGGATGAGCGGCCGGCCGGCCGAGTACCCATTGGTCCGCATTTTCCAGATGCAGTTCCCCCGCCAGCTTCAGAAAATCCTTATAGCCTCCGCCCAGATTGATCACCACCGCATCCAGTCCCTTCTTTCGTGCCAGCGCCGTGGCCCGCAGCACGGTCTCCGGATCTTTCTCATGGCTGATGCGGCTGGAGAGGAAGATGATGAACTTATCCAGCGGCAAATCGCGTTTTCGTCTCAGCGCGGCGCGCTCTTCGTCCGTGGCCGGACAGAATGTCTCGGTGTCCACCCCGTAATAGAGTCCCACTGAGCTGCGGGGACAGTATTGCGCGGCCACGTCTCGAAGGTATGGCCCCATCGCCAGGCACCGTGTGGCCAGCTTGCCGTTGACGGTCATCAAAAACCGGATTACCGATTCACCCAGCCAGGCTTTCAGCGGCCCGATTTGGCGCCGTTCCCTGCGGCAGCGGAAATATTCCAGGGGTGCGATGCCCATATAGGTAATCACCGGGGTGTTGGTCAGGGCCCCCACCAAGGTGCCGTTGAAGGCCCCCCTCAGAAATTCCTGGCAAAGAATGAGATCGAATTCCCGCGCATGCTTCAGAAGATAGAACAGGGACGCGATCTGAAAGCGCAACCTGCCTCCCCGGATTACATCCACGTGGAGCGAAGCATCGCTGGCCTTCACGCGGTCCGCCAAGCCGCTCGCCTGATAAGTTCGGCCGGGAACCGCCATCGTCAGGTCGCAGATTTCACTCAAACCCGTGACGAAACGGATGTCGGTATAGCCTTCCACGAAAAATAAAACTTTGGGGATCGCGTTCATCTGCCTTCCATGATGTTTCGATAAACTATCGCGGTCTGCCGCGCATTCTCCGCCCACGAAAAACGCGCCGCATGCACGCGTCCCTGCTCGCGCCGGATTTCCCAGGCGTCCCGGTCGCGCGTTCTAGCGTTCAACAGTCCCGCCACGGCCCCGGCCCAGGAGTCCACGGTGGGGCCGAGCCGAATTCCGAAGATGGTGAAGAGCGAACCTTGAGCAATGGAGCCGGCCGGCAAACCTGGAGCCATGAAGCTGGCGCCGTTCACGATCCCCCGCGGGGCGATCAGTGGCTGGGCGGATGATGCGGTGCACACCGCCAGAAAAGCGACGATAGCGATAAAGCTTCGCATGTGCACCTCACAGACCAATCCAGCATACACCAAGCGACGCTAGTGTGTGCTGTCGGCCTATCGTTTGTTAATCGCAGAGCCGGACCAGGGGGTCCGGCGCGGACGAGGGCGTCCGCCCCACGGCTAGTTCGCGGTTACGCTGACCAACCCGTGGCGTTGGAGCGAATCGATCGCCGCCAAAACGGCGTTCTTGTCCATGTTGCACTTGTCTGCGACGGCTAGTAATTCCGAGACGGCGACGGGCTTTTCCAAACTCTGCAGGATGTCACGCTCCACCGGGTTCAGCGGATATTCCACAGTGAGCGCTTGTCCCAGCAGCGTGGCCCGGGCGGTTGCGGGGATTTGCTGCCCGCCAAGTACTCGTGACTCGGTCACAGCGATTGGCCCTGAGCGGCTTATACGACGCCGATCCGGCGCGCCATCGCGCGGTCGCCGCGCAATTCGTTCGAGCGAAAACACTGCTTCCACCTCCGCGCCGGCGTCACGTTTCGGCGGTTGCGATTCATCCACTCG
>CABEDY010000239.1_pt1 | contig 25652 bp, 15 predicted proteins | sample 3423171 | NCBI WGS metagenome assembly CABEDY01 (sample SAMEA5534333, study PRJEB31848) | metagenome | biome: tundra; feature: field; material: soil | place: USA | collected 2013-05 | depth 0.15 m | reverse complement strand
GGATATCCCGCAAAAGGCCGGGATTGGCGCGCACCAGTTCGTGGACGCGCCCGGCATCCGCCATGGCCACTGCGCCTCGAATGGTGACGTCGGCGCCGCCGAACAACAGCCGCTGGGCGATGCCCGGAAATTGCTCCACCGCATGGTTGCGCGGATCTACGGCCAAGGCAGCGCGATCGAGCGGCGTAAGGCCACTGGAATCCTGCTTGCGCGCGTTCGCGCCCCGGCTCAGCAGCCAGTCGACCATTTCCAGGTCGGACTCTTCGGCGGCCACGTGCAGCGGCGTCCCACCGTCCCGGTCGCACGCGCGCATCAGCGATTCGTCCGCCTCAAGCAGACCGATGGCCACGCTGTTCTCGCCATCGCGGATAGCTTTGTTGATTTGCTCCTGCATGGGCGAGACCGTGGCGTTCGGACAACTCAGCGCCTCGCGGCGATGCTGCTCCACTTGCTCAATCACGGCCACGACGTCCTTATAGTCGCGGTCTCTGGCGATGGCGAATGCGCTGGTTGCATCGCGATGCGGGAAGATGCCTTTGCGGGCATCGGCGCCGGTTTCCATCAGCAATCGCACCATCGGAACATCGCGGCGCAACACAGCGTAGTGCAGGGCGCGATGCTCGTTGTTTCCAGCCATGTCCATGCCCACCAGTTCTGGACGAGCATTGAGCAAAGCCCGCACTTGGTCCAGGTCGCCGGCTTTCACGGCTTGGGCTAGGCGCTCAACGTTCGCTCCATCCACGAAAGCCTTGAGCTTGGGCCAGCTCTCATAGCCGTAGGCACGCGCTAACACGCGCTGCGCGTCGCTGAGCGCGAAAGCCGCTGGATTCGCCTCGCGCTCGAACTGGTTTACTTCTGCGACCGCGTCCGGATGGCTGGCGCGATACTGTTCCAGCAGTTCCTTGGCTTGCTTTCGTAGTTGCTCAATGCTGGGCTGCGCGGGAAGCCGGCGCGTTGGAACTGGATGTGGAATGGGCATGACGATCTCCTTTCGAATTTTGCCCGAAGTCCGCGTACGGGCTGAAAGAAGATACGTCTCGAATTGGTCGAAACACTGGACATCGGTGGGCTCAGCCCTTCCCGCGGACCCGGAGGCGCCCGACGCGCACAAGCAAATCGTAGCATGTCACGGCAGTCGGCCGAGTTGTTCCACCCAAGTTGCGGCAGTGGGGTCAATTTGCGTGTGGCAGGATGCCATCCCAATGTCACTTAGTTTTGCCGGGGCTGAACGATCTGAAGTGGTGGTGGGGCGGACCCCCTGGTCCGCAACCGACGTCCTCGTCGGCTTGCCTGGTTTGGAGGAAGCTGATTTCACTGGCGAGGAGCGGGTCCAGGGGGACCCGCGCAGACCAGGGGGTCTGCCCCACGACTGCATCTGGATCCCCGGCTTTGGGAAAACTAAATGACATTGGGATGCCATCCTGCCTCACACCTTGTCAGAATGGCCGAGACATCGGGACATCTTGTCTCGGAGACTCGGGAATTCGTTTCTAACTAAACGCTTTGTTCTGTTTAGCTTAGCGAAGCCGAACGCTCCGGTCATCGAACTGCTATCTATAAGCGCGAGTACAATTAGCGGGAGGGCACCTTGGAAAAAGAATTGAAAGATCTGGTGGAACAGCTCGGAAGCGCAATCGACGAAAGCATCGCGGACTCGGGACGCATCGGCGAGATCGTACACGAAATGGAACAAGCCGGCCACGACCTGACGCTCGTCCTGGAAGCGACGATGCGTTTTACTCCCAAGGGCCAAGGTCCAGAGGAAGAGGAATCGCGCGAGATGGTGGTGGATTCGTCGGGGTCCGGCCTCACGGCGACTGCGAGGTTCGACCTGACTCCTCAGGATGAGGAATTCCTGCAAGCTCTCAAAGTTGCATTCTGACGCGCACCGCGCACCGCTCGGAGATCGGCTATGAAAATTCTGTGGGTGAAGGCTGGCGGCATCGTTCCCGCGGATACGGGTGGGAGAATCCGCAGCCTACACATCCTGAAGGAGCTGGCGCGGCGGCATTCGGTTACCATTTTTACCTATTACGCGGAGCATTTTGGGGATCAACATCGCGGTGTCGATCAAGCTGGCGAGCTGAGAGGATTCGCTGATGTGGTAGCCATCCCCATTGCGCTACCACGAGAGCGAACGTCGCGAGATTACCTCAGCTATGCGCGAACGCTGTTGTCGTCCGAGCCGTGCAGCATGCAAGTAATCGGCGGAGAATCCGGAGGCCGGCTGAGGTATTTCGACAGCACCGATATACGACGCCGCCTGGGTAGCCTGATCGCCGGCGGAAACTTCGACGTGCTGATCTGCGATTTCATTTATCCCGCGGGCCTGATCGATTGGACACTTCCCTGTCCGAAAATCCTTTTCACCCATAACGTGGAAGCTCAACTATGGAAGCAGCAGTTCGAGGCTGCCAGCCATCCCCTTAAGAAACTTCTCTACTGGCGAGAGTGGCGCACCCTCAGCGAAGCCGAACGCGGGTATGCACGGAAGGCCGATCACGTGGTCACGGTTTCGGAGCAGAACCGAGCGTTCTTTGCGAACTTTGTCAACCCGGAGCGCGTCTCCACGATCGCTACCGGCGTGGACATCGATTTTTTCCAACCGGCGGATTACACACCCTCGCATTCCATGGTCTTCACAGGCTCCATGGATTGGACGCCGAACCAAGATGGCGTGTTGTTCTTCGCTTCGGAAATACTGCCGCACATTCACGCTGAAGTCCCGCACGCCGACCTGTGGATAGTCGGCCGCTATCCCAGCCGCGAAATCCAGCAACTGGCGGGGCCGCGCATCCACGTCACCGGCCGTGTGGACGACATTCGCCCGTTCCTCGAAAGATCGACGGTTTATATCGTGCCTTTGCGGTCGGGCAGCGGCACGCGGATCAAAATCTTCGAAGCTATGGCCATGGGTAAGGCGGTGGTCTCCACGGCCTTGGGCGCCGAAGGCCTTCCAGTGACGCACGGTCAAAATATTCTGATTGCCGATGATCCCCGCGAGTTCGCCCGTTCGGTGGTTCGCATCCTGCGCGACCGTGAATTGGCCGCCCGTCTGGGCCAAAACGCGCGCGCGCTAGTGGAGAAACACTTCGCGTGGAAAACCGCCGCGTCACAGTTTGAAACGATTCTTCAGGAAACTGCGGGCAAGCCAGTTATCGCTAGAAAGACAGCGTGATATTGGCTTCCAATTGATTCTGCTGGGTGTGCGTGCTCAAATTGCTGAAGATCTCGTCCTTCCAGCGCGTGTAGCGGACCTCTGGCACCACTCGGATCCCGAATGGATCGATAAATTGAAGCCCTGCTCCAACCACGTATCCCAAAGCGCTCCGGTGCGTCGGCACGGTCGGTTCGGCAGTGCAGCAAGTCACCACGCCTGTGGCGTCCGTGGAATCCATGGAAGTTCTGAAACTTGTGGAGTCGCGCCAGGCTGCTCCTAACTCGGCAAACCAGCGTGTCCCCGGTACGTGCCGGCTCTTGCCGTAGTAGCGAACCATCACGGGAACGTCCAGCAGACGCCCGCGCGTGTCGTCATGCGTGCTGGTGGTAGTGACGGTCGGCACAACGGTTCCGCCCTCCACGACATTGGTGGTGGTGTTGACGGTGGTCGTAAACTGGTATCCAATTTTGCGCAGGTATACACCCGCGGCTATCGCAAAGTGATTCGTAACACCGGCTTGAGCCGTGAGCCCATAACCGATGCGGGAAGACGCATTGCTGGTCATATAAACAGTGCTCACCGAGGATGAAGTGGCAACCGTTTGGGTACTGCCGCCAATCGTACCCAATCCCAAAACTGTCAGTGTCGCGCCCACCGAGAAGCGCCGTATAAAATTGGCCGTGCTCTTGTCCGACGAGGAAGTAGAAGAGCTCGAAGAAGCTGGCGGCGTGGTGCTCTGGGACGGTGGTGTGCTCTGAGACGGAGGGGTGCTCTGAGACGGAGGGGTGCTCTGAGACGGTGGCGTGCTCTGGGACGGCGGTGTGCTCTGAGGTGGAGGAGTGGTCTGAGCCGGCGGGGTACTCTGAGCGCAGAGCAGGCTTCCGCCGCACAGGCACACAACAAGAATGCTCGCTTTTGATCGCATGGCCAAGGTATGATCCTAGCAGACGTGTCCCCTGTCGCGCACGGGTACTGGCTTGATCCCAGTGCATTTGCGTTGCCGTTGTTCGGCTGTTCAGTTATTCGGTTGTTTGGTTTGCGGACCGTGAATCACTGGCCCAGTGTATACTGGTTAGCTCACTACGGAAAGGTCAAAAATCCCATTGGACGCAGTTGGATTCTCTCTGCCGGCGTTGGCCGTGATTCTGCTCGCGAACAGCTTGGCAGCGGAAGGATTGCCGGTGAAAAGCGACCTGGTTCGCGCTCGGTGCGGCGCCTGCCACCAGCTGGATTCCGAGCAGCGCATGAGCCGCATTTCGTACGTCCGCAAGACACCCGAGGGTTGGGAAGAAACCATCCAGCGCATGATGCGCCTGCACGGCCTGGATCTTACTGCCGCCGACGGACGAAAGATCGAGCAGTATCTGGCGGATTCCCACGGACTGACCGCTTCCGAATTGGAGAAAGTGGCTTACTCGCTGGCGAGCGAGGACATCGAGGAGCAGGTTCCGAACGGGGCCGTCAAGAGCGCGTGCACCACTTGTCACAGCTATGCGAAGATCGCCGGCCAGCGCCGCACGCGCCAGGAATGGCTCAACCTCAAGGATTTCCTGTTGGCCATGTTCCCTTCGCTCGTCTATCAGCACCGCTTCGAAGATTGGCCGGCTCTTTGCGATAAGGCTCTTCCATGGCTCGCTGACGAATTCCCGCTGGAAACTCCGGAGTGGAAGCGGGAAAGTGGACAAAGCCCGCCGCAGGAAGGCCGTTGGCTGGTTCGGGGCCATCAGCTCGGCAAGGGCGATTATGTAGGCGCCATCACCTACCGCACCGCGGCGGATGGCGGATTTGAAACCGAGGCCGTCCGGCAATTCGCCGACGGGAGCTCCGTTTCGATGAATGGCAGAGGCCAGTGGCTGGGCGCTACTGCCTGGCGCGGCAGCGGTCACGGGTCCGAAATCGATAGAGCGCGCGAAGTCTTTCAACTTTCCGCAGACGGAAAGACGCAAAACGGCCGCTGGTTCCCTTTTCAACATCCAGAACAGGGCGCCAAGGAAGTGCGCTATCGCGTGGATGGGTCCCCGCTGATTGCAGGGATTATGCCGGGTGCGCTCCGGCGAGGCGCTTCCGCTGTTGTACTTCGCATTTATGGATCGAATTTCAATCCGTCGCTTGAGCTGCACGATCTAAATCTCGGCGACGGCATTACAATCGACAAAGTGTCCGAGCGAGCCTCGGACCACGTCAACATCCAAGTCCACGTGGCGGCTGACGCGAAAATCGGGAAATGCGACATCAAAGTGGGAGCGGCGCATAGGGACAGCGCGCTCAATGTCTATGACAAGGTGGACTATATTCGGGTGCTCCCGGAAAAGGCGCTAGCGCGCCTGGGCGGAGTGCGCGCCGTCCCCAGACTCATCCAATTTGAAGCGCACGCATTCAGCAATGGCCCGGATGGAATCCCCGGCAACGCCGACGATCTCGATCTGGGATTGGTAAAGGCGTCCTGGACGCTCGAGGAATCCTTCACCACACCCAACGATGAGGACAAGAAGTACGTGGGCTCGATCGGCCAGGATGGTTTGTTCACGCCCGCGCAGGAAGGTCCCAACCCGCAACGCCAGCGCAGCACAAACAATGCTGGAGATGTTTGGGTGAATGCTTCCTACACTCCGGAGGGATCCAGTGCACCACTGAAGACGCGCGCTTACCTATTGGTCAGTGTGCCTGCGTATCGCGAACTGATTTCGCAATAGAGGAGGACTAATGAATCACGTCAAACCGATAAACAGGAAAGCGCGGATGGTGGAACGGGCGGCCAAGCACGGCGCGGGCGACGTGAAAGCCCTGCAGTCTCTACCGCTAGGTTGCTCACTCATCTTCGATCCGGGTTGGGAGACCGACGCCGCTGGTGGCGTTAGCGGTCTGTGTCAGCCCGTCGAGGCTGACCTGTATGGTTGCTATGACGACTGTTGGTGGCCTGCTCAGGTTCCAGACCAGTTGACCAACTATTTGAGCTGGTCCGACTCATGCGCGGCCGCCGAACGCGACTGGCGGAAACTGGATCTCATTTATCCCGACAGATGAAAGCGCTACTTACATTCGCGTTCACGGTGGCGCTGAGTTTCGCCCAGGAGTCTGAACTTTATGTTTTGGGTGTTCATCCTCATAGCATCGTTATTTTCGATGGCACGCGCAATGAGATCGCCGGTCAAATCCAGACGCGCGGCCGCGCGCCCAAAGAACTGGTCCCATCTCCTGACGGCAAGTTCGTCTACACTACCACCGACGGCCGCGCCAAACTTGAGGTGGTGAACCTTGAGACCCGCTCGATAGATCGGGTTCTGGAAATAACGCCGCCGGGGTACCGGCTCACCATCTACGGCCTGGTGCTCAACGGCAAGGGGGATCGTCTCTATGTTCACGTCAAGCCGGTGCGTGAACTGATTGATCGCTACGTGGTGGACCCGCCGCAAATCTGGTCCGTGGACGTGGCCACCGGCAAAACGCAGAAGGTCGCCGAAGTGCCGCAAGGCGTCGCAGCGCTGGTGCTCACTAAGGACGAGCGCAAGTTAATCGCGTGGGGCCGGGATCTTTACTACATTGACGTGGCCCAGAACCGCATCACGGACACGTTTCCACTGATGAATCAACCGAGCCCTACGGCCGGAGCGTTGAACACTCTCGCACTTTTCATTCAGTTCGAACGCAGCGGCATTTTCAGCATCCCGTATTACACGCGTGACCCGATTACCGCGAAGGATCTGATGGGACTGGTGAATCTGGACGTCGCAAATGGCAAAGTCGATGTGGTGGAATTAGGCTCACCGATCCCGCTGTATTCCGCCGTGGTGTCGCCCGATCGTAAGCACGCCTACGCCGTAATGAACCAGTTGCTGGCAATTGATTTGGAGAAGAAGCGCATCACCCAGATCACGGACCTGGAGCGCACGCGATATGTGGCCAACATCAGCCGCGACGGCAAGCGCCTTTTCGTATCGGGCGCCGCGCCGTTCATCCATGTGTATGATACAGCAACCCTGCAATTGATCAAGACCGTCGAATTACCGGGCGATCCGTCGGTGACGTCGTTCCGTGCGCTGCCGGCGCGCTAACGACGTCAGTTCTTCGGTTCTTCAGTTCTTCGGTTCATCAGTTCTTCAGTTCATCAGTTCGAGACTGGCCTGTGAAAAGAACCGAAGAACCGATGAACCGAACAACCGAAGAACCTTGCCTGCTACAATTCGGCTGCATGGCTTATTGGCTCGGAATCGACGTTGGAACTGGGGGAACTCGGGCGCTGTTGGTGGATGAGGTTGGGCAAGTGCGGCATGCCTCCACCGCGCCGCACGAAGATGTGCGCATGGAACGGCCGCTGTGGGCCGAGCAACGTCCGGAGAACTGGTGGGACGCGGCGCAGCAGGCGGTCCGAAGTGTTCTCGCTGAAGCCAAAATCACCGGCAAAGATGTCCGCGGTGTCGGATTGTCGGGACAGATGCATGGCCTGGTGATTCTGGACGCCTCCTATCAGGTAATCCGGCCGGCGCTCATCTGGAGCGATCAACGCAGCCAGCCGCAAGTGGATTGGATCAACCACACTGTTGGCAAAGACGCTGTGCTGCGCTACACGGCGAATCCGGTGCTGACCGGCTTCACGCTGCCCAAGCTTCTCTGGGTGCGCGACAATGAACCGCGGAATTTCGATCGGGTCAAAAAGATGCTGCTGCCGAAGGATTACGTCCGCTTTCGGCTCACCGGAGAATTCGCAAGCGACGTTTCGGACGCCTCTGGCACCGCATTATTCGACGTAGTCCAGCGGCGCTGGTCTTTCGAAATGATGGAAGCACTGAAATTGGATCGCGGCATCCTGGCTTGCGTATACGAATCGAGCGATGTCACCGGCGGCATCACCGCCGAAGCCGCGCGCGATACGGGACTGGAGCCGGGCACGCCCGTAGTTGGCGGTGGAGGCGACCAGGCATCCAGCGCCGTTGGCAACGGGATCGTGGAGACGGGCGTGGTTTCGTGCACGCTCGGAACTTCGGGCGTCGTCTTCGCCCATAGTGACAAGCCGCAATACGATCCGGCCGGCCGCGTGCATACGTTTTGTCACGCCGTGAAAGGCGCGTGGCACGTGATGGGGGTCACGCAAGGCGCCGGACTCAGCCTGCAGTGGTTTCGGAACCAACTCGCTCCGGGAACGGACTACGACGCACTCACCGCGGAAGCCGCCACAGCACCGGCTGGATCGCAGGGCCTGTACTGGCTTCCTTATTTGATGGGCGAACGAACACCCCATCTGGACGCCTCCGTGCGCGGCGGCTGGATCGGGCTCACCGCGAAACATAAACGGGCCGATCTGATTCGCTCGCTGCTCGAAGGCGTCTCGTACAGCCAGAAGGATTGCCTGGACATTATCGAGCAGATCGGCGTATCGCTCGATTCGGTGCGGGTGTCCGGCGGCGGCGCACGTAGTCCGTTCTGGCGTCAAATGCTGGCCGATGTTTTCGACAAGCGTGTGGTAACGCTACAAACGCAGGAAGGCTCGGCATATGGCGCGGCGCTGCTGGCGCTAGTGGGGACCGGCGTCTATCAATCGGTGCCTGAAGTTTCGAAAGCCGCAATTCGCGAAGTCGATTCGGTCTCTCCGCAACAAGATTCGGTGCGGGTCTACGCGAAGGGCCATGCAGTTTATCAATCCCTGTATCCTGCATTGAAGGCGTTCTATCACAGCGCATGATGTGGCGCAGGCAGGTGCCGCCAGTCGGTGGTGGGGCGGACCCCCTGGTCCGCGCGGGTCCCCCAGGACCCGCTCCTCAAGCATCGAACGAGAATCACCAAGGCCGACGAGGGCGTCGGCCGCGGATCTGGGGATCCGCCCCACGGTGCCAACACAATCCATGATCTATTGCGATGTCAGCCTGCCGGTGCCGCTCGATCAAAGCTTCACCTACCAGTTGCCGGAAACTCTGCGACATCGAGTGCGTCCCGGTTGCCGCGTCCTGGTTCCGTTTGGATCTCGAAAATTAACCGGCATCGTTCTGAAGCTGCATGACGACGCCCCGCCGGGCCCGGTGAAGGAAGTCTTCCGCCTGATTGACGAAGAGCCGGTGCTCGAAGTGGAACTCATCGCGCTGGGCCGTTGGATCTCGCAATATTATTGCGCGCCACTCGGCGAAGTGCTGCGTGGCATGACGCCGCTCACGGGCGAGATTCGTAAGACGAAGCTCTATTCACTCACCGATTCCGGCCGCGATGCCGCGCGGCAGCTTCTGTTTGGAACGGTCGAGGACGATCCGACGCTCCAAGTGCTGCGATTGCTGGAATCGAGGCCTCTCTCGGCAAGTTATCTCCAAAAGAAGCTTCCGAAAGCCGCAAATGTGATTCGATCGCTCCAAAAGAAAGGCTTCGTCGAGATCGAGGATCTGGAAGCGCAGCGGGATCCGTTGCGCGCTTCAGCCGCACGTTTACGCGCCTCCTGGCTGGCTCCCGCTCCTGACGGCGTGAAGCTTACAAAGCGGGAACGCGAACTGCACGCATTTCTCGAACTGCATCCGGGCACGCACAATCTGCACGAACTCGAAGCGTCAGTAAAGGGGGCTAGCCAAGCCGCGCGAGCGCTGGCACGCCGTCAGTTGATCGTGCTCGAACCGGAAGCGCCCACGGGTGTTTTCGCTTCCGAAGGTCCACCCAGAACGCTCAATCCGCATCAGCTTCCTGCTTACCAGCAGATCGAAGCGGCGCTACACAGCGGGAAATTTCAAACCTTTCTGATGCAAGGCGTGACGGGCTCAGGTAAGACGGAGGTCTATCTCAAATCGATCGACGCGTGCATTGCGTTGGGTCGCAGCGCGCTGCTTCTGGTCCCTGAGATTGGGCTGACGCCGGCGATGGCCGGACAATTCTTCCACCGCTTCGGCGATCGTGTGGCGATTCTACATTCGGCGTTTCATGACGCTGAGCGCGCGGAACAATGGCGCAGAATCCGCAGGGGAGCGGCCACGGTTGTGGTCGGAACACGGTCGGGCGTGTTTGCTCCAGTGCAGAATCTCGGCCTGGTTGTAGTGGACGAAGAGCACGATCAGAGCTACAAGCAGCAGGATACGCCGCGCTACAACGGCCGCGACGTGGCCATCGTCCGCGCGCAAGCTTCAGGCGCCGTGGTGGTGCTCGGCTCGGCCACGCCCAGTCTCGAGAGCCGCTACAACGCGGAACGAGGGAAGTACACACTCATCCTGCTCCCCGAACGCATCGAGCAGCGGCCCATGCCGGATGTTGAAGTGATCGACATGCGCCAGGAATTTCTTGAAACACGCAAGTTGGCTATTTTCTCCAGGCGTATGGTTGATATGGTTACCGAGCGGCTGGAAAAAGGTGAACAGACCATGCTGCTGCTCAACCGCCGCGGTTTTTCGAGCTTCGTGTCCTGCCGCGCTTGCGGGGAGCGCGTGGAATGCATCAATTGCTCCGTGACGCTGACTTATCACCGCCGCGACCGCCGGATGCTCTGCCATTATTGCAACTATGCGCAGAAAGTCCCGTCCATTTGTCCGAAATGCGGCAGTGAATATCTGCATTTCATCGGCACCGGATCGGAGAAGGTGGAAGAGGAACTGCATCGCGATTTCCCCACCGCGCGGATCGCCCGCATGGACCGCGACACCGTGAGCGGCAAGCGCCATTTCGAGACCATCCTGCAAGGCTTTCGAGAAGGCGATTTCGACATCCTGGTGGGCACGCAAATGATCGCCAAGGGGCATGATATTCCGAACGTCACGCTGGTCGGAGTAGTTTCGGCCGATATCGGGCTGGGACTTCCTGACTTCCGCGCTGCCGAGCGCACGTTTCAGCTTTTGACGCAGGCCGCGGGACGGGCCGGGCGCGGCGATCTGCCCGGTATCGTGCTGATCCAAACACTAAATCCCGAACATTACGCCATCCGCTACGCGTCCGAACAAAACTACGACGGTTTTTACGCCAAGGAAATCCAGTTTCGCAAGTTGATGCGATATCCGCCGTTCAGCGCGTTGGCCAATGTACTGGTGCGAAGCCAGAAACAGGAAGACGCGCTGCAGATGAGTGCCGAGCTCGGCCGGTTACTCGATCCAGCTCCCGAGGGTTTGAAGGTACTGGGGCCCGCGGAGGCGCCGGTGCCCAAGTTAAAGAGCGAGTTTCGCTACCAGCTGTTGCTGAAGGCGGTAAATCGCAAACGGCTGAATGAAACGCTCCGCGAGTTGCAGCAGTTCGCACAGAAGCAGAAGTGGGGACCGACTGGGTTGCTGATCGATGTCGATCCGCTGACGCTGTTGTGAAAAACCGAACCGCGACGGTCAGGGAGTCGGTTGTTGAGGTGCACGGGCTTCTGCTACAAGGCACCGACTCCCTTACGGTCGCGGTTCGGAAGCGGCAACCTGGTACTGCTGCGTGCCTCGGATCAGGGTGCTGATGCGAGGACCGGGGAGGATGATTCCGGCCAGATTCAATGGGTCGGCGTTTGAAATATCCAGGTTGTCCTCGATGCTTGGATCGGAGCGGCGGACAGCGCGCAGCAAGTCGAGTGCTTCGGGCCTGGCGAATTGTTCACCGGTGAAGCCGGAGACGAAACGGCCACCGCGAATTTCGCCTTGTGCCTCTTTCCTGCGGAGTACAAGCAACAGGTCGCGCCACGGTGGCGCTAACGTTTCGCGAGCCAGCAGGTCACGGAAGATGACACCCCAGCGTTCCAGCAGCTGATTAGCGAAAGCGGCTGCTCGGGCTTCGTCAGTCAGCGCGTTCGGCGCATGGCGCACCAGCGCCCAGCGGCCGGCGGCGTGTCTGGGCCTGGCATATTTGCCGCGCCCTTCACCGCGTCGGCGCTTGGTATCCACCAGCGATCGCAGATTTTCGAAACCATCGGCCGTGACCAGTCCGGCCGCGACCAGTTCCCAAAGCCCGTCCTCCACTTCGCTTGGAAGCCGGCCGGTGGCTCGAGCAAGATCGTTGAAGAAGCACGCTCCGCGGCTCTGGAGTTGCGTTAGTACTTCGCCCGCGGCGTGCGACAATATCGGATCGTGCGGCGCGCCCTCCAGCCAATCCGCACTCTCGCGCAGGAAGATGGCGATGGGAGCGGTACGAGTGGGACGCACGCGCCGCGGCTCCGGATCTTCGAACGCAGGGTGCGGCGATAATCGCGCCCACATCACTTCGCCAGCCAGGCACAGTTGATCCAGAAACTCGGGTTCGTAGCGCGCAATACGCCGCGCCAGAACTTCCGGCTCCCACGCGGCGGCGGAGATTTCATAGCCCTGGAGCTGCTTGATGATCTGCAAAGTTCCGTCTACGCCATGCAGGCGGCTACCGGGGACCAGATGCTGCCAACGGTGCAGAAAGCGCTGGAACTGCGCGGCGGTTACCGGCTCGATTTCGCGGCGAAGCTGGCCGAGTGTGAGCCGATGGATGCGCGCCAGGATGCGGCGATTGCACCATTCCACCGCGTCTGGCTCAAGCGGTGAGGAATAACGTCCGCGCATGGCTTGGCCTTCCGCTTCGAGCTTCAACAAAGCGGTGTCGATTTCATCGCGCGGAAACGCAAGCATCTCGGCGAGTGATGCGGCTGTGACAGGGCCGAGCGAATCCATCCAGCCACGGACGGCCGGAAGCGCCTCGCCGGTAAGATGCTGCCGCTCGGTCGCGACCCAAAAAGCCTTTCCGCCACGCTCGAAGATGTGAGCGCGTCCGGTTGCGGCCAGTTCTTCGAACAACGTCTGCCATTCCTCGCGGGGAGGCACGGCGATCAAAGAGAGAAGAGCGTCATGCAGCTCATCCGCATCGCGAACATCCGGCCAGGATTCCTCTGCCACCGTCCGGATAGCTGCGGGATCCAAAATTCCCGCACCGCCGGCGAAATCCGTACGCAGTGTTCGCCGCAACTGAACCGCACGCGCGCGCCGCTCTTCCAGCGGAGCGTCATCGAGATAAGCGTAAGGATTTGCGTTCAGAATCTCGTGTGAAAAAAAAGAAGGCTCGGCGGTGTCAATTGCCACTTTGCGGATGCGGCCCGATTCGAAGCCTTCCAGAATGCGTTTCAATCCTTCCACGTCCATCGCCTCATGCAGGCAGTTGTCGATGGTTTCATTCACCAGCGGATGATCCGGAATTCGAATTTCGCCGGTCAGGTTCTCGGCGCAGGCTACTTGATCGGGAAACACGGATGCCAGAAGATCATCGGAACGCATGCGCTGGATGGGCGGCGGAACTTTGCGGCCACCTCTGAAGCGCGGGATGGCCAGCGCACGCGACGCGTTCCAACGCCAGCGCACGGCGAACATCGGAGCGTCCAGTAACGCCGTGGTCAGAACGTGCTCCACGGTTTGTGACTTCAGAAACTCGAAGACCAGTTCGAGCGGGAAAGCGTGCTGTTCGGTGAGCGAGATATTGATACCGTTGTCGGTGGCGGCGGCTTGCAACTCGAAGTTGAAGGAGCGGCAGAAGCGTTTGCGCAATGCGAGTCCCCATGCGCGGTTGATACGCGAGCCGAAGGGAGCGTGGATGACGAGTTGCATTCCGCCGGCTTCGTCAAAGAACCGCTCGGCCACAACCGTGTGCTGGGTTGGTAAGGCATTGAGCGAGGCGACGCCGGCTTGGATATACGCAATGGCCTGCTTGGCTCCGGCGGCATCGAGGCCGCATTCTTCGGTCAGAAAGGAAAACGCGCGTTCGTAATCGCGAGCGATCTCCTCGCGAACTTCACCCACCGCGTCCGACAACTCGAACGTGCGTCCGGGTGCTTCGCCATTCCAAAAGGGAACAGAAGGGGGCGCACCGTGAGCGTCCTCAACACGAACGCGGCCGGGCTCCACGCGTTTGATGCGCCAGGAAGTGGTGCCGAGCAGAAAGACGTCGCCGGCCAGGCTTTCCACCGCGAAATCCTCGTCGAGCGTTCCCACCACTTTGCCTTCGGGCTCCGCCACCACGTTGTAGTCCGCAGTTTCAGGGATGGCGCCGCCGGAGGTTATGGCAGTCAGTCGCGCTCCACGCCGCCCGCGAACGCGGCCATTCACCTGATCGCGATGTAGGTAGGCTCCGCTGCGGCCACGCTGCGTGGCGATTCCATCGGACAACATAGTCACAATGGCGTCGAATTCGGTTCGCTTCAGATTGCGGTAAGGATAAGTGCTGCGGACCAGCGCATAGAGGTCGTCTTCCTGCCAATCGCGCGCGGCCGTTTCCGCCACAATCTGTTGCGCAAGAATGTCCAGGGGCGCAGTCGGGATCTCCAGCTTGTCGAGCGAGCCGGAACGGATGGCGCGGACCAGAGCCGCGCATTCGATCAGTTCGTCGCGCGTAGTTACAAAAAAGTGTCCCTTGGGCTTGGCGCCCACCCAGTGTCCGGAACGGCCCACACGCTGAAGGGCGACGGCGATGGATCGCGGTGAGCCAATTTGACAGACCAAGTCCACCGTGCCGATGTCAATTCCTAACTCGAGCGATGCAGTGGCTACGACAGCGCGAAGGTCGCCACTTTTCAAACGTGCTTCTGCGTCGAGACGAAGAGCGCGAGAGAGACTACCGTGATGGGGCAGCACGAAGTTCTCGCCCAACCGTTCAGCCAGCGCATGCGCCACACGCTCCGACAGACGGCGCGTGTTGACGAAGACCAGCGTAGTGCGATGCGTAAGAATCAACTGCGCCACGCGATCGTATATTTCGGCCCACATCTCGTTAGAGGCCACGGGCCCAAGCTCATCGCGAGGAACCTCCACCGTTAATTCCATTTCGCGCCGATGGCCGATATTGACGATGCGTGTGCGGGGGCTCAAGAATTGCGCAACTTCGTCGATTGGCTTCACCGTGGCCGAGAGTCCGATGCGCTGCGGCCGGTGTCCAGCTTCGTTAGTAAGTGCGTCCAGGCGAGCCAGCGATAAGGCAAGATGCGAGCCGCGCTTGTCGTCGGCAACAGCATGGATTTCGTCGACAATCATGGTGCGCGTGGTACGCAACATCGCGCGCGATTTTTCGGCGGTCAGCAAGATGTAGAGAGACTCAGGCGTGGTGACCAGAATGTGCGGCCGCTGCTTGCCCATTTGTTGGCGCTCCCAGGCCGGAGTGTCTCCGGTGCGAACCGCGGTGCGGATGGGCGCGAGCTGGATCCCGTGGCGTGCCGCAAGTTCCGAGATTTCAGTGAGCGGGATTTCGAGGTTCTTGCGAATGTCGTTGCTCAGCGCTTTGAGCGGGGAGACGTAGACCACTTCAGTTTCGTTCGGCAATTCGCCCGTGCGGGCCTGGCGGACCAAGCGATCCAGGCAGAGCAGAAATGCGGCCAGTGTTTTGCCCGATCCAGTGGGCGCAGAGATCAGCACGTCGCGACCGGCGCGGATTTCAGGCCAACCTAGAATTTGAGGCTCGGTAGCGCAGGAAAAGCGCGTGATGAACCACTCGGCGACTAAGGGGTCGAAGGCGGAAAGAGGGCTGGTATCAATTTGTGGCTGGGGGAGCACCTGTCTTCATTGTCGCACCCGCAGGCGTCACTGCTACCCTGGAAGAAAGGAGAGTGGTATTCGCCTATACTGCGGCCTAAAAAGCGTTCACACGAGTGTGAACGCGGCACGCATTAGTGCGTGCGCTACGCTATTCCTCCTTTACGTTGCGCCTGGATTTGCACTCAATCCACGGCGCGCGCTCACGCAGTACACCCGCACCGTTTGGACCCAGGAACATGGACTTCCTCAGGACACGATTCGTGCCATCGCGCAAACCAAGGATGGCTATCTGTGGCTCGGCACCGATGAGGGTCTGGCCCGATTCGATGGCTACGACTTCGTCGTCTTCAACAAGGAAAATGGATCTCTCCCCAGCAATAGCGTTACCGCGCTTTGGGCTGCGAACGACGGGAGCCTGTGGATTGGCACGCCCGGCGGGTTGACGCGTTGCCGCGACCGCAAGTTCACCACTTACACCAAGAAAGACGGGCTTGCGGATACATTCGTCAACTCCATCACCGAGGATCGTTCGGGCGCGCTTTGGATTGCGGCTGGAATCCACTTGAGCCGCTTCCAGAATGGAAAGTTCACCAATTTCAGTACGCGGGAAGGGCTGCCGATTGAATCCATGCGCGCGGTCTATCTGGGGCGCGACGGAACACTCTACGTAGCAGGTTATCCGGGAGTGGCGCGGCGCGTTGGGGAAAAATTCGTGCCGGTGATCGACCCCGCTGACATGGGCCGCGACATCGTCAGCACTCTCACGGAGGACCGGCACGGCAATCTTTGGGTGGCGGGAAGTCTCGGCCTCTGGATGCGCAGCCGCGATGGAGAACTGCGGCTCTATCAAACCAAAGACGGTCTTCCCGACAATTTCGTCCGATCCGTATGGGAGGATCGCGACGGCAACTTGTGGGCCGGAACGAATGGCGGACTGGCGCGTTTGGAAAACGGGCGCTTCGTGAGTAATCCACTGGCTAATTCCGCCGAGCGGGATTGGGTGCGCTGCATCTACGAAGACGCGCAAGGGAATCTCTGGGTGGGTATGAATAGCGGATTGAATCGGCTGCGCGACGATCTATTCGCCATCTACGGCGAGTCGGAAGGCCTGCCGAGCGATGAGCCCACCACGGTTTATCAAGATCACGCCGGCCGAATCTGGATCGGGTTTCATGACCGCGGCTTAGTCCAGCTTGGCGGAGAAAAACCGCGCGTCTACACCACCCGCGATGGCTTGCCCAGCAACGAAATCTTTTCCATCCGGGAGGATCATCGCGGTGACCTGCTGATTGCCACGCGCGAAGGTCCCAGCCGGATGCATAACGGCCACTTCTCAAACCAGGTGCTGGAAGATCCTATGCACCGCCGGCTGTCGTTCGATTTCTTGGAAGACCGCGAGGGGAAGCTATGGGTGGCAATGCCGGGCGGCCTGAGCGAATTGTCGAGCGGTCGCGCGCATAACGTGATTCCTGGAGGGCCGCTGTTAAACGACTCCATGGTCGCGCTCTGCCAGACGCGCGATGGAAGCTTGTGGGCCGGCTCGTATGGGCAGGGTCTATGGCGATGGAAAGACGGAAAATCGGTGCGGTTCACCGTGGCCGACGGCCTTTCGAACGATCAGATCCGCGCTCTTCAGGAGGACTCGGACGGGACACTTTGGATCGGCACCTTTGGCGGCGGCTTGAACGGCTTGCGCGATGGAAGATTCTTCCATTTCACAACCAAAGACGGGCTGCTGAGCGACAACATTTCGCATGTCGAAGATGATGGCCGCGGCTCGCTCTGGCTCAGCACTACGCGTGGAATCTGCCGCGTGGGGAAGCAGGAGCTGAACGATTTCGCGGCCGGCAAAATTCATTCCATCCACGCGGTGAACTACGGCGTTGCCGACGGGTTGCGCAGCGCACAGTGTGCGCCCGGTTATCCCACCAGCCGCGGAGGGACTCGCACAGCGGATGGGCGCCTGTGGTTTCCAACTAGCCGGGGATTGGCGGTGTTGGATCCCGACGAGAAGCCGCCTAACGTAGCCGCGCCGGTGGTCCACCTTTTGGACGTCATGGTGGATGAGCATTCTGTGGCGTTAACGGAACCGGCGAATTTACCGCCCGGCAATGGGCGCGTGCAGTTCCGGTACACTGGTGTAAATCTGAGCGCCCCGGAGCGTGTACGATACTCGTATCGTCTGGAGAATCTCGATCAGAACTGGGTAAGCGCCGTCTCGCGCCGCGTCACCAACTACAACAGCCTGCGCCATGGCCATTATCGGTTCGTGGTTCGAGCCGGCATCCCTGGAGGCCCCTGGAGCGAGACATCCTTCGCGTTCCAGCTTCTGCCTCATTTCTACGAAACGGCCTGGTTCCGCGATTTGTGCATCCTACTTGCGGCGGCCGGCATCTGGGGACTGTTTCGGCTGCGCGTCCGCCAGATTCGCCGGCGCTTCGCATTCGTGCTGGAAGAGCGCGTGCGGCTGGCGCGAGAGATCCACGATACGTTGGCGCAGGGTTTCGTGGGCATCTCGTCTCAACTTGACGCGGTGGCGTTGACGCTCAACGGCCAACTCGAGGTCGCACGGCGGCATCTGGACCTGGCGCGCAAGATGGCCCGGCACAGTCTGACGGAAGCGCGGCGCTCGGTGATGGACTTGCGCGCCTCGGCTCTGGAAGGCCACGATCTTCCGGCCGCGCTTTCCCAAGCGGCGCGCCAGTGGACCGCGGGATCGTCCGTCCAGGTGCATATCGACGTGGCCGGAGGAACACGCTCGCTGCCCGAAGAAATGGAACAGCATTTGCTGCGGATCGCGCAGGAAGCCGTCGCCAATACCGTCAAGCACGCAAAGGCAAGAGAAGTGCGGATTCGGCTGGAAATGGAGAATGGCGCGCTCCGTTTGTCTGTGGCCGACGACGGCCAGGGCTTCGAACAAACTGAGGCGTTCTCCGAGATCGGCGGCCACTTCGGCCTGCTGGGGATGCGCGAACGCGCCGAACGGTTGGGTGGCGAGTTGGAACTTCACAGCACGCCGGGGCACGGCACCGAGGTGGAAGTGAGGGTACCGCTCCGGTGATTCGCATCCTGATCGCAGAGGACCACCTGATTGCGCGAGTGGGCGTTAAGACCATTCTGAACATGCAACCCGATATGAACGTGGTGGCCGAAGCCGCGAATGGCGCGCAGGCTGTGGAACTCCATCGCCAGCATCAGCCGGACATCACGCTGATGGACATGCGCATGCCGGGAACCAGCGGCCAGGAAGCCATCGTCGCTATCCGGGCGGAATTTCCGCAGGCTCGAATTATCGCGCTAAGCACGTATGGCGGCGACGAAGATATCCGTCGTGCGCTCAATTCCGGCGTTCGCGCCTACCTCACCAAAGACGTGCTGCACGACGAGCTGATTCTAGCCATCCATGCGGTCCATGCGGGCGAGACTTACCTTTCGCCGTCCATTCGAGCGCTCGAAGCGAGTTCGGTGCCCGCGTCCTTGAGCGCGCGCGAACTGGAGGTGCTGGCGCTGATCGTCAAGGGTCACGGCAATAAACAAATCGCTTACGATCTGGGTATCGCCGAACACACCGTCAAGAACCACGTCAAGAGCATTTTGAGCAAGCTGGACGTTGAGGATCGGACGCAGGCGGCCACCGCGGCCATCCAGCGTGGCATTATTCACCTGTAAACCAGAAACTGCTCCCCTGCAACAGTGAGCTGTCTGCGCACGAACGAAATCCCATGCGGTTCGGGCTTGCAGCCCATCCAAGGGAATGCAAACTTCGACCAGCGAGTGGGGCGGACCCCCTGGTCCGCGCGGGTCCCCCTGGACCCGCTTGCCTCAAGGATTGACAAATACCAGCAGCAGGCCGACGTGGGCGTCGACCGCGGACCAGGGGGTCCGCCCCACTTGGCATTCGTCCATCCGAGACAAGGTGTTTTCGACGGTGCGAACGCGGCAAACACGAGTGTTCGCCACTCCTGGCGATGCACGGCACCGAGCACGGCGTCGCGATGCTCTCTTCAGTGCTGAACAGCAAACGAGCAGTGCAGATGAACATCCTGCTTTAGTTCCGCCCCCATAGCTCAAAAGGGCTAATAACCTGACACCCGCTGCTATCATCCTTATAATCAAGCTAGTTAGGCTGTTGGATGTCTCTCCGTTGAGCCTCTGGGATGGCGGGGCCTTGCCTCGCTTGGGGTTGATGCCCTCCGGAGTCCGTTCACCGGCCTGCTAGCTCGAGTAACGGGAATTTTCGAAATCGAATGTGGATAGTCCGATTAGCCCTCCGCCGCCCTTATACCTTCGTCGTGATGTCGCTGGCCATTCTGCTGCTGGGCGCTACCGCCATCGTGACCATGCCGGTGGACATTTTCCCGTACATCGACATCCCCGTGGTCAGCATCATCTGGACTTATAACGGCATTCCCCCCGAGGAGATGGAGAAACGCGTCGTCACGATTTTCGAGCGCGCCATGACCACCACCGTCAACGATATTGAGCACATCGAATCGCAATCCTACTATGGCGTTTCAGTAGTTCGGGTTTATTTCCATCCCAACGTGCGGGTCGATCTTGCGATGGCCCAGGTGGAAGCCATTTCAAATTCCATTCTGCGCGGCATGCCGCCCGGAATCTATCCACCGGCCATTCTCAAGTACGACGCCTCCAGCGTTCCCATCCTGCAATTGGGTCTCGAAAGCAAAACTCTCAGCGAGCAACAACTTTACGATATCGGGCAGAACTTCATTCGTACCCCGCTAGCAACGGTGCAGGGCGCCGCGATTCCTTCGCCTTATGGCGGCAAGATGCGGCAGATCGTGGTGGATCTCGATCCGGCGGCCATGTATGCGAAACAGCTTTCGGCCACGGATGTGACGAACGCCCTGATTCTCCAGAATCTGATTCTGCCGGCCGGAAGCGTGAAGATCGCCGATCGCGAGTATCAGGTGCAGGTCAACAGCAGTCCCGTAATTCTGAGCGAGATGAATAACCTGCCCATCAAGTCTGTAAACGGCGCCACGGTTTATCTGAAAGATGTCGCCAATGTGCGCGACGGTTTCGCGGTGCAAACCAACATCGTGCGAACCAACGGAACGCGCGGAGCGTTGTTGACGGTCCTACGGAACGGGCAGGCTTCCACCCTCGCTATCGTGAATCAGGTAAAGGCTGCCCTGCCAAAAATCGAAGCCGGCTTGCCTGACGGAGTACAGATCCGGAAGCTCTTCGATCAATCCATTTTCGTACGCGCATCCATCTCCGGCGTGCTCAAGGAGGCCAGTATCGCGGCACTGCTGACCGGGCTGATGATTCTGCTGTTTCTGGGAAGCTGGCGCAGCACGGTAATCGTCTGCATTTCGATCCCTCTTTCGATTCTCACCTCCATCATCATTCTCGATCTGTTGGGTCAAACCATCAATGTCATGACGCTCGGAGGAATGGCGCTGGCGGTCGGGATTTTGGTGGACGATGCCACCGTTGAAATAGAGAACACGCACCGCAATCTGGCCATGCGAAAGCCGCTGGTAAGAGCCGTGCTGGATGGTGCGATGCAGATCGCGATTCCCGCGTTCGTTTCCACGCTGTCAATTTGCATCGTCTTCGTACCAGTGCTGCTACTAACCGGCGCCGCCAGATATCTGTTCACGCCGCTGGCCATGGCGGTGGTTTTCGCCATGCTGGCGTCGTACATGCTATCGCGCACCCTGATTCCCACCATGGTTCACTTCCTTCTTAAGCAGGAAGTGGACATGTATCGAAAAGGCGAGCACGGCGAAGGCGGGTCCGCGGAGAGCCATCCCTTCATCTGGCGCGTTCATTTTGCTTTCAACCGGCGATTCGTGCGATTCCGGTCGGCTTACACTGGGCTGCTCGACTGGGCTCTGGATCACCGGGCTCCGGTGCTGTCGGGCTTCCTGATTTTTGCTTTTGGATCGCTCGGCTTGGTGTACCTGGTGGGCAGCGATTTCTTCCCGACGGTTGATTCCGGTCAGATCCGGCTGCACGCGCGCGCTCCCTCCGGCACGCGGATCGAAAGCACTGAGATGATCTTCGCTAATATCGAGAATGAAATCCGCAGTGTAATCGCGCCGGGAGAATTGGATACTATTCTCGACAATATCGGCCTGCCAAACGGCGGCTTCAACCTGGGTTTCGGCGACAGCCCAACCATCGGCGCCAGCGACGGCGACATCTTAGTTTCCTTGAAGGCGGAGCACAGCCCCACCGCGATTTATACGGACCAGCTCCGCAGGCGGTTACACGAAAGATTCCCCGACCTGGTGGTGTTCTTTGAAGCCGCCAATATCACCAACCAGATTCTGAATTTCGGTCTGCCGGCGCCCATCGACGTGCAGGTGACCGGGCGCGACGCGGGACCGAACTATAAGATCGCCCAACAACTACAAGAGCGAATTGCCCGCATCCCTGGCGCCGCCGACGTGCATATTCATCAGGTGGTGGATGCTCCACAGTTGCGAATTAACGTCGATCGGACCAAGGCCGGACAGCTCGGCCTAACCCAGCAGAATGTCGCCAACAGCCTGCTGATCTCGCTCAGCGGCAGCGGGCAGGTGGCGCCGAACCAATGGCTGAACTGGGGCAATGGTGTCAACTACCCGGTACTGGTTCAGACGCCGCAGTACAGGATTGACTCCGTGGACGCGCTGATGCGAACGCCTATTTCGGCCGGAACGGGCGCTTTGGTCTCGAACACGCCCGGATCGATGGCCGGTTCGTCGGTCGCCGCCGATGCCTCCACTGGGGCCGCGCCCAACCAAGCCTCGGCGGCCTACGGGAATCCGGGCTCGATGCCCTCGCCGACGCAACTACTTTCCAACCTGGCGACCATAGATCACGGCATCGCCGCCGAGATTGTGAATCACTATAACGTGCAACCGGTCTTCGATGTGTACGCGAACGTCGACCGGCGCGATCTGGGCAGCGTCACCTCCGCGGTGGAGAAGATCATGAGCCAGACGCAGGTCCCCAAAGCCACCACGCTGATGCTGCGCGGCCAGTCCAAGACCATGCAGACTTCCTTTTACCGCTTAGGCCTGGGCGTCATCGCCGCGATCATTCTGGTATATCTGTTGATGGCGGTCAATTTCCAATCCTGGGTGGACCCATTCATCATTGTGAGCGCATTGCCGGGCGCGCTGGCCGGAATCCTGTGGATGTTGTTCATCACGCAAACCACCTTCAGCGTTCCCTCGCTGATGGGCGCGATCATGTGTATAGGCGTAGCTACCGCGAACAGTATCCTGATGTTGGTTTTTGCAAACGACGAACGTATGGACGGCAAGGGCGTGCGGGCAGCGGCGCTCTCGGCTGGATTCACCAGATTGCGTCCGGTGCTGATGACGGCTGCGGCGATGATTCTGGGTATGCTACCCATGTCGCTAGGCCTCGGCGAGGGCGGCGAGCAAAATGCGCCGCTCGGCCGCGCGGTGATCGGCGGTCTGCTGGTGGCGACTGTAACAACATTGTTTATTGTGCCGATCGTATACACGTATCTACGGAAGGCGCCGCCGGTGGATCATGACAAGCGAATTGAGGAGGAAGAGCGGGAGATTGTGCCAGGAGTGGAGGCCTGGCACCGGCACAGCCGCTAAAGCGAAGAATCTGAATGCGACCAGAAACAACCAACAACGAAGCTGAACTCCGCGCCGAGATTGAGGAGCTCAAGCGCCAGTTGGAACAGAAGCCGTCGGGCGCGGGGGCGGCCGGGCAAGTCGTCCAGCCCTCCAGCCACACCATTCGAAACCTGGTGCTGCTGTTTGTAGTGATTCTGATCGTGGCATTCGTGGCCGGTTATATTCCGCGCCACCGCCGCGAACTGCAACTGGTGGCCGAAGCCGACACTCACAATGAAGCTCTGCCGCAGGTGAGCGTTATGGCCGCGATTCGCGCGGCGGGGCGGGGCAACCTGGTGCTGCCCGGCAACATTCAGGCCGTCACCGAAGCGCCTATCCTGGCGCGTGCCGAAGGGTTTCTGAAAACGCGGTACGTGGATATCGGCGATCGCGTGACGGAAGGACAGTTGCTAGCAGAAATCGAAGCTCCGGATATGGATCAGCAGGTCCGGCAGGCTCAGGCTACGGTTCAACAGGTACAGGCCGATCTGGAGCGCGCCACGGCGGCTCTCGAACAGGGCAAGGCTAATGAATCGCTGGCCAAGGTCACAGCTCAACGTTGGGACAATCTGGTGAAGCGCGGCGTCGTATCGCGCCAGGAGAACGATCAGTATCAAGCCCAGTATGTAGCACAATCGGCCAATGTCCGTGCACTCGATCACGCCGTAGCGGCCGCGAAAAGCAATGTTGCTGCCGCCGAGGCCAACGTTTCGCGCCTTTCCGACCTACAAGGTTATCTCAAGGTGCGGGCGCCGTTCGCGGGCGTAATTACATTGCGCAACGTGGACGTGGGGGCGTTGGTGAACTCCGGGAGCACGTTGCTGTTTCGAATCGCGAAAACCAATCTGCTGCGGACCTATGTGAACGTACCGCAGTCCAGCGCGGCGGACATACATGTCGGGCAAGAAGCGTTTCTGAGCACGTCCGAAGCGCCCGAAACAAAGTTTCCAGGCCAAGTGGCTCGGACGGCCAACGCGCTCGACCCCGCTAGCCGCACTTTATTGGTGGAGATCCAGGCCGCGAATCCCGCCGGTAAACTATTGCCCGGGATGTACGTCCAGGTGGACCTGAATCTGCCTCGCAAGGATCCGCCGTTGCTGATCCCGAGCGACACGCTGGTGGTGCGTCCGGAAGGTACGCTAGTGGCGCTGGTAGGCGCAGGCAACGTTGTGCACTTCCAGCGCGTCCTGGTGGGCCGCGACTTCGGCGACCGCATCGAAGTACTCTCCGGCATGACCGAAGGCGAGAGAGCGATCGTGAACCCGAACGATTCGGTGCAAGAGGGCGTGCGAGTTCAGCCCGTCGCGGGAGCGGAAAGTGGCGCAAAGCGGCCAGCCAAAGCAGGCTCCCATTAGCAAATTCACTCGCAACCTTTCGCTCATTCCGAGCCGCGACCAGAAGGGAGTGCCCATGGGCCTGCTGGCCCACTAAAGGTGATGAAGACGCGTCGTAGCGCACGCACTCCCGCGTGCCGCGTTCACACTCCTGTGAACGCTTGGGATTCGGTCGTCACGGGTGTTCGCAAGAGTGCGAACACGGCACGCAAGAATGCGTGCGCCACGGGCGGGTCCCGTAGAATCAATATTTCTGGACAGGCGTCTTCAACGGAGTGTAAAGAGCCCACATGAAAAAACTCACTATATCTATTTACTTGATCTTCTTCAGCGCCTGGTCTCTTCGAGCGGACGACTCCGTGTGGCAGCGCATCGGCCGTCCTTACGCGGCCCGAACGGCGCCGCCGGTGGATTTGACGAATTCACCGCGCCTGGACCAGGTATTGCGCGCAGGGAATATCTATCTCTCCCTCTCCGACGCCATCGCGTTGGCTATCGAGAACAATCTCGATGTGGAGTTGCAGCGTTACAATATGCCCACTGCGGATTCGGAGGTGCTGCGCGCCAAAGGCGGCGGATTGTTGCGCGGGTTCTCGTACAACCTGGCCGAAGCACCGGTGGGCGTAGGCGGACCAGCCAGCCCGCTGGTGACCAGCGCGGCGTCATCCACCATCGCCGTAGGTTCGGTACCTACCAATCCGTCGGAGCTGGGCGTGCTTGCCGAACAACTGACCAATCTATCGATTCTGGGGTCCCTTCCGCTGTCCAACGGTCCTGCCATTCCTCAGTTCGACCCTGCCATCACTGCCCAAGTGAACTGGATGCACCAAAGCGCGCCGCAGTCCAGTCCTGGCAGCACGGGTGTCAATGTGCTGAATGCGAACACAACCTTGGCCAACGTCGGATACTCGCAAGGCTTCGGACCCGGCACCGAGTTAACCGCCGGCTTCGACAACATGCGGCAGACTCTCAACTCCACCAGCAGCGCTTTTAGCCCCTTCACCGCCTCTAGCTTCGGCGTCACCGTGACACAGCCGCTGGTGCGCGGATTCGGCTTGGCGGTGAACCGGCGCTTCATCCGCATTGCAAAGAACGAACGCAAAATCGCGGATCTTCTGCTGCGCCAGCAATTGATCGCCACCGTGTA
>CABEDY010000238.1_pt1 | contig 25852 bp, 18 predicted proteins | sample 3423171 | NCBI WGS metagenome assembly CABEDY01 (sample SAMEA5534333, study PRJEB31848) | metagenome | biome: tundra; feature: field; material: soil | place: USA | collected 2013-05 | depth 0.15 m | reverse complement strand
AATGCCACCCACAGATCTTCCTGCTTCTCCCGGTCCTTCTTGCGCCCCATGCCCATAGATAGAAGACGTTCAAAACACAATCGAGGTCACATGTTGTGGAGGGTTTTTACCACAGGCTGCTAGATGCGTTTTGCTCTCATCGATCAGGTCAAATTCTTCGAATTCATCCCATTCCGGCACACCCCAGCTCTTACCGTCCTTGTCGAATTGGTGAAGGTGAGAATCAGTCCAGCCCATTGCCACCTGGAATGCACTATGGAGACAACAAAGCTTGAGCGAACTGGAAACCTGAATCCGGCGCCAGATGGACGGATCGATGCCCGTCAGCTTGATTTTGAGTTCGTAGATTGGCGACGTGCGCTTTGATGGCATTGCGTCAAATCGGGCCTGCTAGCTACTTTAGCTAGGCCGCTTTTGCGCCTTTCTTCGGTCTGTTGGCGGCCTTCGATTGCCGCTTCGACTTTTTACCTGGCGATCAGTTCCAGGTCTTCCACCATCTGGCCGATCGTAATACGCAATTGATGCGCGTAGATGATGCCGGAGAAATCCTTGCGCTCGCTCAACCATTTTGCTCCCTCGCGGAGGAGGTCCTCGTCTTGCGAGACGAGGACGCGACCGAGTTCCGTCGCCCGCTTCAATAACACATCATCAGCCAATTCCGCTGAACCGTCTTCTTGCGCGGTCAGCACATCGATCGAGCGCAATCGCAAAGCAGCAGTGACGGCGCGTCGCACGTGCACGTCCATGTACAGCGTTATGCTCAAAGAGGTCGCTTCAGGTCAAGCAACTTGCGGCGGAACTCCACGTCGGAAAGACGCACAGCAAGCTTGTCGGATTCTTTCAATCCGCGCCTGATCTGCTCATCCACCTTATCCTGGTTCTCATAATAATAGGTCAGCGCGCCATGGATTTGAGCCAATGAAAGATTAGGGTGCTGAAAGTGGATTTCTTCCGGACTTGATCCGTAAGCGATCTTGTCCAGTACAACCTCAGTGACCTTGACTTTCGTTCCAGCAATCCAGGCCATACCTCGATCGTCAAGCTCGATTTGTGTCGCGAAGGTAGCGGTCACGCGTCGTCTCTGGATTTAGTATACGCCAAGCACACGGCCAAACAATTGTTACGTACGTCGGCTTTCGTGTGCAGAAAACACGCGGTGACAAAATACCTGGAGAGTCAAAGGCTTGAAGGGAAAACTGTAAGCACGTACTGTAGCACCAGCGAAAACGAAGCGAAAATCATCCCGATCGAAGGCTTGGAAATGATTGAAAAATTTGGCGGGGACGACGGGGCTCGAACCCGCGACCTCCGACGTGACAGGCCGGCGTTCTAACCAGCTGAACTACGTCCCCTTTGAGGTGTGAATTACGTCGGCAATGTCATCTTAACATATCGCCCGAGCTAGAACTCGAACAGCGATCCCTGCTTGCGCACAGCCACAGGCGCTAGCCATTCGCGCCAGCCGCCCAGCAGCGGGAAATACAGCGCCAGCCGGATGGGCCGCGAATCCCGCTGGACCAGCAAGCGGGCGTAACGTTCCAGTTGCTCCTGATAGCGTTTCTTTTCATTATCCAGGAAGGTTTCGAGATTGCCACCCTCGTGTGAGCCGGTTTTGTAATCGATGATCCAGCGCACTCCGTGTTCATCCACGAAAGTTCGATCGATCACAGTCTCACAGAGCTTCCCACCCACGAGGCCAGTGATTGGCAACTCGCATTCATCTTCGGAATGACGGTCCAGAATCCAGCGGCCTTTCGCGTCGCGCAGCGTACGCAGCAGTGCGGTTTCAACTCGCTCTGCAGCCTCTTTCAACTCGCCCGGCGGCACTCCCAGATTTGCGAGCATGGATTGGTAAAGGCTGCGCCTGGATCGCACGGCGTTTTCGTTCCAAGCTTCCAAACCCTCACGAGCGATTTTCTGCATCAACGCGTGCAGCGCTGTGCCGGCAAGCCGCGAGCTCTGGCTTACCCATTCGAACGGCACCGGCGAAGTCTGTATTGTCTCGATTTCCTGGCGCGTCCATTCCACTGCCTCAGGCGGCGACGGAGTCTTCCAGCCAGTGGACACGCGGCGGATCTTCCGCACGGTCCGCTCCTCTCCGGCAACAACCGCGCGCGGCAGATTGTTGAATGCCTGCGCCACTGCCGGCCAGAGCAGCTTCAAGAGCGATTGGCCCGGCGGCTCCGCGATGGATCCATCTTCCTTGGTTTTCACAGTGCCAAGCAGATGCAACCGGAGGCGCGCACGAGTGGTGGCGACGTAAAGCAGCCGCGCGGTTTCGCGACGGATCTTGCGTTCTTCCACGCGCGACAGGTATGTGTAAATGGGATCAGGCTCCTGGCCAGCCTCGGAAATCGGCGCGAGCAGTAGCATTCCGCTTTGCTCCAGCCATAACAGTAAGCGTTGCTCTTCCTGCCGTGGAATGGCCCCGAGTCCAGGTAGGATTACCGTATCGAACTCCAGGCCTTTCGCTTTGTGGATGGTCATGAGCTGCAGACGGTCCCCGGCGCGCGCGTCCGGCTGCGCGAACAGCGTGTTCACCTGCTCGCGGAACCACGCGAAATCGGCGAGGTCGGCTCCTTCGGCCAACTCGTCCAGCAAATCGAAATAGGCGGAAGCGTCTTCGAGCGCGGTTTCATTCTCAACGCAGGCGGGACCGCCCAGCCGGAACCACACGCCTTCCACCCAATCCCGCAACGGCCGGCGCCCGCGCTCTTCGACCGCCTTATCGAGGACCGGCAGGATTCTCCGGATTCTCGCCGCTCCATCCGCAGTGAGCGCCAAATCTTTGAAATGCAGCAAATCCCAGATCGTCGCGCGGTGATCGCCACCCGCCAGCCCGTGCAAATCGCGCAGTTCCAATCCACACCAGGGCGCGCGCAGGATTGCGAGCCACGAAACACGATCGGACGGATGCAGCAGTGCCAGAGTGAGCGCCACCAAATCCTCAATCACAGGCCTCTCGCCAAGCTGATCGATCTCGATGGCCTGAAACGGAATTCCCTGCCGCTTCAAAACGCCGACAATCTCCACAAGATGCGATCGCGCTCGCACTAAGACGGCAACGTTCCCGTCGCCAGCCGTTTTCACCAACTCGACTACCCGCTTCGCTTCGTCCACAGAATCCAGAAATCCATGCACCTTCACGCATTCCTGTTCTTCGGCGCTCGCTTCTCCCGCCGTACTCTTACAAAACGCAACGGCGCCAGATCCGGGATCGTCCTCAGCCGGAAGAATCCCCGCGAAAGTCTCATTCACCCAATCCACAATTCCGGGCCGCGATCGAAAGTTGACACTCAACGCTAGCGGCTCCAGTTGGATCGAGCCAATCCCTTCCAGGCGGCCTTTGAGGAACAGGCTGACGTCGGCCTGCCGGAAACGGTAGATGGACTGCATTGGATCGCCCACCAGGAACAACGTGTGACCGTCGCCCGGCTCCCAGCCCGCCGTCAATTTCTCGATGAGCTCAAATTGCGTGTACGAGGTGTCCTGAAACTCATCCACCAGGATGTGCTGCATGCGATAACCGAGCGCAAGAGCGAGGTCGGTGGGTGAATCGATTTCCCCCAGCGCCTCGGAGGCCCGTATTGCCAGCTCGGCAAAATCCACACGGCCGCGCTCTCGAAACACCATTTGGAGCTCGGCCACGGCCAGGGTCAGCACCGAAACCGCGGCCTGCATGGCTTGCCATTGTGAATCCGAAAAACGCGGCGCGGGCAACTCGCGAAACCCCTGCAGCGCTTCCAGGAGCGCATCGTCTCCCCGCAACCGGGTTAGCAACTGCTCCACGCGCGGCTTCATCGGATGATTGGGCGGAAAACCGAGATTTCGGTTTACCTGTTTGCGCCAGTCGCCGCCGGCAGTGAGCAGCAAATCCGCCACGATTTTCCAGCGTTCGATATCCTCCAGCCGCGCTTCTGGAAACCTATCCAGCTCGCGCAGTAAGGCGATCTCCGCGGCAACCTCCGCTTCGAAGCCTGCCTGCAACCTCTGCAACTCGCCGAGGATCAGCTTTTCGAGCGACTCCTCGAGTACCGCGCGCACCGCATCGAAGTCCGGATTTGCACCGGTATGCCGCAGCCACTGGTCACGCCGCTCGAGCATGTTCATGAACAGGCGTTCCGCGGCCGCGAAATCGTTGTCCAAATGGAGAAGCAAATAAGACAGAGCCGGATCATCTTCGTCCACATGCCGCAGCGTATTGCGGGCTGCTTCACGATACAAGTCCGCGGCCTTTTCCGAAATATCGGGCATCGCGCCAAAGCGCGACAGCCAAGGCATGCGCCGGGTGATGGCCGCGCACAGCGCATCGATCGTTTCAATCCGCATTTGCGCCGGATTCTGCAAGAGATTCCACTTGAGCCGGCGGTCGTGATCTAGCACGTGGCGCGCGATTTCGTATGTCACCCGCTCGTGATGGGCCTCGGGTGCAATGCCCGCTTCCGCTTTCCGCAATGCCTGGATCACACGCGCGCGCATCTCGCCCGCGGCCTTACGCGTAAATGTGATCGCCACCACGTTATCGGGCGAATCCACCGTTTCTAGCAACTTCAAATAGCGCTGGATCAAAAGCTCGGTTTTTCCAGATCCAGCGGGAGCCTGCACGATGAACGACGTCGAGGTTTCGAGCGCCTGCTCGCGAGCCGAACCATCAATGATCATTTTCGAGCTCCCGGATGCGGCACAAGGCGCGCAAGCCGCACAGATCGCATGCGCCCTGTTTCGGATCCACTTCGGCCAAGCCGGCGCGGAAATTGGCGGCCAGCCGCTCCAGCACGCGCCGCCACTCTTCGATTTGTTCGCCGAACGATCGAGGAGTCTCCGAGCGCATCACTTTTAGGGCCGGCAGCGAAACCCCGTCCTCAGTGCCGCCGCGAAACAGGAGTTCGCCGGTCCGGATGACTGCGAACGCCGCGCCCGCGATCGGCTCGTCGCTCGATGCGCAATAAAGCGGGAGCTGCGGTTCGTCTGGACGGTCGCCATCCCAGCCGGTGGATTTCACAATGCCGGTCTTGTAGTCGAGAATGATCTCGCGGCCATTCGCGAGTTGGTCGATGCGGTCCGCGCGCGTGCGCACTTGCAATCCGCCGAGCGTAACCAAACGGTCCTGCTCGGTGGCCTGCACTGTGAACCAGTCACGCGCTCTCTCTATATCGAGCCACTGCGGCAGCAGCCTCTCCAAGCGCCGCCGTTCCAGCCCGTGGCCGATTCCGCTTCCGAGCTGTTGGATAGCGCCCGCGACACAGCGCGAGATCAATTCGCTAATTTCGCCGGCCGTCAGTTCCATCAGCTTGGTAAGCGATCCCAGCTCGCCCCAGAGCAGAGCCATAGTCTTGTGAGCCGCGTTGCCCTGATCTTTCTTGCTCACTCCCAAATCCGTTCCCTCCAGCGGCCTCGCGCCCAGACGATGTTTTGCAAACGCTCGAAACTGGCATGCAGCCATGTCTTTGAACAACGATGCGCCGCCAGGCTGCATGGATTCTGCCACTACCGGAGGCGCGGTTTCATCATGCAGTTCCTGGATCTCGACGCTGGACCGCATCTTCCGCACCCACTCAGTTTGCAGAACGCTTTCACCAGCCACTAGCCACCGGCCACCAGCCACCAACGGACTCGGTCCCAGCGCACGATCTGCTTCAGTGGCGGGATAACTCAGCACGATGTTCCGAGCGCTTGCCAGTAATCGCTGCACCAGCTTTAGCGCAAACTCGAGTTCGCGCTCCGCTGACGAATGTGGCAGCTGATGATCCCGCTGCAAGGAGATTGGCAAGAACGGATTCGGGTTCGCAGCCTCGGGCAGCGCTTCATCGTGCAATCCCATAATCCACAGGTGATCGAAATACAGCCCCGATGCTTCGAGCAGCCCCATGATTTGGATTGGCGCGCCTTCATTCTCCACTTGAAAAGGCGATGCTGCGGCTAGCTCCTGCAATCGCGAGAGTGCCTGCGTGAAACTGATGGGCGGCAAGACGGCATCCAGTGACGCCAGGCTCGCGAGCAAATCATGCCATTTCTCCATCACTTGATATTCCCGGCTGCTCAATGTCCGATCGCCCGGCCAGCCCAACACTCCGAGCAGCTCAGAAAACTCGCGGCTCCATTGGCTGGGGAATTGTTCCGGAACCAATTGTCGCCGCCGCTTTTCGAATTTCCTCAGTAGGCGTTCCAGCTGCGGACATTTTTCAGCGCGGTCGCGCAACAGGACGGGCGTGATATCCCACAGTCCATCCCTTCGCAACTTCGCATCCAGTTGTGCGCGCTTGGTCCATTCTGTGCCGGCGCCGCCCAGGAAGGGAGAGCGCAGCAACATTCCCGCTTGCGGCAATGTCAGGCTGCCGGAGGCGAATTCCAGCATCAGCAGCGCGGCTCTTATTACTGGATATCGATCCAGCGCAGGGCCCAGCGAAACATGGAATGACCGTTCGTGATCGTCGAATGTGGAACCCGGATCCAGCGTCTCGCGAAAGATTCGCTCCACTTTTGCGCGCACGCTAGTCAGGTTCGGAACAATGATCCCAATCTGCGCGGATGGGTTCTGTTCCAGAAGACGCCGCGCCCAGGCTGCCGCCGCCCGGGTTTCTTCCGTGCTGTCGCGCAGTATCCAGCGCTCGGGTTCGGATGGATAGCCGCTCGATTCCCCGTCTGCCTTTGCGCCCAACTTGTCGAACAGATCGGATTGTTGCGGCGTAAGCTCATCGAAGCCTGCCAGGACCAGTTGCGATGGATTCGATATACCCGCCACCACATCCGGCAGCCGTGCCGCCTCCAGCCAATTGCTCGCCGAACATCGATTGCGAAACGCACGTGACCAAGAAGCAAAAGCCGCCCAATCGTCCGAGGCTTCGAATCGGCCACCCAGTGGCAGCCGGTAAGCCTGCATGAGTTGCCAGGCATCCATGGCGTGCTGGGCTGTTTCCGGAAGCCGCAACAACGAGTCCCCCGCCGGCGATTCGCGAATCACTTGCTCCCACACCACTTGCTCCTGCAGCGGATCGAGCAGCGTCCCGCACGGTTCCCCACGCCAAACGTGGTTGCTCCAAGACCGCCTAAGAAAAGCATCCAGCGGCAGAATATCCGGCGTGTTCCAAACCGAGCGCCCCTGCTCCCGCTGGCGGGCGTGAAACTGCTGCGTCAGGACGCGGGCCAGGCGACGGCTAGCCGTAATTACCGTGGCCCCAGACTCGATGGCGCGGAAAGAACCCTCGTGCATGTGCTTTCATAATATTTGAGCAAGCGGATCACTGTCGCTATCGATGGACCGGCCGGCGCCGGCAAAAGCACACTCGCGCGCCGCATCGCGGACAAACTCGGCTATCTGTACATCGACACCGGGGCGATGTATCGCGCCGTAGGGCTATGGGCGGTGCGCGCCAACGTTGCGCTTTCAGACATGCATCGACTGGAACAGCTTGCGAATGAAGCACGCATCGAATTCGTGCCCGGATCGGGCGGCGTGCTGCTGAACGGCGAAGATGTTACGGAGGCCATCCGTGCCCCTGAGATCGCGGAAGCGGCGTCCAAAGTGTCCATGGTGCCCGCGGTACGGCGGGCGATGGTCGCGAAGCAACGCGAGATCGGCGCGCGCGCGTCCGTGGTGATGGAAGGCCGCGACATCGGCTCGGTAGTATTTCCCGATGCCACGGTCAAAATCTTTTTGGATGCTCGGCCCGAAGTGCGCGTGGAACGGCGCGCGGGGGAGAGCTCGCTGCCGCCCGAAATCATCGCCCGGCAAATCAGCGAGCGCGATCAACGGGACCGCACGCGTCCCGAATCCCCGCTAGTGCAGGCTCCGGACGCCGTCTATGTGGATACTACGGGCTTGAGCGTCGACGACGTGGAAGCGGCGCTGTTGAAAATCATTCGCGATCGCACTTCCAACGGGAAGGAAAGAACGCAATAGATGACCAATCTCCTGGTGATGAAATTCGGCGGCACCAGCATGGGCTCCGCGGAGCGAATCAAGGTGGCCGCTCAAATTTGCCGGGAGCAGAAGGAACGGCGTCCGGTGGTCGCGGTGGTTTCGGCGATGTCACAGGTGACCGACCTATTGCTCAACACGCTGCGGCATGCCGAAGCAGGCGACGAAGCGGGGATCGAAGCGAACCTGGAGCGTCTGGCCCAACGGCACCTGGAAACCTGCGACGCACTGCTGTCGGGTGACCTGCACGACACTACTACTTTGGGTATCCGCGAGTTGGTGGCCGATTTCCGCCGCATCGCGCACGGCATGCTGATGCTGGGCGAGCGGCCGCCCCGATCGGTTGATGAAGCTGTCGCCATCGGAGAGCGGCTTTCGGCTCTGCTCATTTCCAGGTATCTTCAATCCACCGGCGTTCCGGCTCAGGACGTGAATGGATCGGACGTAATCGTAACAGATGCTGTATTTGGCAACGCCACGCCGATGATGGATGAGACGCGCAAGAAGGCCGATCAAACCTTGCGGCCGCTATTGGAACGCGGCGTCATTCCAGTGGTTACCGGATTCAATGGCGCCACTATCGACGGCCGTGCAACTACGCTCGGACGTGGAGGATCGGATTACTCCGCATCCATTCTGGCCGCAGTGCTCAATGCCTCCGAGCTTTGGATCTGGACCGACGTGGACGGCATTATGAGCGCGGATCCCCGGCTGGTGCCCGATGCGCGCGTGCTGGACACAGTGACGTATAGCGAAGCGGCCGAATTGGCTTACAATGGCGCGAAAGTCCTGCATCCGCGCACGCTCGCGCCGCTCATCGAACGGCAGATTCCGGTTTGGAGCAAGAACAGTTTCCATCTGGAGCACCCCGGTACGCGCATCGTCTCCACTATGGAAGCGCCGCCTGGACCGCGCGCCGTCACATCGATGACTAACGTGGCCCTGATCTCGATGGAGCCGGCCAGTTCTGCCGTAAGCAGCAGCCGGTTGATGTCGCGAGCGCTGGAAGCCTTGGCCGACGCCAATGCCGAGGTGCTGGCGTTCACCAGTTCCAGCTATCGCCAGAGTTTTTGTTTCCTGGTGCGAAAAGAAGAGCTAGGGGCCGCAATGAAGTCGCTCGAGTCGGATCTGGCGCTCGAATTGACGCATGGTTACTTGAAACCGATCGAAGTGGACGAAAATGTCGGTCTGCTGGCGATTGTTGGTGAAGGCATGCGCGGCACGCCTGGGTTGGCCGGCCGCATCTTTAGCGCTATTTCGCAGAAGGACGTGAACATCATCGCCATCGCGCAAGGATCGAGCGAGCTGACCATCAGCGTAGTGGTCCACCGCGATGGGCTGGAACGCGCGATTCAGGCTGTGCACAGAGAGTGCCGGTAGGATTGGTGTGGCGCACGCACTCCTGCGTGCCGTGTTCGCACTCCTGCGAACACGAGTGAAAGGAAAAGATCAGGGCGTTCACAGGAGTGTGAACGCGGCACGTAGGAGTGCGTGCGCTACGTCAAGCCAGCAGGATCGGCAGCAGCACACCCATGCCCAGAACGAACAACCATAGCGCCGGCGCAGCCGTGCCGACTGGACGCCGCAAGCGCTCTTCGCGCGCCGCAACGCGCGGGTCGAGCAAGAGCCACTGGTTGTGACGGCGTTCCAGCAGCCAGAATGCAGCGGCAGCCACTGCTCCGTAGATCAGATGGCCGATCATGGCGGGAAACTGCGCCTCGGCCACGGCCGGAACCCACAGGCTGGAGTTTCCTAATGTGATCGGAAATAGCGTCAGAGGTCCGATGTACCATCCCATCAGCCCGTAAACCAATCCCCACGCGATCCCCGATGCCAGGTTGGGAGCTTCACGCTGGAACAACAAACCATAGCTCACGCCGAGCAGAACGCTGATGCACAGATGTACCGTCAAGCCCAACGCCGATGAGGTCCCGCCCACAATGGCGGCAATTTCTCCAAGCGATCCCGTGGACACGAGCACCAGCACGTACAGCAGCCCTCCCGCCAGGCCGGCCGCTCCGCCCCACTGCACGGTGCGGATGAAATGCAATCCCGGCCCCTCGGGCTCACGATGAATGGGATCGGATTCGGTGAGAAATCGCACGCACAATCGGTCGACCACAGAATAGAACAACCCAATGATCAAGCCTGTCATTATATTTCCGATGAGCGGCCCGAACTCCGCGCTGGCGCGAATGTATGACCAATCGATCGGTTTTCCAAGCAACAACGGCAGGATGGTCAACGGTCCCAGGAACCACCAGAAGATTCCATAGGCCATGCCCCACGTCATGCTGGAGCCGTAACCGCGCAGATCGCGCTGGAACAATACGCCGAAGCTGGCGCCGATGAGGGCGGCGAACAGATAGTGCAGCCCATTGCCCACCATGTTGGATGTGGAACCCACTAAGCTTGCGATCACTGAATAAAAGTTGACCTGTTCCATCCATCTTCCGAATACCCAGCCGCCGGCAATTCCAGCCAGCGCGCCCCCGATAATCGCACGGGGAAAACTCACAGCCGCGAGCGTAGCGCGATTGCGCCGGCCACCAAAAGTCCCCAGCACCAGTCCAAGCGGCATCCCGAAGCAAAGGATGTATCCCACCAGTTCCGGAAAATTGTCGCGCTGTGTCTGAAATGTACTGGACAGATTCGCGGCGATCACCTGTGCCCCGGGAACCACGGCGAGCCAAAGCAGAAATGCATATGCCAATCCCCACAGCAAACGGTCCGAAGATGATCGTCGCGTGCACGGCAAACATCAAAACCACTCCGCCTGCCACGCCTGTCATGCCGCAAGCGAGCAACGGGATCGCGCGGTTTGAGGCTGACCGCGGATTCTCCATCACGTCACCGCAAATCGATAGTTTGCACGATGTCTCGTGGGAAGAATAATTCGATCACCCAATCGGTGAGAACGCGAATCTTGCGCTCCAAGCCCGGCAATTTGCCGAGATAAATGCCGCGCCACAGCAGCCACGCTAACAGGCCGCGGAATCGCATTGACTTCTGGCGCGCAAATGGAACAATCAGCTCGGCGTAGGCCGTGTGATGGCCCACCACGCACAAGGCCCCGAGCGAATCGAAGTGAAACGGCTGGAGCGCGCGGCCCCGCACCGAGGCGCGAATGTTGCGGGCCAGCGTCCGTGCTTCGCGCAATGCGAACTGAGCCGTGGGCGGGCATTGAGCGCCGGTCTTTCCATCCTTGAGCGCCGCGCAATCACCGAGCGCCCACACGTCGGGATGTCCCGCCACGGACATCGTGCTTTCAACCACCACTGCACCGCGGCGATCGGTCTCGATCCCTAACGTCTTCAGCAACGGATTGGGCGCCGTGCCGGCGGTCCAGACCAGCGTGCGCGCCCGAACTTCGCCATCGCTCAGGACCACGCAGCCGGGCCGGCAATCCGTAAGCCGGCAATTCAAGCGGAAGGTGACGCCGCGCAGAGCCATGCTTTCCTGCGCGTAACGGCCCAGCGACTCGCTCAGCTCGGGCAGAATATGGTCGCGCGAATGCACCACCACAACCTGCACATCGGCGGGACTGAGGTTCGGATAATCGGCCAGAATGCCGCGCGAGAAATCGTTCAACGCCCCCGCCAGCTCCACGCCCGCGAAACCGCCGCCCGCAATCACGAAGCTGAGCATCTCGCGCCTCATCTCCGGGTCGGTTTCTCGGTCGGCACGCTCGAACATTTCTATCACGTGATTTCGAATCCGAATGGCGTCCAGCAGCGACTTGAAGTCGAATGCCAGCTCCTGGACATTCTGCATGCCGAGGTAGTTAGAAACCGCGCCGAGTGCGAACACCACATGATCGTAGACCAAGTCACGATTGGCGCCGTCCTCCAGTGCGATGCGGACACGGCGAGCTTCAAGATCCACTTCGCTCACTCGCCCCCGGACCACTTGGGCCCTGCGCAAGCTGGTGCGCAGGGGCGTGCTGATGTGGCTGGGCTCCAGGCTGCTGCCGGCCGCTTCAGCCAGCATGGGCGTGAACAGCAGGGCGTTAGTCTCGCTCACCAAGGTGAACTGAACGGAACGGTCCGCGCCGAAAACCTGCTCCAGGTCTTGCGCGGTGGTCATCCCCGCAAAGCCGCCGCCCAGAATCACGATGTGCTTCGGCTCCACGGGCTTGGCGCTCTCCGGTTCCAGACCGAGCTTCGCTAACGCGAGATCGTTCAGAGCTTGTGCGATCAACCCAAGCGCACCGCCATAGAGCACCCAGCCAATCAATTCAGGAAACAGATCGCGCATGCCCTGGTTCGACCATTCCGGTGTTTCGCCGGCAAACAAGGGAAACAGGATGACGCCGAAGATGACCCAGGCGGGTACGCCCAGCGCAGCCGCAGTCATCGCGCTGTCGGCATAAGCGCGCGGAGTGGGACGGAAAGCGATAGCGTACAAGACGCCCACCAGAACGGCCAGCAGGATTCCCGTCACTACGTTCTCCTGGGTCAGAGCCAGAGGAAAGGCCGCCGCTAAGCCTGCGATGGCGCCGATCACAGCACGTCGAAAGTATTTCATGATCGGATTGAGAATACCATTCGGCGCTTGAGATATTCCGGCCAGTTGAGACGCCCGCTCGCCGCGGTCTGATCATAGAGTTAAAATCTTGGAGAGGAGCCGGAATGCCAATCAGTCATTTCTTCGCGGAGGGGATCGGACCTTTTCGGAAGGTTCATCTAGACCTACGCGGGTCGGACGGCCACCCTGATCTCGGCCCGCACATCCTAGCTGGTGTAAACGGCTCCGGCAAGTCGACTATTTTGAAAGCCATAGCTTGGTGCCTCGCAGGAGAGGGAGATGGCTTCCCGGGTGAAGAGTGGATTCATTTTTTGAAGGGGCACGCCAATTCGCGCGCGCTGGTAGTTCTTGACGTTCCGGGGCTAGACGTTTTCGCGTTGGCAACGACCTGGAACTCCGCCGAAGGCTGGGAGGCGCGCTTGACAGATTGGGTTAATGAAGGTCTGGCCGCTGTCGGGCTAGATTCAGCCAATTTCCCGGCGCGGCAAGCGTCCCAGGATCGTTTAGGTACTGCGAATGAAGTTTTGGATGTTAAGGTCCGCCGACACCTAGGGGAGGACGGCCAGTCGCCCGTGTTCAGCTCTGTACGCTATGGGGGGCCGACGGCGAGGATGACAAAGAGCGTTCAGAGCTCAGCCGCCTATTCGTCTGCGCGGTTCGTCCGATTCATAAAGCGACCCGACATGGCTCTCGCGGCAGAGAAAGTCAATAAGAACCGGTTCGCCTTTGAAACGACCGTGCAAAACGCCGCAATTCAATCCTGGCTTCTGAGCCTTTACAGTAAACGTGCCATCGCGAATGAGCGCCGCGAGTCGTCCGCCCGCTACGCCGAATCTTTTGATGCCCTTGAGAGAGGCCTAAGATGCATCTACGGCGATGACCTCTCGATCGTGGTCGATATCGAACCCAACTTCCAACCTGGCTTGCGGCTTGGTAATCAAGTACTCAACTTCTCGCAGATCCCCGATGGGCTGAAGGCGACATTGGGATGGCTGGCCGACTTTATGATGCGAGGCGAGTCGTTGACATGGGACCCAAAGGTAGGAAACAAGAGACCTGGGTTGCTGTTGTTTGATGAAATCGAGGGCTTCCTCCATCCACTTTGGCAGCGTCGACTTCTTCCCGCAATGCGAGAGGCCCTGCCTGAGACACAGGCTATTGTGACCTCGCACTCGCCGTTTGTGATCTCCTCGTCGGCTCATTCTGTGATCCACGTTCTGAAGCTCAACAAGGACGGAAGCGCATACGCTGAACCACCCGTCAAAGCTCCGATCGGCGAGAGCATTACCTCAACCCTGAAGGATATTTTTGGCGTTGATAGTAGATTCGACGTCGAAACCGAGAAGCTGTTGAACGATTGGAACGAACTGAATAAGGCAAAGGCGGAGCACAAGCTGAAAACCACGGATGAATCTCGTTTTAAGGAGCTTACGCGCGTGTTGTCGTCGCGGAGCGAGGAACTTCGTTCGCTAGTTAACCCGATCGCTAAGTTACCCAAAGCCACCGTTGACCATTTGACCGAGTCGCACAGCGCTCGGCCAGCGCGTCGCCGGCGGATAGCATCCCGATAGAGCGATGGTCCGTCTGCAGCGGGGAGCGACTCCGCATCTATTACAGCAGCGCGGCGCGACATGGACCCGGCGCTGGCAAGAGATTCATGCGGGCCGCCGCATCGGCGATTGGGCTACTCCGGCCGCGAAGAAGCTCCTCTTCGCCGAACTTCGCAAGCTTGCATTCGGTAAATGCGCGTTCTGCGAAGGACTCCTCGAAGTCACATCGTACCTGGAGGTTGAGCATTATGTTGCGAAGACCGTGCGTCCGGAGCAAGTGTTCGAATGGACCAACCTATTTCCAGTTTGTCGCTTGTGCAACAACTCAAAAAGCGACGTCGATCATGCGGGCATGCTTCTCAAGCCAGACATGGATGATCCGGAGAGCATGCTATGGCTTCATCCGGACAGCGGTAAGTTAGAGGCCAGGCCGTTACTTGGCTTAGCGGTTCGTCAGCGCGTGGAACGAACGATTGAGCTATGTGACTTGCAGCGCGGCGGACTATGCACCAAACGCATCGAGAAGATGCAGTTTACTATTCGATGGCTCGAACGTCTGTCGAAGCGGAAGCGCCTGGACCGACTCCTTCAGGAAGAGTGGAAACTTCTAACAGATCCGCGCACAGAGCACAAATTTGTCATCCGGCATGTGTTCGAAACTCGCGGTGAACCTCGATTGGCGGCGTGGGATAGGGCAAACTTTGGAATCTAGCTTGACGGCGTGCCAGGGACGTTTCATGTGACCGCTATACAAGTGACCCGAAACGGCGGCATGGCCGCTCCCGACCATAGGCGTTTGCCGGAGCTGCGGTTACGCTTTACTCAAGGCCTCTCGCAGGTATCCCGCTACGTCATTCACAAAGCGGTGCACGGCAGCCTCAGCGATACTGTGGCCCACCATGGCGTTCAGGGCTTTTCCCACCGGGCCCAGCGGCGCTTCGTACACGCCGAAGAAGTCCAACTGCGTTTCGGTGCTGGTCAGTGAATAGATATCGAGCTCGGCCTTCATGAATGGGAACAGGCTAGGCATGTTGGCCGCCTCCCATTCGATCTGCATACGTGTAATTGGGATCGCGGCGAGTTCGGACATCTTCTCTTCTATTTTTTTGACCGAAATGCTGATATCGGCGGCTACCCCAATCCCGCCGATATTGACACGCAGTTCGGACGCGACGGATTGCGCGCGGGACGCCGCTGCCTTGGTGGCCGCCTGGAACACCGCTGGGGCGTCCGCCACCAACGCATCGCGGACTTGCTCATAAGGATGATTAACATAATCAAAGCAGCGAATCTCGCGCCCTTTGCTCATCAGAATTGCTCCGTGGTGAACTGAGTCATATTGCGATCGTAGCTCATTCGGTCTGGAGCAATCCGCTGGCGTTGCGCTTCGGCACGTAGCCTACAGGAATTCGCGTTACTACCTGCATCGTTTTATTATCAACCACCACCGTCTGATCCAGACCAGCCACCGCCACGTACAGATTCTTACCATCGGGCGGAATGGTAAGCCACTCCGGGATTAAGCCCACCGGGACCACCTTCAGCAATTTCAAATCCGGAAGTGAGTACGCCGCCACATAGCCGAACCACTTACTGGTGGCCCATAGCACCTTGCCGTCCGGCGTGATGGCCAATCCATGCGAGGGCGCACCCTGCACGCCGTCGGTGGCTTTCTCCTGGCCAGCCACGTCGGGAAGCGTCACGCGCTGGACTTCTTGATGAGTCCGAAAATCCACCAGCACGAATCCGTGAAAGTCGGAGAGCTGCGCGACGATCTCTTTGGTGGACCCATCGGGGTTCTTTGTAAACGACATGGGACGAATGCCGCCACTGAGCTTTACCGACCATGCCAGCGTATTGTTCGCAGTGTCGATAACGCTGATGACGCGGGTGGGGATGGAACCTGCCACAGCGTACCGGCCGTCCGGCGTGACGTACACATTGTGGATCGCGCCGTCCACCGGAATGCTTTTCACGTTCGTGAGCGCGACGGTATCGATGACATCCACGGCGCCCGGCGCTTGCGCGATTCCCACGTAGACGCGCCGTCCGTCGTTCGTGACAGCCAGATTGTTGGGCCGTCCGCTCAGCGGAATTTTCTTGGTCACTTTGAGACTCTTCGCATCCACTACATCTAACGTGCGTGTCGGCTCCTCGGTGATATACAGGCGGCTGCCATCGGGGGCAATCACCACGCCGTGAGGAACCTCGATGCCGTGGATGACGCCGGCAACCTGGTTCGAGGCGGGATCAATGACGTGAACGTTATCTCCGGCCGAGTTGGTTTGGATCACTCGCGCGTTGCTCGCCGCCAGCGCAAGAAGAGGCGACACAAGCATCACCGACAAAATTCTTTTGGTATTCATTTTCCACCTTGTACCCAACCGGCCACCACTTGCCACTCGGGATTTGCTTGCGACGCCCAAAACTTCCCACCTGTATGCGTGGGATCGCCACCCGCTTCAGAAGCCAGCGGATGCAGCAACAGCGGGCTTTTGAGAGGCTCGCCAGGAATCACCAGGCGCGAGACGATCTCGAAGTTCTGTAGAGACTGTGCCTCGGTCCATGAGGTTGCTCCGGGCGAAAGAGGCTGGAGTCGCAGGCGGCTCGCCACCTTGTTATGGCATGAGTAGCATGCATTTCCGCTGCCCTCATCGGGCCGGCGCGGTTTCAGAAAAATGGGTTCGATCCTGGTTCGATAAAATTCGAAGTCCAGCGACCCGGGCGCGCTCGATTTTGCGGCGGGCGCGCCGGTTCGAACCCAAGCTGCTAGCGTCTGCCATTCCGGATCGCTCTGAGAGGTCCAATGCTTTCCGCCGGCGTGGAACGGATCGCCGCCCGCCGCGGCAGCCAGCGGATGCATCAGCATGCGGCTCGACATTGGATCACCGGGAACCACTACTCGCTGCCAAGCCTCGAAGTTCCTGCGCGATTGCTCGTCGTTCCAGGTAGCTGCGTCCGGCGAAAGCTCCTGCAAGCGTGGAGTGGTGTGATCGTGACAAACGATGCAGCGGGCGTGTCCGGGGCGCTTGGCGAGAAAGATGGGCTGCACGCGATCCCGAAAGAAAGTGTAGTCCAAAGATGACGCGGGTCGAGCTGCGGGCTCCTGTGCAAGCAATGCTGCCAGAACCAATATCAACGGGATCATTGCGCGTCCGCCTTTCAGTCTACGACGGTTTCCGAACCGCAACCACCAGTCCGCTGGCCCAGGCCATCGGAGTGATCTCAAAATCAGGACGCGTAGCGAGTGTCTCCAGAAGCGCCAACACTCGAGGGCCATGGCCCTCCGGCCAATTCGACTGCGGCAGCATATCGTCGATCACATAAAATCCGCCCGCTCGTACGATGCGGAGCGCATCGTCCAGGTTTTCATACTTCCCCCGCATCGCATCCGCGAAAATGAAATCGAAACTGGCCACCGGCTGGCGTTCTAAAAAGGCTGCTGCGTCCTCCAAGATAAGCGTGAGTCGCGCGTCATGGCCAAGGGCCTCGCGGGCGGATTCCTGCAACTTCGCGTCGACGTCGACGCTGACGAGCTGGGATGTCGCATCCATTCCATCCAACAGCCAGGCCGTCGCCACTCCTGTGCCTGTTCCCAATTCCAGGAATCGGCCGCCGGGCTTCGATGCGGCCAGCGTGCGCAGCAGAGCGCCAGTGCGGTCTTCGGATGCCAGCTCGAATCCGAGTTCTGAGGTCCGTTTCAAAATGCGCGCCAGCGTTGCCGGCGGCTGTATGTAGGAAATGTCGTCCATGTAGGTTAAACCTTGAACACTTGTTGCGCGTTGGTCCGCAGGAACTTCTCGTCGATCGCGGCGGGCAGCTCCAGGCTAGCAATCTGCGCGCGGCAGCGATCGAAAGTCAGTTGGGGAAAATTGGTCCCGAACAACACTTTGTCCTGACCGTACGTTTTCAGATACTGCACTAGCTCGGCCGGATAATATTTCGGCAGGTACGCCGAGGTATCGATGTAGACATTGTCGTGCTTCCACGCGAGTCCAATCATCTCCGCCGTCCAGGGATGCCCGATATGTCCGCCCACGATGGTCAGCTCCGGAAACGTGAGCGCCACCTCGTCCAGGTAAGGCACGGGACGCCCAGTCTCGGACGGCATCAGCGGACCAGTGTGGCCCACCTGCGTGCAGAAAGGGATCCCCAATTCGATACAGGCGACGTAGAGTGGAAAGTAACGCTTGTCGTTGGGCGGCAGATTCCACAACCACGGGACCACGCGCAGAGCCTTCAGGCCTAGTTCACTAACTGCGCGGCGCAGCTCACGCACAGCTTCAAGCGGTTTCATGAGATTGACGGTTGCGACGCCGGCGAAACGATCAGGCCGCTGCCGCACGATCTCGGCTACTTGATCATTGGTGAACATCCAACCACGCGGGCCGCACCATGCGCATAGCATCAGCTTTTCCATTTGACCGGCGTCCATCGCGGCCACTACTTCATCGACTGTGAGCGTGCGGTCCAGATACTGAGCGGTTCCGGATTTCTCGAACAGACGAACCACTTCCGGCAACATCTGGCGAGGGTTCGGAATGGGCATTTGCGCCCAGGCGTCGATGGCAGCGATTGACACTAGGTCATTGTAGCCCGCGTAACCGAACCGCGACCGTGAGGGAGTCGGTGCACTGTGAGTGCGTCACACTGGCCGGAACCGCGCCGTGAAGTGCCGTAGGAATTGCGGCTGTGACACGATCTCGAATCCTCGAATTTTATCCTTGCGCTGGTTGACTTCGAGAATCGCCTCCACCAAATAGTCCACGTGGCTTTGCGTGTAGACGCGGCGCGGGATCGCCAGGCGTAGCAGCTCATGACGCGCCTCTGCGCCGAACATCACGGAACCGATCTCGACCGACCGCACGCCCGCGTGCCGGTACAACTCCACCGCCAGTGCCTGGCCGGGAAATTGCGCGCGTGGAATGTGCGGCAGCATGCGTCCCGCATCAATGTAGATAGCATGTCCACCTGGCGGCTCCACAATCGGGACGCCATGATCGGCAATGTGGCGTCCCAAATAAGCCGTGGATGCGATGCGATATTCCAGATACTCGGGTTGCAGCACTTCTTCGAGCCCCACCGCGATCGCTTCCAGATCGCGCCCGGCCAAACCCCCATAGGTTGGAAAGCCTTCGGTGAGGATTAGTAGATTAGTTTCCTGCTCGGCCAGCTTGCTGTTGTTGGTGCACAGAAATCCTCCGATGTTCGCGAAAGCATCCTTCTTCGCTGAAAACGTACAGCCGTCGGCGAGCGAAAACATCTTTTGCGCGATCTCGCGCGGAGTCAGGTCCGCGTAGCCCGGCTCGTCCCGTTTGATGAACCAGGCGTTCTCGGCGAATCGGCAGGCATCCAGATACAGCGGCACCCCGTAACGCGCGGTCACCTTGCGAACAGCTTCAATATTGGCCATCGAGACGGGCTGGCCGCCGCCCGAATTGTTGGTGACCGTGATCATGACGAGCGGAATCTTCGACGGCCCCTCGGTCTCCATCAGCTTCTCCAGCGCTTCCACGTCCAGATTGCCCTTGAACGGAAGGCGCGCTTGCGTATCGGAGGCGCCCGGAAACGGCAGGTCCAAAGCGCGCGCTCCGTTGGATTCGATATTGGCGCGCGTGGTGTCAAAATGCGTGTTGTTCGGCACGCTCTGGCCAGGCTTGCACATGATGGAGAACAGAATGCGCTCGGCCGCGCGGCCCTGGTGAGTTGGAATGACGTGCCGGAATCCGGTGAGCTCGCGAACCGCTTGTTCGAAGCGGTAAAAGCTCTCGCTCCCCGCGTAGGATTCGTCGCCGCGCATCATGGCCGCCCATTGTTCGGTAGACATGGCGCTGGTGCCGGAATCCGTCAGCAAATCGATGAGGATATCGCTCGATCGAACCTGAAACAGGTTGTAGCCGGCTCCGGCCAGGATGTTCTCTCGTTGTTCGGGCGTGGTGCGGCGGAGCGGCTCCACGCTCTTGATGCGAAAAGGCTCGATGATGGTGCGCACGGAATTGAAGGCCTCCAGCGCAAGTGTACCGCTCAGCAGCGAGCCAGGAATTCGGGATCGATCTTGCTCTTCACTGTCCGCCGGTCAATTTCAAGACGGCGCGCGGTTTCTTCGTAACTTCCGGTTTGCTTGTACACGATAGTCGCGTAGCGCGAGATCGCTTGATCTGCGGTGAGGCGCCCGGCGCGTAGATCAGAAGTGAACTGCTCAATCGGATCATGAGGTGCCGAGCGCGAGGGCCGATAGTCGCGGCGGATCAGCACGTTTCTTACGCACTGCTCCAGTTCCCGATAATTGCCAGGCCAATTATAGCCGCGCTCAAGATGCTGTTCGATCCAGCCAGTCACTTCGCCGGCCAGTTCTTCGCCTTCATCGCCAGCAATGCGCCGGGCGATATGAACCACCAGCTCGCGCAGCACCTGCGGCGAATCGGCCAGTTGTTCGGCTAGCGATGGAGTCGCAATCTGGTCCGAGCAGAGCCGGTAATACAGATCCTCGCGGAAGCGTCCGTTGCGGATGTCGGCCGCCAGATCGCGATTCGTGGCAGCGATCAGTTTGCCCTGGAATCGCTGGCTGGCCGTATCGCCCACCAGATGGAACGTGCGGGTTTCGATCACTCGAAGCAGCTTCACTTGGATGGCCGGATCCAGATCGCCCAGTTCGTCCAGGAAGACGGATCCGAGTTGCGGGCAGGTTTCAAGCCAGCCTTTGCGATCGCCGATGGCGCCGGTGAACGAGCCGCGCCGATGGCCGAACAGCTCGGACTCCACCAGCGTCGGCGACAGAGCCGAAATGTTAATGGGAAAAAACGAAACAGCTTCGGCGGCGAAGTTGAGCTTGCGGTCGTCGAAAGGAACGTAGCGCGATTTTGCGACGGCTTGCGCGGCGAGTTCCTTGCCGCTTCCGGAGGGCCCAGTAATCAGCGTGGTGAAATCGCCCATGCGCTGATACAGGGTTCGGCGATAGCGGCGCATGTCGTGCGTGAAGATGGATTGCCAGATTGCGGCTCGCAGCCGGGCGGCGGGAAGTGACGCACCGATAATAGCGTGGAAGATTTGTTCGAAGGCCCGCTGGATCTGGCGGTAACATGCGAAAGTGTGAACCGGATCGTGATGGCTGGGGAAAGCGATCTCTCCGGGATAGAAATGCTTCCAATCCGCCAGAAAGTCGCGGTAGAAACTCCAACGGCTGGCCTGTTCCTTCGCTGCGTCTTTGCCGAAACTGGTTTCGAAGAACCTGGGATAGTAACGATTGTATAGAAGATGGATGACGGCGTCTTCGTACAACACCAGATCCTGCTCGCGCAACTGGGTTGAAGCCAGCAGCCGCGTTCGAACTTGCTCGGTCAACGGCACCAGGCGCTCGTTGATGCGCCACACGTTGGCGCGGGGACGTTCCGGATCTCCCACGGGAAGACTCCATACCGGTTCACCCTCTTCGTAGTCGCGGCCAAGTGCCGCGCGCTCGCAATCGGCACGCTCGGGAAGGAAGGGATTGCAGTATGCTAGCTGAGATACCGCCGATAAGAAGCTCCGTTCCTTGGAGGATAGAAACGCCATCGCTGTACATGAATTGTACTTTGATTGGCATGGAATGTACATGATCGAAATAGCGTAGGCCCGGGCCGCCTCTGTAAGTGATTGAGTAGTAAGACCGTTGATTCCGGCACCAGCCGTGCCCTTAAGATGGCCAGCAACAAGGACGATCGAAAGGAGCACCCGATGGCACAGAACAGTTTCAAGGACCTGCTGAAGAACGCCGGCTTCCATTCTTTCCTTTGGACGCAATTTCTCGGAGCATTCAACGATAACGTTTATAAGATTCTGGTTTCGATGCGCGCCGTACACGTCGCTGCGAACTCGGGCCAGCCAAGCAGCATGTATTTGTCGCTGGCCGGAGTGGTGTTCGTAGTTCCATTTCTGTTGTTCTCCGGATACTCCGGTCACTTAGCCGATGTCGTCTCGAAGCGCAAGGTTTTGATCTCGGTGAAGGTGTTCGAGATCTTTGTCATGACGCTGGGCCTGGCGGCATTTTTCTCCACGCGCATCGAGTTGATGCTGGTGGTGCTGTTTTTAATGGCCCTGCATTCCACCGTTTTTAGCCCGGCCAAATATGGCATCGTGCCGGAAATGCTTCCAGATAAGGATCTATCACGCGCCAATGGATTGCTCGAAATGAGCACGTTTGTAGCGATCGTGCTGGGCACATCCATCGGATCGTTCTTATTCGCGGCCTGGAAAAACGAGCCGTGGAAGATGGGCGTGGTGACGCTCGCCGTAGCGGTGGCGGGATTCCTGACCAGCCTCAAAATCACGCGCGTGCCGCCTTCAGGTACGGTCGCGCCATTTCAAAAGAATCCGTTTGGAGAAGTATGGATCGGAACCAAGCACTTGTTGAAGGAGCGTCCCCTGACGCTCACAGTGCTTGGAATTTCTTACTTCTGGTTCCTGGGCGCGCTGTTTCAAATGGATCTCTTCTTGTTTGGCAGCGAGGTGTTAAAGGTGACCGATCTGAAAGTTGGATTGCTCGTAACGGCGCTGGCCATCGGGATTGGCGCGGGCAGCATGTTGGCCGGGCGGCTATCCGGCAACAAAGTTGAGTTGGGGTTGGTGCCGCTGGGCGCAGTGTTCATGGGTATCTTCTGCATCGTTCTTTATGCGTCGGGAGGCTCCTATACACTTTCCGTGATTTCGCTCTCGCTGCTGGGCGTGGCCAGCGGACTGTTCATCGTCCCGTTGAATGCCTATCTGCAGCAACGCAGCGAAAGTCACGAAAAGGGCCGGATCATCGCCACCAATAATTTCTACAACACGGTGGGACTGCTATTGGCGTCCGGAGCTCTTACCGGACTACATGACAAACTCCACCTGTCGCCGGACAAGTTGATGCTGATCTTCGGCGTCGTCACCTTGATTTCGTCAGTCTACGTTGTAAGCGTAGTTCCGGAGTTTCTGGTGCGGTTCGTTTTGTGGCTGGCCACGCACACGTTGTTCAAAATTCGCATCGTCGGCCAGGAAAACGTACCGTTCCGCGGTCCGGCGTTGCTGGTTGCCAATCACATGTCTCACATCGATGGCTTTCTGATCAACGCCTGCATCCAGCGCTTCATCCGATTCATGGTGTGGAAGCCGTATTACGAATTGAAAGTGCTGAACTGGTTTTTCAAGCTGGCGAAGGCGATTCCAGTTGGCACCGGCGGCCCGCGGGATGTCGTCACCTCCATTCGGGCGGCACGCAAGGAAATCGAAGAAGGTCACGTGGTTTGCATTTTTGCCGAAGGCGCCATCAGTCGCACGGGAAATCTGTTGCCGTTCCGGCGAGGACTCGAAAAGATCGTGGACGGGCTGGACGTCCCGGTGATCCCGGTGCATCTGGATCGGCTGTGGGGCAGCATTTTCAGCTTCGAGCGCGGAAGATTCCTGTGGAAGTGGCCCAAGCGGATTCCGTATCCAGTGACCGTTTCGTTTGGAACGCCGATGCCGGCATCCTCATCGGCGCATGACGTGCGGCAGGCGATACAGGAATTGGCGAGCGACGCTGCTACATACTCGAAGAGCTCGGGCGATCTGCTGGATCTGCGCTTTATCCGTACGGCGAAAAAGAACTGGCGTAGATTCGCGATGGCCGATTCGAGCGGCCGTGAGTTGACTTACGGGCGGGCGCTCACGGGAAGCCTACTGGTGGCAGGATGGGTGCGGAAGAATCGGCGGTCAGAAAAAATGATCGGCCTGCTATTGCCTTCTTCAGTAGCCGGAGCTCTTGCAAATACCGGCGTAATGATTGCGGGCAAGGTTCCGGTGAATCTGAATTTCACGGCCGGCCGCGAGTCAATGGCTTCGGCAGTGGAACAGTGCGGCATCAGGACCATTCTCACGTCGAAGATATTTCTCGCAAAAGCAAAGATCGAAGCCATGGACGGCATGGTTTATCTGGAAGACGTTCTGGGCCAGATGAGCGGTTTCGAGAAACTGCGGGCGTTGATCGCGGCGCTCCTTGCGCCTGCGCGATTGCTCGCGGCGGGAGGAAAACGCGCACCGGATTCATTGGCGACCGTGATCTTTTCGAGCGGCAGCTCGGGCGTCCCCAAAGGCGTGATGCTCTCGCACCACAATGTTCTTTCGAACATTCAGGCCATGGCGCAGGTGTTTTGGATCAATGACCACGACGTAATCGTGGGCGTGCTCCCCTTCTTCCACTCTTTCGGGTTCACGGTCACCATCTGGCTGCCACTAGTGAGCGGATGCGGCGCTGCGTATCACACCAATCCCACTGAGGCTTCGAAGATCGGTGAAATAGTGGCGAACCACCACGGAACACTCCTGGTTTCCACACCGACGTTTTATTCGAGCTACACGCGCAAGTGTAGCGTTGAGCAGTTTTCGAGTCTGCGCTTTGTGCTGGTAGGCGCGGAGAAGCTGCGCGCGACGATAGCCGACGCGTTTCACGAAAAATTCGGGCTGGAGTTGCTGGAAGGATATGGATGCACGGAGATGTCGCCGGTGGTGGCCGTGAACGGTCCGAATTTCGAAGCGGGCCGGGATACGCAGTTGGGCAACAAGCCAGGGACAGTGGGCCATCCGCTTCCGGGAATTGCCGTGAAGATTGTGAATCCGGCAACCATGGAACCTTTGCTGCCGGACGCGGAAGGGCTCGTGCTGGTGAAAGGCCCCAACCGGATGATCGGTTATCTGAACCAACCCGAGCGAACGGCGGAAGCGGTGCGCGACGGCTGGTACATGACAGGCGATATCGGCGCGCTGGACGATGAAGGTTTCCTCCGCATCACGGATCGCCTCGCGAGGTTCAGCAAGATCGCGGGTGAAATGGTGCCGCACCTGAAAGTGGAAGAAGCTATCTACGGCATCATCGGCGAGTATGGCTGCGCCGTGACGGGGATTCCCGATGACCAACGGGGCGAGCGTCTGGTGGCACTCTACACACGGGGGGACATGACGCCCCTTGAGCTGTGGCAGCGGCTATCGGAAACCAGCCTTCCCAAACTATGGCTGCCTAAGCGCGAGAACGTTTATCTAGTGGACGCGTTGCCGACACTGGGCACGGGCAAGCTGGATCTAGTGGGCGTGAAGGCCAAAGCGCAATAATTGGCCGCCGCCTGCCCGGTCAATTCATAAGGAGCACACACCATGGAATCGGCCCTGTTAGTAGTCGTGTTGATAACCTTGTTCGTTCGCTGGTTGGTCTTGTCCGGAAAGATGAACAGCATGCAGCAAAAGATCGAGCTGCTCACCGCCGACACCACCCAGCCGATGCTCATCGCGAGAGTGTATGCGCTGGAGCAGGCCGTGAAGGAATTGCGCGCGACGGACGGTAGCCCCGCGCGTGAGCAAGGGGACATGGCACCGGCGCTCGATCCGGTCATTTTCGAGCCGGTTGTTCTTGAGTCGGAAGTCCCGCGGATTTGGGAATCGGTGAAGCTGGAAACCACGCCTCCGCCGCTTCCGAAATCGGAACCCGAACCGGTTCCAGTGCCCAGCTTTTCCATGCGAACGGCGCAACCCACCGGGCCGACTCTTTCACAGCGCGTCCGCGAATCGATGAAAGGAGAGGAGTGGGAAGCCGTGGTCGGCGGAAGTTGGCTGAACAAGCTGGGCGTGTTGGTGCTGGTAATCGGCATCGCGCTGTTCCTGGGCTATTCGTTCACGCAGGTGGGTCCGGGTGGACGTGCGGCGATTGGTCTCGGCGTGAGTTTAGTGATGCTGGGCGGCGGTTTCTTAATCGAGAAAAAGCCACGCTACAAGATTTTCGCTCGTGGTTTACTGGGCGGGGGATGGGCCGCGCTCTATTTCACAACCTACGCGATGCAGGCTGTGGATGCCGCGAAGGTGATCGACAATCCGTGGCTGG
>CABEDY010000233.1_pt1 | contig 26245 bp, 18 predicted proteins | sample 3423171 | NCBI WGS metagenome assembly CABEDY01 (sample SAMEA5534333, study PRJEB31848) | metagenome | biome: tundra; feature: field; material: soil | place: USA | collected 2013-05 | depth 0.15 m | reverse complement strand
TCCTCTGGAATCAACGCACGCGGTAATCCTGTGATCGCAGGCGACGGCTTGCAAGCGCTTCAACGCTTCGCAGGTCTTCGTGTTAACTAGCCGGTGGGCCACTCGATTCGTCTGGGGACCCGAACGAACAGGCCCACCCTGTAGTTAACAGTGCGCCGCAACGGCGCAGATCGCCTGCCGATTCGTTCGGGGACCCGGACGAACCAGCCCACCCTGTAGTTAACAGTGCGCCGCAACGGAGCAGATCGTCAGTGGAGGGAGAATCCATCCATGTAGATGTCGATGAGCATACTAGGCTTCGGACTTTCGTGCCACTTCAGCACCCCCATTGCATGCAAGCAACTCACGGCACCCTCTGAGAGAACTCCGGGCGCCGCCAGAATTCGCTTGGCTATCGCAACGCCAAGTCTCAGCTGCTGACAGTCGCCTGCGTTTCTGCGGGTAGCCGTTCTTTAAGCGGGGTATCCTTGAAACCATATGCAACGTTTTACCGAAACGGTGGCAATGGTTACGGGAGCAGCGTCGGGTATCGGGCGGGCGACAGCAGAGCGCCTGGCCGATGAAGGGGCACGCGTAGCGCTGCTCGACATCTCCGATGCTCAGGGGCCGGAGGTGACGGAAAATCTGACCCGTGCCGGGCATGATTGTATGTTCGTGAAGGCGGATATATCCAACCTGCTGCAGGTACGCGCAGCCGTAGGGGAGGTTGCCGCGCGCCTCGGCCCCATCAACGTGCTGGTGAACAATGCCGCTGCTTTCGTGTTCCGTTCGGTGGAAGCTACTGCTGAAGACTGGCAGCGCGTGCTCTCCGTGAACGTTATGGGAACGGCGTTCTGCGTGCAATGCGTCCTCCCGGAAATGCAGCGGGCGGGCCGGGGCGCTATTGTCAACGTTTCCTCGATCAGTGCTTATATCGCGGAGCCGAATAGCCTGACATACAGCACCTCAAAAGCGGCCATCCTGGGGCTTACGCGGTGTCTTGCGCTGGACCTGGCACGCTGCAACATCCGCGTAAACGCGATTGCACCAGGCTGGGTGGACACGCCACAATTGCGTGCCGACATAGCTCGCGAGAAGATGACGTTCGAAGCGGCATTACGCGATTCCGGTCCCCGTCATATTCTGGGCCGCTTTGCCGAGCCGGCCGAAATAGCCGCAGCCATCGCGTTTCTGGCGTCGGACGACGCTTCTTTTCTTACCGGTACCTGCTTGATGGCGGATGGCGGGTATACGGCATTGTAGGAAGCGCTATTTTTTCCGCTTGAGATACAGCACCGCATCTCCAGCGAACGGCGCCACAAAAGATTTCCGGCCAACTTTGGAATTGAACGACCCTTCGCCGCCCGTAGCCCCAGCTACTGGGTTGAACCATTCGTAACTGTACATGCCGGCTGGCAGGTCCACCGTAAACTCCCCCGTGCCGGGTTGATAAATGATATATTCCACTCCTGGATTTGCGAGGCAATAGCCGGTGGATGCCAATTCGGAGCGCGGCGCCATAGCCGTGAGATCCACTTTGGTGGCATAGGTCCGCGTATACCCGAGGTTGCGCCGGACTTCCTCGAGGTTCGGAAGCAACTTTTCCCACACCGGCGGATCGTCGTAAGGATCCATATAGAGCGGATTCAATCCGCGTACGAAACTTTTCCAGGCCCATTGCCTGTCGCCGCCATTGCCCCACAGATGATCAGTATCCGAGAGAATTACTTTCTTGCCGTCGCCAGGCGGAGGATTGTCGCGGTAGTTATACTTGCCCGTGCGGCTGGCCGGATTCGGCGAAATCCAGTCGGCCGGACTGTTGAGCAGGGTGCTGTTGCTGCCGCCGGGATATTGAAAGGACATCCCTACCGGGTGCTGCTTGGGCTTGCTAGCCTCGTACGACTTCACATACTCGATCATGTCGTACTGCCAATCGGTGGAATACGGGCCGCTCTCATTCGATATTTCGTACAGTATGTTGTCCAGGTCGTTCACCGTGTCGATGACTTTCCGCACATAGGCTTTCTCCAGTTTCTCCACACCTGAGGGAAGCGGCCAACTCTCAATTTCAGTGCCCCGCCCGTCTTTATCGGGATCCCCGTCAATTCCGTTCACGTTATTCTGCGCGTTGAAGGGATGCCCAGTCCAATTGGAGAATTGCAATTCCCATCCGTTGAAGAGCATCACTGAAACATAGAGGCCGTGATCGCGCGCCATTTCCACGCGCTTCCGCATTCGCGCGAAGTATTCTTCGTTGAACGCGCTGAGATCAAACTTTGGTTTCCCGTCCCAAGCCACTCCGGGACCCGTCCGCTGCCACGGATGGGGCGCGCTGTACCTCACAATCCCGTCCTCTTCAATATCTTTGGGAGTCTCCCAACGCCACAATCGGATGTAATTGTAGTTGTGGTCGGCTAGAAACTTCAGGTAGCGGTCGAAATCAAAGGCCGGAGGCGGATCAGTGAGCCCGATGTCGGGCAGATTGGCCCAGGTGTGCGCGGCCGTAAAATAAATCGCTTTACCGGAACCGTCCGTGAAATAGCGCGGGTTGCGCGGATTCACCCGCAACGGCCCTTTGGACGTGCTCTGGGTGCGTGCCGGCGGAAGGCCGGTCAAGGCGAAAACGACGAAGCTAAGTAGGATCGCGCGAATCAATTTCATGTGGATACCTCACTCTCCCTGCTCAAAGCCACACCCGCAATCAGCGCAATGGCGATGGCGGCGACCTTCATCAAGTCAAAATGCTCGTTGAGGAACATCACGGCCAGAATCACCGTGACAAGCGGATAAAGCGCCGTGAGAGGCGTCACGATGGAAGCTTTCCCTCGCCTCAGCGCCGCGAATAACGCCAGACTGCCGGTTGCCATCAGAAGACCAACCACAATTCCCACCACCCAATCCTTAACGCTGAGATTCCAGGGAGGCGAACCCACCAGCCAGATCACAATCGCGAGCGGAACGAAACCGATGGTGAAAAAAATGGTGGAAAGCTCATCTGAAATATAGCGGGTGGTGAACTTTTGCGTAATACAGGACATGCCGAAAAGCAGCAGCGTAAGAAGTGCGTATAACATCCACGTGGACAACAGGTCGCGCCAGCCGGTGAATCCGCGAGAGCTTTGCTGCGCGCTGAAAAGATAGATCGCCACCAGAGCCAACGCGATTCCCACAGCCTGTATGCGGTTGAGTTTTTCTTTCAGCAGCAGCCTTGCCAGGACGAGCGTGACCAGCGGATACATCCCGGTGAGCGGGAAAACCACGGAAGCTTCGCCGCCTAGGCGCAAGGCTTGATACAAGGTCAGATTTCCGGTGCCTCCTATGACGCCCGTGAGCATGGCCCACACAATCCCCCGCGTGAGATTGGCGCTGTGGTGAATATTCTTGGAAAAGATCAGCACGAACGTGACAGGAAAAAGCCCAATCGTGCTGACGATCTGCAGGGTCAGGGGCGAAACATTCTGGCTTGCCAGCGACGAAACCGCTCCCCAGATTCCATAAGCCAGCATGGCCAGCACGCTGTACCGGATCCACGGCGCCACTCATGCCTCCCGGGCGCCGGTCATGGATACATCCGCGTTGGCTGGAGTGAATCAAGGTCGCCGGTCCAGACTTCGATGATCATGGGCGAGCTGTCTAAATAGTAGAAATGGACCTTATCGATCCACGAACTCATCAGCACCGGGACGCCGCGCACTGCGAACATTTTCTGAATGCTCTCGGCTTCCTGCATGGTTTTGGCCCAATATCCTATATGGTGCATGCCTTGGCCGTGCTGATCCATGAACTCGCGAAAGATGCTGGGGCCTTCCAACGGCTGCAGCAGTTCAACGTAGGTGGACCCTACCGGCGTTTCCGCTCCGATCCACGTGAAGTTATCGGCCGGCAATCCCCGCACAATAGTGTCGTGGAGGCGTGGCGCCTTGTATTCGTAAATCGTCCAGGGTCCCCATCCCATGGTCTCGGTGTATTCGCGCATGGACTTTTCCATGTCTTTCACCACCAGCGCCACCTGAGACACAGGGATGGGCATATTATGCGTGGTCATTAGACACCTCCTGACAAGCTCGATACGGGCGGTCTCGAAACTGTTAACCGGGAATGATAAGGGGCCAGTTTATCCAGCAGCGGCAGGTAAACGTCCTGGTAGAGCTTCTGATAAAACTCCGTCAGTTCCAAATTGGGCGACACCTTCGTAGCGGGCTGGGCAAAGCGATCGGCCGCGTCGCGGAAATCCCGAAATACCCCGATTCCGATGCCGGCGATCATGGCCGCGCCCCGCGGGGTCACGTCGGGGGTGGTCACAACCTCAAGCTCCCGCCCCAGCACATCGGCTTTATTCTGCACCCAGAAACGATTCTTGGCGCCCCCGCCCATGGCCACCACTCGGCGCGGCTGCCTTCCGATTCCAGAGATCAGCGCTTCCAGCGCGTGGCGCGTCTGGAAACTCAATCCTTCAAATACGGCGCGCGTCAGTTCCCGCCTGCCGCAGGGGCCCGACAAGCCGATAAACGCTCCGCGCGCGAGACTATCGTGGCGCGGCCCATAGCTGCCGAACACGTGCGGCAGGAAAATCACGCCTCCGCTGCCTGCCTCCGCCCCTTCGGCCTGCTCAATCAATGGCTGCCAGCCCATATCGCCGTCCGCCGCACTCGTCTCGCGCTGGTCGCTGATGAGCCTGCGATACCATTCGGTCACATCCCCGGATAGATTCTCGATCCGGATGGACCAGCGCCCGGGCGCTACGTGAGCGTCGCAGATGGCGCCGCACTCCCTGAGCGCATCTTCCAATTGGGGCTGGCCGGAACACATCACTACGTTTTCCCAAGTGCCTGTCAGAATCGCCGCGTCTCCCGCGTCCAGAAACCCAGCCGCATAGGCGCCGCAGATAAAATCGGCGCCTCCCAATACCACCGGTAACCCGGCTTCGAGACCCGCAGCCGCGGCGGCATCCGGCTGGACGCTGCCGAGCGGGGTTCCAGACTGCCTGGGAGCGGGAAACACGGTCTCATCCAAACCCATGGCTCGAAGCAGGCCGGGGCGCAGCTTCAGTTCCTTTTGATCGAACAGGGTGGTCTGCGACCCCATGGAATAATCCAGCGCCATTTCGCCGCACAGCCGATAGGCGATATAGTCACCGACATTTAACCAGCGCGTCATGCCGCGAGCGTAGGAAGGTTCGTGCTCGGCCATCCATGTGATCCACGCCGGCGGATAGATTGTGCTCAGGTGATTTCCCGTGATGCTGAAGAGCGCGGCATTGTCCAGACCGCAGCAGTTGAAAGCGCGAGACGGTTGCGCCGCCGGATCAATCCAGGTCACTCCCGCATAGAGGGCGTTGCCTGCGCTGTCCACTGGATATCCCACCAGCCCTAACTCAGCGATTGCCAGCGCATCCAGCTTCCGATCCGGCAAACCGTCGACAGCGCGCCGGATCAGTTCGCAGATAGTGCCCCAAAGCTTCTCGGGGGCCCATACCGAGACTCGAAACCCGTCAACCAGGATCTGTTCATCCGGCGGAGACACGCGCGAACTCGCCAACGCGGTGCCGTGCTCGTCGAAGACCACAGCTTTGAACGAGGTCGTTCCTAGATCAATACCGAGCAGGCGAGGCATGGTCCTCTACAACTCCCCTTTCTGCTCGATTCTCGTGACGCTGTAAGGGGCAAGAACCAAAGTCAACCTGGAGTCACGGAGCGGCATCCAACTGTGCGAAGCGTGAAAAACGAGCGGCTTGGCCATGGCTTGTTCCGCAGTCTCCGAATTGAGCGAACGAACAGCAACCCGTTCGCCGCTGAATCCGTCAACGGTGCAAGATTGCGCTGTGGGAGTCATGTTGGCGATCAACAGATGAACGCCCTCCGCCGTGCGGAGAGCGAGCGCCTGGACACTGAGGGGATTTGTGGATGAACACTCAAGCAACTGCGCCTGTTTCAGCTCAGCGATGTCGGCAAATACGTGGTAGACCGGGAAAATCATCCCCGGCGCCGATAAAAACAATTCAGGATTCTGGCAGCCCCGAACGGTCTCTTTGATTCCACGCCAACCGGTAGTTTCGAAATAAGTTACCGAGTCCGCACCCGCCTCGGCCAGTTGTTTGATGCTGCCAAGCGTCCATACGGCGGCGAACAGCGACATCTGGCGCGGGTCGACAGCACTCGGAAGCGCTTGTGTCAGCGCGGCAGATTCCGGATCCACGGCGTAGGGGTTGAAGCGCGGCTTGAACGTCACCGGACTCACCACCACCGGAAGCTGACCACAAAAGGAACGCGCAGTGATTACGGTATCGCGTTGCGCTTCGATGGCCTCAATGAGCGACGCTTCATCGCCGGCGTGCACCTGCGGGGTGATCGAATATGCGACGACGTCCAGTCCGGCGGGGTTCACGCGCCTGCGATTCAACTCCGCGAAATCGAGGTTCGTTCCGCCGCCGATCGCAACGCCAGGCAGGCGCGGCGTAAGGCGGCTGCGTACCTGCTGTGCCAGCCGCTGCGGCGTAGTCTGCTCGATCTCATGAAAAACCAGCACACGCGAGAGCGGGACGGAGATCGGAAGATGCGACTCAAGAGCCGAAAGCTCCTGATCTACATTGTCGGTGAAGAATAGCGCGAGCTCGAGGCTGCATCCAAGCGCGCGGCACTGCTGCCCAGCACGTTCCAGCCGCGTCCGAACATCCTCGCTACTCAAATGCAGGTCCAAACGCAGATGATCCAGGCGAAGCCGGCCCAGCAGTTCCTCATCGGCTTCTGAAAGTGCACAATCGTGCGTCGCGATTCCCAGGCCTAGCTGAGGTAGCTGCTTGCCAAGCGGATTCCCCAGTGAGAGACTCACAACCTCCGCGTCAGTGGGTGAAATGGAAGGCTGACCGCTGGCGCTCATACTCACTCGCTGATGGAACGTCTGGCCGGCCTTCGCGGTGTGCGGATATCCCAATGAGAGTGGCGTGCAGTAGGTCTTGAATGACCCATCCGTCCAATTGCGTTGATCCTCCATCTCAAAGAGGTCGCCTTCGAAATCGAACTTCACTTCGACTCCGCTTCTTTGCGAAACTTTCAAACTGGAAACCGCGTCGAAGAGCGGATAGTAGAATCCGCCTTCGTAGCGTTGCGGAGCAACCAGAGTCGGCAATTCGCCCGTGATCTGTCCCGCGGGCGTCCGGCCATGATAAGGGCGTCCGGCGCACTCTCCCGGCGGATGCAGCACGCAAAAACCGATCCGGCAATAGCGAAACTCGCGCAGAGCTTCGCCGTTCATCGCGTAACTGATGTTTCCGCTCTGATCGCCTTGGAGCTTCCCCTGCCAACCAAAGTCGAGATCCCGGTTGCGATGCCGAGCATCGAACTCTATGGTGAAGCTTTCGGCCTGAACGTCAAAAGAGAAGTTTGTCAACTCAGCCGGGATCGTGTCCCAGTTTAGATCGCGCAAAGCAAAGTGCAGGCGTCGAACAATTTCGACACCGCCCAGACGCACGTCGCGCAGGTCGGCACCTTCCAGGAACGCAGTGATTGGTCCGGCGTGCAAGGCAGTCCGTTTCGGCGGTGCTTCGTCGCGCCCGTACCAAAGTTGATGCGTTGTCAGGGCTTTCACTCCATCGGTCCTCGACCGTCCCCTCGCGCCAGGATCGGCCAGATATCCGTTACCCGGTCCTGCTCCACCACGTGGTATGCGTCGTGGAGATTGACCGTGCCTCCGCAGTAGCCCACCGTGAGCTCAACCCGGTCGCCAAAGCGCAAGGGGTGATCGGCTGCAACATCCAGCAGGGTATGTTCCTCGTGCACTTCACGAACTTTGATATTGGGATCCATCGGCGCGGGCAATGCCAGATCTACCGCAACCACTTTGGTGCCGCAATCCAGCACCGCGGTGGTTTCTTGCCGGCTCATCACCGTCGCAAGTATCGTCAGTGCCGGCCGGAATGCGGGGCTCAGCGGAGCATACGCGGCATCCATCAGCGCATAGGAGCCGGCCTGCAGCTCGGTCACCCGCGCATGCGCCCCGGTCATATCGTGCGTATTCGTACCACCCGCCGAGACAATCTCAATCGGAAAACCTGCTTGCTCCAGCAGCTCCACCCCGGCCACCAATCGCCCGATGGCTTCAGAAGCCTTTTGTGCTCGAACCTGCCGGTTGGGCTCCATCACTACCCAGCCTTCATATCCCATGGCGCCGCGCAACACCAGCCCCGGAAGCGAGGACACTGTTTGAGCGACTTTTACTGCGTCTTCGCTGCCGCGCACTCCGCCGCGCCGGAGTCCAATATCGATATCCACCAGGACTCCGATCCGCGATCCTGCCTTTTGAGCGGCAGCGGAGAGCGCTCTGGCGCCTTGGGGATCGTCCACCCCCACCAGAATGTTTTTCTCCCGGGCGGCTGCTGCGAGCAGCGATAATTTCTGCTCGCCGGCTACCTCATTCGCGATCAGTATATTGTCGAAACCCGCGTTCACCATGGCCAGCGCTTCCCAGACCGTCGCCGTGGTAAGCCCGATGGCGCCTGCGGCAATTTGCATGCGCGCGATCTCAGCACACTTATGTATTTTCGTGTGGGGGCGGATTTTGGCGTGCGTCTTGGTCCAGTCGGCCATGGCCGCGATGTTACGCCGCACTATTTCGAGATCCAGAATCAGAGCCGGCGTGATCAATTCGTGGCGGGCGCGGCCGATGGCAGAGCGACGGTTTCCAGCAATGCTCATTTGGTGTCCCTATCTTCTCGCAGAAGCGCCCCAGTGGTGCAGCTCAGCGAACGCCGGGCTCTTTTTTGAGGCATAGCACCCAATCACGATCATCCGGCGCGAGAAAGCGGTTGGTTTTGCCGCCGGTTATCACGGACGGCTCGCCCAACAAACCATTTCGCGGGTTGAACCACTTCACTTGAAAATCTCCCGGCATCTCCGCCATATTCAACTCAACTTGTCCGCCTCTTGGAAGATAAACCACCGCCTCCCGGGGTCCGGCCAGCAGATAACCTTCGCCCGAGCTTACCGGTCCGTCTTCGGCGTGCATTTCCCAGAATGCGAGCTCTCGCGCAAAGGCGGCCAAATGGCCCAGTTGCCGGCGCAGTTCCAGGCGCCGCAGGCCGCGATAGTCGCCGCCGTCTTCCGGCTGCAGGCTATAGTCCAGATAATCCAGGTTGACGCCACTGGCAAAGGCCGTCCAGAACGCGCGCCGGGCAACCGGATCGTCCCGCGTCTCTAACCCGTCCGGATCGTAGATAAGCGGTTGTTTGAGGTTTTTCGCCGCCATCAACTTGGCGTGAAGTTGCGGCAGATCCCACGTCTTCCAAATCTTGGAGTGGTCGTTGCGCCCGTTCTTGTCGAAGGAAGGACCGCCGTAGTCGTGGTCAGGAAGATCCAAAGGCATCACCAGATGCTGCTTGGGCTTGTTCGCTTCGTAGGCGTGCACAAAGCGGGCCATGCTCAGCTCCCACTCCAGGTTGTAGTAGTTTTCGTTAGCGACTTCGAACAGGACATTGTCGAAATCGTTCACGGCATCGACGATGCGCGCCACCAGCGCTTTTTCCGCCTCCAGAACTTTCGTATTGTTCAAAGAACAAGAGCCGCTGTCGGGATCGCTGCTCTGCCTGGTACCCTGCGGGTCGCCGTCCACTCCGTTGATATTGTTGGCGGCGTTGAATGCGTGATATTTCCAGATGATCGGCACCCGGAATATCCACGCGTCGATCAGAATCAATTGCAGATAGATGCCGCGCTCGCGTGCCGCGGCGCAGGCGGCGGCCAAACGTTCGAAATAGAGCGGATTGAACCGGGTGAGATCGTATTTGGGTCTGCCGTCGTTCGCGGTGCCGGGTCCGGTTCGCAGATACGGCATGATGTTGTAGCGGTGATACTCGTCCGGGAACGTTTCGCTATCCCACTCTGACTCGAGCCCGTAAAATATCCACAGCCTCGCGAAGTTAAATCCATTCGCGTGGAGCATGTCAAAGAGCAACCGAAAGTCGTAGTTGGGGTCGGTGGTGATTCCGGTTGCGGCGGTCGGGCTGCCTTCATAATCGCCAATGAGGATGACAGGCGTCCCATCAGCCGACTCAAAATAGGCAGGATTGGACGGCAGGATGGAGAGCGCTCCGCTATCCGGCCGCTGCTGGCCCTGACAGGCGCCCTGGAAGCCGCCCACCCACGCAAATGCTACCGAGAGGATCCCGAGAACGCTTCGAGTCATAAAGGGCTGATGATCTTACACGCTGGTTCTCGGATGTTGCGTCGATCGGGAGGCGATGCCATGCACTTTATGGCTGCTTTTCAGAGTTTCGTAAAGCTCGAACGCTTTCTTGGGAGTTTCTCCCCCGTGAACCACGGCGCGTACCGCTTGAATCATGGCCAGAGGCGACTCCGCTTGAAAAATATTGCGGCCCATATCCATTCCCGCGGCGCCTGCTTGCATCACCCGGTGGGTCATGGTCAGCGCGTCGAATTCCGATACCTTGTTTCCACCAGCAACCACCACCGGGACCGGACAAGAAGAGATGACCGATTCAAAATTTCCCTCCACAAAGTAGGTCTTAACAAAATGAGCGCCTAACTCGGCGCAAATACGGCACGCCATCCGGTAATACTTCACGTTGCCCATACTCTCATCCACCACACAAGTAACCGCCAGGATCGGGATCCCATGCCGGTTTCCGAGATCCACCAGCTTGGTCATGTTGTGCACCGTCTGGGTCTCGTATTCGCCCCCGATGTACACGGTGACTGCCAGACCCGCCACATTGAGACGCAGCGCGTCTTCCACATCCACCGCGATTCTTTCGTTGGACAGTTCCTTCATCACGCTCGGGCCGCCGGTGGCGCGCAGAACCACTCCGCGCGGGAAGGCAGCGGGAATGCTGGTTCTGAGAACTCCCCGGGTGGCCATCAGCGCGTCGGCATGATCCACAAATGGAACAATGTTTTGATCCACTTGCTCGAGGCCCGGTATTGGCCCTTCGAAATAGCCGTGGTCGATGGCCAGCATCACGGTTTTGCCGCTATCGCGGCTAAAGATCCGGGCCAAGCGGTTCTTCATGCCCCAGTCCAGGGAGTTGGCTCCCTTCACGAACCATCCGTCCTCTTGAATCGCCATTTGGTTATCTTATCCTTGCCATCCGAGCGCTATGATAGCGATTGAACGACGGCGTGTCAAGCAAAAAAACAGAAAAAAGAAAGATATGGCAAACAACCAAACTAAACAATAACAACTTCTATGCCGTGCTCCCGCAACGAATCGACATAGGCTGGACCCACCCGAGCATCCGTTATCACCCGATCGACATCTTCGATTTTCCCGCTCAACGTCAAGCTGTGGCGTCCGAATTTGCTGGCGTCCACTACCACCGTCACTTGACGCGCCAGTTCAATCATGCGCAGCGCTACCTGGGCGCCCAGAATATCCGGCGTGGTCAGGCCAGCCTCGACATCAATGGCGTCCGCGCCCAGGAACAGGTGATCTGCATTGAGATTCCGCAAGGTCTCGAAGGCATGCGGCCCCGTGAATGAACCGGATTTGTGCCGCAGCATTCCGCCGGTCATGATCAGCGAAACCCACGCCAGGCTGCTGAGTTCGTTGGCAATGTTCAACGCGTTGGTAATAACGGTGAGGGACTGGAAGTTCAGGTGTTTGATCTGCTTTGCTATTTCGCACGTAGTAGTGCCGGAGTCGAAGGCAACAGTGTCGCCATCCTGAATCAGCTTCACGGCTGCCGCGGCGATGCGGACCTTTTCGGCGTGATGCAAGGTCTGCTTGAGTTGAAGCGGGTAGTCGCTGCGTGGATCCATGGGCCTCAGCGCCCCACCGTGGGACCGCACTAAGGCACCTTCGGCGCTGAGCGAATCCAGGTCCGCGCGCGCCGTCACACGGGAAATACCCAATCTCTCCACCAGGTCGGAGACGGTGACGCTCTCGGATTGGTCCAGCATTTCGAGTATCCTTCTCCGGCGCTCTTCCGGCAGTAAGCGGCCGCCCTTCGCCGCCGGTCCGTCTGGTTCCGCCGAACCTTCCGGGATCAAGTTAGTCTCCCGGACCCGATTCGCCGGCAGGGCGGCGCCGGGAAGGCCGGAGTCCAGGGATCGAACATAGATGCCTGACCCTTTGCGCGCTTCCAGCAACCCTTTGGCGACCAAATACCGGACAGCCTCACGGATGACCGTGCGGCTAACATCAAGCTGCTCAGCTAGTTGGTCTTGCGGCGGCAGCCGCTCTCCGGATCGGAGGGCATGCTCCACGATCAACGCTTCGATTTGTTGCTGCGTGCGCTCAGTGAGGCTTAGATTCCGCTCGACAGCCTTAAACATAAAGTCACCCGGCTGATCCTTTCCACTCCGTGGACAAGAAAACCCATCTTACCGAGTCGAAATACAATTTGCAAGAGTAGGACATCTTGACAAGAAAAAGATAGTGTAGTAACGTTCTCGGTAATACTTATTTCAGGGACCGCAAGGGGCCAAAGGAGTACGATCGTGAAAACACGGGTTGGCGTTGCAAGCTTGATGATCTTCCTGGCGTGTACCGGAGCCAAGGCGCAGGATCTTGCGAACATCGTGGGGACCTTGACCGATTCCTCAGGCGCGGTGATTCCCGCCGGCCAGGTGACGGTCTCCAATCCCGAACGCGGTTTCGTCCGAAGAGTGACGTCGGATTCGACGGGCGAGTATACGGCCGTTCGGGTGCCTATCGGGAATTACATCGTCACGGTTGAAAAGACCGGTTTTGAAAAACTGGTCCGCTCCGGTATCACGCTGCAGGTGGGCCAGACCCTGCGCGTCGATCTTCAACTCCAGGTGGGTTCCGCCGCCACCGAAGTGGTGGTTACGGCCAATGTGGCGCATGTCGAAACCGAGAATGGCGCTATATCGGATGTTGTCACCAGCGCGCAGGTTAGCGAACTCAACCTCAATGCCAGGAATTTTTCGAACTTGGCCTTGTTGGTTACGGGCGCGGCCAGCCTGGGCAGCGGTTACGACCCCACCTCAGTGGGTCCGAACGCCGCCGCGGCCATCGCGTTTAACGGCCTCCCTGTCAACATCCAGAATTGGGAAATAGACGGCACCAACAATGTCGATCAGGGTTCCGGCAGCGGGTCCATGATGGTTTATCCCAGCATTGATTCCATTGCGGAGTTCCGGGTTTCCACCGCCAACTACAGCGCGGAATACGCCAAATCGGGCGGCGCGCAGATCGAAATAGTGACCAAGTCGGGAACCAGGGATTTCCATGGAGACCTATTTGAGTTCGTCCGGAACGATGATTTCGATGCGAATAACTGGTTCATCAATCGCACCATCGAACCCAACGGCGGCTCCGCCCCCCGAACCCCGCTCAAACGAAACGATTATGGATTCACACTGGGCGGGCCGATCTTCATCCCGGGGCACTACAATACGGGCAAGAACAAAACCTTCTTTTTCGTCTCGGAGGAGTGGCGTAAGAACCGCGAGGGCACTGTTTTCAACTCGAATGTGCCGACCCTTTTGATGCGGCAGGGCAACTTCAGCCAATGCGATCCGGCCTCGAAACTCTACAACCCGGTGGTGGCATCCGGATGCGCGGTGCCCATGAACCCCCAGACGAATCTGCCGTACCCGAACGACACTGTTCCCATTAGCCCCACCGCCCAGGCTCTGCTGAACGCGCTGGTGCCGCTGCCCAACAACGGCGTTAACTTTTTTACGGCGGCGCCCAGCGTGCCCTACAATTTCCGCGAGGACATGATCAAGGTGGACGAAAACTTCACCGATAACATTCGCGCTTTTTTCCGATACACCCAGGACGCCAACCTTCAGGATTATCTGCCGACGCTGTATTCCGGAGGCAGCTTCCCGACCGCAAAGTCGATCCTCACGATGCCCGCGAAGTCCATAGTTTTTCATCTGACTCAAACCATCCGCCCGAACCTGCTCAACGAGATTATTGTGAGCAATTCCAACGATGCCTGGCTGGTACAGAACACCACCGGCTTTGACTCTCCGGCCGGATCCATCCTAAAGCCGCAAGGCTTCGCGCTGAAGTCCATCTTCCCCGGCAATCAGTCCCAAACTTACTTGCCAGGGATTTCGGTCAGCGGTGGTGTTCCCTTCTCCTTTAACGAGACCACTGGTTTTAATTTCTTCTACACCGATCCTCAACCATCCATCAAGGACAACTTGGTCTGGATCCATGGCAGGCACTCCCTCAAAATGGGTTTCTTCCTGCTCTTTAACCACATCGACACCACCACGAATATCAACCTGTTCCCCCAGGGTGTGCTCAGTTTCAGCAACTCCTCCAGCATCACCACGGGAAATGCCCTGGCCGACATGTATCTGGGAAACATCGCTTCCTATCAGGAATACGGCCGCGTGATAAACGGTCAGCTCATTGGCGGCGCTGCCCTGGGGCACTGGCGCCAATGGGACTTCGAACCCTACATTCAGGACGATTGGCATGTCAACTCTCACCTCACTGTGAATCTGGGTCTACGCTACTACTGGCTAACTTCCATCCACGACACGGTCAAGCCGACCAACGATTCGGTTTTCATCCCCTCGCTCTACAACCCGGCCCATCAGGCGCAGCTGGATGCCAGTGGAAATTTGATTCCGGGCACGGGAGCAAACTACCTGAACTATGGAAACGGGTTGGAAGAGTGCGGTTCGGGCGGGATTCCGCTGGGCTGTTATAACTCCTTTCATGGAACCTATTCCCCCCGCTTTGGATTTGCCTGGGATCCTTTCGGTGACGGCAAGACAGCCGTCCGCGGCGGGTATGCGCTCACGTGGGATAGCGGTAATCCTCTTCAGAATGGCGCTGGATTCAATGGCAATCCACCGACTGCCACCAACCTGTTCGGCTACAACATCGCCGGCTATCAAAAAGTAGTACCCGGCCCGATTGGTCCGGCGTTTTTCTCCAACGTGAATCTCAACAAATGGCAGGAGATTCAGCAGTGGAACTTCGGCGTGCAGCATCAGTTCCCGGGTAATAACATCCTGAGCGCCAGTTACGTCGGGACGGTGGGACACCACCTTCAGCAGACCGTCAACATCGACCAAGTCCCGATTGGCGTCGGCACTGAGAATGTCCCTGCTCTGGCCGGCACGCAGGGTTGCGATGCGCGCGGAAACTGCAACGTCCAATACATCCTCATGAACACGCTGCAGCCTTCTATCTTCTTTGTGCCCTACCGAGGTTACAGCTCGATCCAGCAGCGCCAAATGAGCGGCAATTCCAATTACAATTCGCTGCAGATGAACTTCCGTCACACACTGGGCTATGGGCTTACGTTCCAGGCCGCCTACACCTGGTCGCACGAACTGGATGATATGTTTCAGGGCGGCGGTTGCAATTGCAGCGGCACCAATGGAGTAAACGATGAGAACCTGCATCGCTGGTACGGTACAGGAGGCATTAACCAGGCGCAGGTGTTGGTATTGAATTACGTATATGATCTGCCGTTCTTCAAAGGCTCATCGAATGTGGTGGCGCGCAACGTTTTGAGCGGCTGGGAGGTCAGCGGCATCAGCAGCTTCCAGACCGGCCCACCCATCGCGGTCCAGTGCGGAATCGCCGGAATGGCCAGCGGAATTGGCGGCCCGGTGCAGTGCAACTCGCTGGGCGCCTTGGGAGTTAAGAAAGGCGTCATCGACGATCCCCAGTTTGGGCCGACACCCAGTTGGTTCGATCCCAGCTTGCTCGGACAGATCACGGTGCCCCAACTCGCCGCGAATAACGAGCCTGGGATGTTCGGGTACATGGGCAAGCACGCGATGACCGGGCCGGGACGCAATAACTGGGACCTGGCCATCCTGAGAAACTTCCAAATACCTTGGTTCCACGGCGAGCACAGCACCGCTCAATTCCGGGCAGAGAGCTTCAACACCTTTAATCATCCGCAATGGAACGGCGTGAACCTTTTTTGCAGTAGCCTGACAGCGCCGGGCGCCGCTTGCAACGGCAGTCAAAACATCGGCAACGGCGAAGTGAGTTCCGCCGCATCGCCGCGGATTCTGCAACTTGGTTTGAAGTTCAGGTTCTAATCCGATGCGCCGTCCCAAGGCCGCCCAGCTCGCCCCGGTGTCCTTGCTGCTGTTGGCAGGATGGATTGCTTCTGCCGCACTTGGCGCCAGATCCGCAGCCGTCGGAATCAGCGGGAACGGCCGTTATTTCGTCGACTCGGACGGCAAGCCCTTCTTTTGGCAAGGCGACACGGAATGGGAGCTCTTTCATCTCTTTTCAGTGGATGATGCCAAAACGTTGCTTCTGAATCGGCGCAAGCAGGGATTCAGCGTCATACAGGTGATGGTGACCGGCGTGTATCCGGAGTGGCGGGCCTCCAAGGGACTTCCACCCTTCGATGCACAGCCAGCCTGGCTGGACAACAATCCGCTAACGCCCAACGAGGCTTACTTCAAACGCGCCGACGCGATTGTAGCCGCGGCCGAAGAGGACGGGATTGTTTTGGCGTTGGGAGTATACCACGCCAAGGACTGCGATTTCGGGCGAATCAATGCCGGCAACGCTCGCCTGTGGGCCCGCTGGCTGGCGCAGCGCTATAAGAATTCGAAAAACGTCGTGTGGAGCATGTACCCGCATGCGGAGCCGGCCTCGGAAGCGGTGGTGCGGGCTACGGTGCGAGGCCTCCAGGAAGGCGATGGCGGCGCGCATCTCATTACACTGCATCCGGACCCCTCTCCCACCTCATCCAGTTTCATGCATACCGAGTTCTGGCTCTCCTTCAATACCTTGCAAACCTGGAGCACGGATCTTATGAACTACGACATGGTGAGGTCCGACTATGCGCGGATCCCCGTGAAGCCGGTGGTGAACGGGGAAGCCCGATATGAAGAAGAAGACAGTACCACGCCTCTCCAGGTGCGACGCGCCGGCTATTGGGCGTGCCTGGCCGGCGGATTCTACTCCTATGGTCACAGAGACAATTGGATGTCGCCCCAAGCCTGGCGAAGCTGGTATGACACACCTGGTACGAGACAAATGAAAGTGCTGAGCGATCTGTTCCGGTCAATCGATTGGTGGCGTATGGTGCCTGATCAGTCTATCTTCACGGATTGGATTAAGGGCGATGTAGCAGCGCGTTCATCGGCTGGAGATTGGATTGTGGCATATCTGACATCGCACGATCCGGTGAATATCAAGCTGTCACACATAACCGCGTCGGACTCAGCTTCGGCTTGGTGGGTGGACCCGCTGACGGGTGCTAGAACCGCGATCGGTGTTTTTCCCACGTCCCGGACGAAGGAATTTTCTCCGCCCGCCGGTTGGCAGGACGCCGTATTGCTCATAAAGAGAAAATCAAACGAAGGGGATTGATCAGCGTGGCATCTTATAGTCTTGGTTTATTGGGCAGTCTCGCATTCGCCCTGAGGGCTCTAGCGGCCGGGCCGTATCCGGTTCGCGTTGGTCCGGATCACCGCCATCTGATAGACCAGAACGGCACACCGTTTTTAGTGCAGGGTGACGCGCCCTGGTCCATCATCTGCGGCCTGACACGGGAGGAGGAGGAGCAATATCTTGAGAATCGCCGTCAGAAGGGATTCAATTCCATTATCGTGAACTTGATCGAGCACAAATTTCACGGACCAGTGGATAGGTACGGCGAGGGGCCCTTCACCACGCCCGGCGACTTCACGACACCCAACGAAAAATTCTTCTCGCACGCCGATTGGGTTATCCGCAAAGCGGCGGAAAAGGGGATCCAGGTTTTCCTCGCGCCGATTTACCTGGGCTACATCCGCACCGACGAAGGCTGGGTTGAGGAAGCGATGGCCAACGGTCCGGAAAAATGCCGCACCTGGGGCAGATATCTGGGAAAGCGATACCGCGATTTTGACAATATCGTTTGGGTGATGGGCGGCGACCGGAATCCGGATAAGGCCCGGGAGGACGTCGACGCCGTGGCAGCCGGCATTAAGGAATTCGACACGCGACACCTGTTCACCGCCCATTGCCATCCGGAGAACTCGGCGGTGGATCAATATAAAGACGACGGATGGCTGGATCTCAATACAACCTACACTTACGGCATCGTGCACCGCATGCTGACGGCCGATTACGACCGCACGCCCAGCATGCCGTTCGTTTTGATCGAGACGACTTACGAAGGTGAACACAACGCTTCAGCAGTACAGATCCGCCGGCAGGCCTATTGGGCTCTGCTGTGCGGCGCGACAGGACAGTTCATGGGAAACCGTCCCATCTGGCTGTTCGATCCGGGTTGGCAAGCGGCGATCGACGGCACTGGTTCACAAGATATGGTCCGGCTCAAAACGTTATTCACTTCCAGGCCCTGGTATGCACTGGTTCCGGACGAAAAGCATGAGGTGGTTGTGGATGGCATTGGTGAGTTTCGGGGCCTGGACTATCTGACTGCAGCGCGGACCAGTGACGGTGGCACGATCATCGCATACATGCCCAATGCCCGCACTTTCACTGTCGATCTGAGCAAGGTGGCTGGTAGAGAAGCACAGGGTTGGTGGTACAATCCGCGCACGGGGAAATCCGAGACCGCGGGAAAGTTCCCAACCGGCGCGAAACAGAAATTTACTCCTCCAGCGGAGGGCGACTGGGTGCTGGTACTCGATGATGCATCCCGAAAACTGCCCGCGCCAAAGTGAGCTGGATTCGGAAGATCGCCAGTCATTCCCTGCCTGCGGGGGAGGCCGGAATAACACCTCCATCTTTGAGCCGATCGCGAGAGAGCAACTCCATCTGGCCATTGAGCACGCGTACCTGGAGTTCACGCGCTTTCGCCATCTCGGAGCTGGCCTCTTTTTGCCGCCCAGTTTGCGCGAAGGCGCGGCCTAACTGGTAATGGTAATTGCCGTTGTTCGGCTGTAACTGGACCGCGCGCCCGAGATGCGGGATCGCCCGATCCGGTTCGGCCTTTTGCAGGTAGGCCTTCGCTAAGGCGGAATGCAAGGTTGGCGCTTCTGGATTCTGTGCGACCGCTTTTTCGAGCCGAGCAATGATTCCATCTGCATCCCCCTGGTTGAGCTTGATCCTTGCGAGATCCTCAAAAGCCCACGGATCGTTCAGACTTACTTCCGTTTCCTTTCAAACTGAACCGCGGCCGCATCCGACTTGCCGAGTTTTTCATACAGAACGCCGAGATAGTAGTGCGCATAGGGGAGCCGCGAGTCGCCGCCCGCAGCTTGCTCGAGTTCCTTCTGTGCCCTCGCGAAATCGTCCAATGCCAGGAAGGCCTTCCGCAGCAGCAGATGCAAATGGGGTGTGTCGCCGCCCGCCTGGACCAATTGCGCCAAGATTTCCCGGGCGTCATCCGGGCGATTCAGCTTCCCATAAGAAATGCCGAGCATGAACAGAAACTCGATATCGGCCTGTTCCCGGTCTTGAAGAGGACCAAGCTCGCTGACCGCGCCGTCGAATTCGTCCACGTGTGGTCAAAATACTCATAGCACTGCTCCGATCAAGTTTCGCCCCCGAACTGTTAGTACGTTTAACATTGTTATCTTGCGACAGCTAAATCCTTCATTAAGTTGACCGACCGGGTTTCCGGATGCACAGGTCATTATTCGTGGGCAGCGCAATTCCTCCGTCACTGTCAAACCCTACGTAACCCGCAGCGCCGAGCTTGGCTCCACGCTGGTCGCGCGCCGCGCCGGGATAAATCCTGCCACCAGCAGTACCGCCGCGAGTAGGATCGCCGCGCCCACGAACGCCGGCACGTCCCAGGGACCCAAGCCGAACAAGGGCGATGAACGCCCAATATGACTAACGTCGACTATGTCGCCAGTGCCTCTTGCAAACAAGCGGGTGGCGGCTAATGCCAGAGGCAGTCCGGCTGCCATGCCGATCAATGCCAGCGTCGCCACCTCCCGCAGCACCAGTAGCAGTGTGTCGTTCCGGTCGGCGCCCAGCGCCATGCGAATGCCCAGCTCTCGAGTGCGCTGGCTGACGCCGTAGGAAACCACGCCATACAGTCCAACCGCCGTCAAAATCAGCCCGAGCATCCCCAGAGTACCAACCAACTCCGCCGTCACCTGGTAATTCTGAGCCGAATAGCGGATGAGTTCATTCTCGGTAGTGATCGTGATCGGGTCCAAGCGAGAATCCACCGATTTCAGGACGCGGCGCACAGTCGGGGCGAGCGACGCGGCATCGCCTTGCGTCTCGATCATGAATGTGACCTCTTGCTCGAAATTTGCCCAGTACGACAGATAAACATACGGCTCCGGAATCTCGCCGACGGCATTGATCGGCGCATTCTTGACCACGCCAGTCACGGTGTGAGCTCTGGGCGATCGGCCACCAATGCGGATGATTTTGCCGATCGGATTTTCGCCGGGCCAGAAACGTTGCGCCATTTGTTCGTTGATGAGAACCGAAGTCGCGCCGGGCGCTTCGTCACGTGGCTCGAAACCGCGGCCACGCACGATGGGTGTGCCCATGGTGCTCAGGAAATTTCGAGTCACGGAGTTGTACTTGATCTCGACCGGCGGCGCGTCGGCCAAGTCCGGCTGCCCGGGGAATGTGACGCGCTGCGCCATGAGGTTGCTCGAAAGGCTGAGCGGAGCGCGCACCGCCGCAGCCACGCTGCGAACTCCCGGCATGGCTTCAAAATGCGTGATGACGTCACGATACAAGGGCGGCTTCGCGTCGGCCGCAACCCACACCAGGAGCAGTTGCTTGCGCCCAAAACCCAGATCGCCGGTGCGCGTATTGGCGAAACTACGGACCAGTACTCCCGCGCACACAAGCAAGATCATCGAGATACCTACCTCGGCGATCACCAGCCAGTTGCGGAGTGGCCAACGCCGGCGTCCGGAACTCCCGTATGCCGCCTCGCCTTTCAAAGCCGGCACCAAGTCCGGGCGCGCGGATTTCCAGGCCGGCGCTAGGCCGAAGAACAGGATGGTGGCGAACGTGATGGCCAGGCTGAAGCCCAGAACCCGCGAGTCGAATTGGAACTCGATGGTGTTTTCGAAGCCCGGCGGCTGCACCATGAGCGCCGGCAGGATCGCAACGAGCCATACGCCGATGGCGATACCGCCGGCCAGCCCCAACGCGCCGAGCAGGATGTTCTCGGCCATCAACTGCCGAAGGAGGTGGCCACGGCCGGCGCCCAATGCCAAGCGGACGGCCATCTCCTTTCCCCGAACTCCGGCGCGCGCCAGCAGCAGGTTGGCGACATTCACCGAGGAAATCATTACCACCAGCAACACAATCGCGATCAGCACCAGCCCGGTGGTGCCGGCCTGTTCCATCCGATAGCGAAAATCGGAGATCACCATTCCACGGCGTCCGCGATTCGTGGCCGGCCACGTTTCCGCCATGCGACGTCCCAGGGTCTCGATCTGCGCGTTGGCCGATTGCTCGCTGGCGCCGGGCGCAAGCCGGCCCAGCGCGAGGAACCATCGGTTTCCGGGCCGCTCCAACTCCGTGATATCGCCGATCTGCTTCCATGACGGCGGCGAGAACCACAGGTCACGATCCGAGCTTGGATCAATCTCTCGAAAGCTCTTGGGCAACACGCCGATCACGGTGATCAAAACGTCATTCACTCTGTGAATCTGGAGCTGCTTGCCTACCATGTTGGGATCGCCTCCAAAATGGCGCTGCCAAAAGTTGTATCCCAGCACTACGTTTAAGGACCCGGCCGGATCGGCATCGTCTTGCGGCGTAAAGACTCGGCCCAGGGCGGCCTTCACGCCGAGGGCGGTGAAGAAATTCGACGAGACCAGATTCAGATCATGATGCTCGTGGCGATCTCCCTCCACCAACATAGCTCCCCGGCCACCGATGGCCACCACTTCACCAAGGCGCGTGGCCTGTTGTTTCAGAACCAGGAATTCCGGATAGGACAGGTATGCATCCCGCCCCTGATCCGTTAGCCCGAAAATACGGACGACCTCGCTTGCCTTAGGGACCGCTAGGGGCCGCAGCCATAGCGCGTCGATCAGGCCAAAAATCGCCGAGTTAGCTCCAATGCCCAAGGCCAGGGACAATGCAGCCACCAACGTAAACCCGGGGCGTGAGGCTAGAACCCGAAAAGCAAAACGGAAATCGCGGAACATGCCAGCGGCTCCTTTCGACAATCTTCCGTGTAATTCCCCACGAAGGGGTAAGATCGTCCAGCTACCGTGAACACCATCGCCTTCGCTCCCCCTGGACGGAAATACATGGGCGCAAAGGTGCGTCTGCCACTGAGGGTCCCAGTATCCAATTCCGCCGGGCGACGCACATCTGTGAGACATACTTGTGTCACCACCATTGGTTACGCGAACAGACTGAATTTTCTCTCAAAGCATCTGTTTTGCCCGTAAATGGCGGGGCCCTTACTGCCATTCGGCGGCCACGTCGCAACGATCAGCCCGATGTCTCTTACCCTTTCAAGCGCGAGGTGTAACCTTTCTCCCGAACTTCAGTAGTATCTGCGTCATGAATTCTCTCTGGCAGGACCTACGGTATGGGATGCGGATGCTGCGGAACTCGGCCGGCTTCACGGCTGCTTCCATCATCTGCCTGGCGCTCGGGATTGGCACTACTACCGCGATTTTCAGCATCGTGAACGCCGTGTTGCTGCGGCCGCTGCCGTATGCGCACGCCGAGCGGCTGGTCCGGATCTACACGGAGTTCCCGACCTTCAAGAAATTCTGGGTCTCCCCGCCGGAATTATTGGACCTACAGAAGAACGCGAAGAGTTGGGAATCGATGGAGGGCTGGGTGAACGGAGGCGTCAACCTGGCCGGCAGCAGCGAGCCGGTCCGGGTGACGGCGTCGTTTGTTACCGGTGGCTTGATGAAATCGCTGGGTGTGACGCCACCGATGGGTAGGGTACTGACGCCGCAGGACGATGCGCCATCGGCGCCGCTAACCGCCGTGCTCTCCTACGGTCTGTGGCAGCGAGCCTTCGGCGGCGATCCGGGCTTGGTGGGCCGCGACATCCTTTTTAATGGCCAGAAGTGCACCATCGTTGGCGTGATGCCCAAAGGGTTCCATTTCCCGCCGGGTGAGACGGATCCGCCCGAGATCTGGTCGCCGCTGCAGATCGATCCGGCAAATCCAGGCAGGCGGTCGAGCCATTACCTCTCGGTGATCGCAATCCTGAAACCGGGTGTCGCCATACACGAGGCGCGCGATGAAATGCAGCAACTCGTTCAACAGTGGGGTGCATTGGACACGGTGAAAGTGCACATGCTGAGTCCGAAAAATCACCCCATCGTGATGTACCCGTTTCAGGACGAGGTAGTGGGTGGAATCCGGCTGGCGATGCTGATGCTGCTGGGCGCGGTGGCTTTTGTGCTGCTGATTGCCTGCGTGAACGTGGCCAATCTGCTTCTGGCTCGGGCGGAAGCGCGGCAACGGGAAATCGCCATCCGCAAAGCCATGGGCGCGCAAATATGGAGGCTGGCGCGGCAGTTCGTCACCGAGGGGGTGGTGCTGTCGCTGGCGGGCGCCTTGCTTGGGCTGGGCCTGGCATTCGCCGGATTGCGGGTGATCGCAGGGACCAATGCGGCCAGCATCCCGCGGTCGAATGAAATCGAGGTCGATATCACGGTGCTTCTGTTCACGCTGGGCCTTTCGGTGCTGACCGGAATCGCGTTCGGGCTCGCGCCGCTGGCGCAGATCATTGCCTCCAATTTGCACGACACGCTGAAAGCGGCTGCTTCGCGGACCACGGCATCAGCAGCGTCCAGCCGGTTCCGGCACGCGCTGGTGGTGACGGAACTTGCGCTGGCGCTGGTGCTGTTGATTGGGACCGGGCTGATGATCCGAGCCTTCTGGAAGTTGCAGGAAGTCCACCCGGGATTTCAGCCGGCGCGGCTGCTGACCATGCGGGTCGCTCTGCCGCAGTCGGTCTATCCTGACGACGCGCATCTCCGTCAGTTCTGGATCGGGGTGCAACAGCGAATGGCCGCTCTGCCGGGAGTGGAATCGGCGACTATCGTGAGCGGGCTGGCTCCCATGCGGCAGATCAACGCCAACGACACGCAAATCGAAGGTTGGGTGCAGCGCCCGGGCGGGCCGATTCAAAACATCGATTACTGGCAGTTTGCCGGGCCGCGTTATTTCGAAACCATGGGAATCCGGTTGATCGAAGGCCGCTTCTTCGACGACCGCGATGGCGAGAGCGCGCCGTTGGCGGTGATGGTGAATCAGACTACGGCGCGGGCGTACTGGCCGGGCCAGAGCGCCATCGGACGACGGGTGAAGCCCGGATTCCAAGGCGCGTGGCGAACAGTGGTTGGCGTGGTGGAGGACGTGAAGAACGCCGGCATCGACAAACCCACTGGAACCGAACTGTATTTCCCAACCGCCCAGGCGGCCGGGTTCGGGTTGCGAGCCGGCTACGCGGTGCTGCGGGCCAAAGGCGATCCGGCTCGAATGGCGGTAGCGGCGCGCGGCGTGATCCACCAGATCGACCCCTCTCTGCCGGTATCCGCAGTGCGGACTATGGACGAATTGTTGTCAGAGGCGCAAGCGCGGCCGCGCTTCCTTACGCTGCTGCTGACTCTCTTCGCCGGCGTGGCGCTGGTGCTTGCCGCAGTGGGAATCTACGGCGTGATCTCGTACTCTGTGGCGCAGCGCACCAGCGAATTCGGCATTCGCATCGCGATGGGCGCGAGGCCGAGCGACGTGATCGGAATGGTGCTCGGCCAAGGGTTGATGCTGGGAGCGATCGGCGTGGTTCTCGGCGCGGCTGGGGCGTTCGCGCTGACGCGGCTTATTCGAGGACTGCTGTTCGGGATTAGTTCGTTCGACCCGCTTACCTTCGCGGTGATGGCCGTCGTACTAGCCGCTGTCACGTTGGTTGCCTGTTGGTTGCCGGCCCGGCGGGCCACGCGGGTGGACCCGATGGTCGCTTTGCGATACGAATAAAGGTGCAAGCGATCTTGTTGAAATAGCAGCGGTTGCGAATGGGCGTTCGCTTTTGGGGGTTGAACCGGTGTTTTCAGTGCGCGCACTCCGAACTCGTTCAGCGCCGAGTCGAGCGAAGTTGAAAAGATCGAATTGTGATCGTGAATAACGAACCGATAGGATGTAGCTCGGCGAGAACCTCGCGGAATTGTTGCGTCGTCCATTCTGCGGTGGGATGTTCCGTGACGTTAGCGTGAAGGATCCGCCGCGAGCCAATGTCCCTGGCCACGAACACGTACAGCACCCGGAAGGTCACTGTGATCGACACAAAGAAGTCACAAGCAGCAATCGCCGTCGCCTGGTTGCGAACAAAGTGGCCCAGCATTGGTCGGTGCTTACTGCGCACGGACGGATTCTGGTCCATGTACTTGCTGACAGTCCTTGGTGAGACCCGGATACCGAGCTTGAGTTTCAGTTCGGCAGCGATTCATTCATGGCCCCAGGTCGGGTTGCCGCGCGCGATCTCCCGAATCAGTTTGCGCAAGCCTATAGGCAGCCGTGGTCGGTCTCGCTTTCGAGACTTCCGTCTCCAGAGGGCTCGGAACACGGTGCGATATCACTTAAGGAAGGTCTCCGGCCGGACGACCACCATTGGTTACGCGAACAGACTGAATTTTTCTCACACCTTGTGTTTGCCTGTAGTAGTTGGCAGTGCCCTTAGTCCCGTTGGGGCGGCCATGTCGATGCAATCGGCCCGATGGATAGGGTAAGAGACATCGTCTTTCCTTTGCAATTTCTGTAGGCCATCGACTGACAACGTGAAAGAATCGTTAGAGGTCATCCAGCGCATATCGAAGGCAATTCTGGAGGGCAAGACCTGCGCGATCGATTTTGACTTGCGATCCTATTTCGACACGGTGCGACATCATATCGTGCTGCACAAGATGGCGCGTGAGCGCCGGTTCTGTTTGCCGCCACTTGAAGATGGTCGGTCGCGTAGCCATTTCACGATTTGTCATCCGGGGCCCTGCGGAAGTTGCAAGACCACCGACTTGCGCTACTCCTGGCGCAGCGCGGTTACGGGGTTGATGCGGATGGCACGCATCGCGGGAACGCAACAGGCCACGGCTGCGATCGCTAGGATCATTAGAAATACCGTCGCGTACGTTATTGGATCGGTCGGTTGGACGCCGTACAAAATCTGCTGCAACAGTCGCCCGACCAGGAGAGCCAGACCCAGTCCGATCGCCGTGCCCGAGCCAATGAGGAGCAGTGCGCGCCGTGGTAGTGTTGCAAGTTTCGGATTGGAACAAGGGTTCAAAGAAAGGGCGTCGTTCCCGGGAACCTTAGGCAGCCACTTCGAAGAGTTCGTTGATGAACCGATTCTGACGCCGGACGCCACTCCCGCTCAGCCACCGCACTTGGCCCTTCCGAATTATGTGCATCGCCTCATAGCCCTGAA
>CABEDY010000232.1_pt1 | contig 26290 bp, 24 predicted proteins | sample 3423171 | NCBI WGS metagenome assembly CABEDY01 (sample SAMEA5534333, study PRJEB31848) | metagenome | biome: tundra; feature: field; material: soil | place: USA | collected 2013-05 | depth 0.15 m | reverse complement strand
GATGTTCGTGGTAGCGTCAAAAGTCGATGTAGCCCAGGATCCCCAGCGCATCGAGAGTCTGCGGGCGTTGGCCGCGAGCGAAGAAATGCCTTTCTTTGAGATATCCAGCGTGACGGGCCAGGGAATCGAAGAACTCAAGCGCGCTATGGCTCAAGAAATCTCCAAGCCTGCCGAAGAGGAAGTCAAGCAGACTAGTTAAATAAATCGCAGACGAGATCGTCTACGTGGAGGTTTCCATGTTAGGACTTATACAACCCCTGGACGGGTTGCTGCACTCGGCGGCGCAATTCAATCAAGCGGCCAGCAACATCACGCGAGCAACCCTTCCTTCTTCAAGCGGCCAGGATACAGCGGAATTAAGCACGGCCGCAGTAGCTATGGCGCAAGCCAAAAACAGCTTTGACGCTAATACCAAAGTGTTTAAAACCGTGGATGAAATGGACAAGACACTGATCAACGCAGTCGGATAACGCCAACGCTGCTTAGACGCCGGTGGAGACGGAGAGCTCCAGGTGGGAAGCAGCGTGCTGGCTGGATTCCTCGCGAAGCTTCCACGATGCCTTGAGAGCGGCCTCGCAGATCTTCCAGAGCCGCAAAGCATCGTCAGCTTCGGTGGGAGACTTATAGCGTGCGAGTTCGCGCTGGGCGGCTAACAGTTCAGTGGCGGCTTGCTGATCGGCGTTCTGAAGACGCGTACATTCACTACACACTTGGACTGACGTCGCTCCCGTTCTCGGGTCGTGCAAGAGCACCCCGAATGCCATACGTAATCCCTTTGGTAATAAGCAGGTGCATTTCCCATTGGGCCAAATCGCGCACGTGAAGGCCACCGCTTGTGATCCGCCTGCGGGTCTGCTGTGATAGTAGTAATGCTGGTACGCCACTACGTTCCCCAGCCGCCTCTTTCCGACTTCGTTGACATTCTTTGGCTATACGAAGGCTACAGCCAGCTCCACGACAAAGAGCGCCTCCTTCCGAATGGCTGCATGGAACTGGTGATCAACCTGAGGGAGGATCAGGCGCGGGTGTACGATCGGCGGGATACCAGCCAGTTCCAGACTACACGCGGGGCCATCCTGGTGGGTGTGCAGTCGGAGTTTTTCGTGCTCGACACCGCCGAACAAAGATCCGTGATCGGGGCCCATTTCAAGCCGGGCGGCGCTTACCCGTTCTTCAATTTACCCGCCGGCGAATTTCACAATCAACATTTGTCGCTGGATTTGTTGTGGGGAACCGCCGCATTCGAGCTCCGTGATCGCTTACTCGAAGCGCCCACGCCGGACACGAAGTTTCAGATCCTGGAAGAAAGCCTGTTGGCTCATGCTAGCAAGCCCCTCTTGCGGCATCCGGCGGTCAATTTTGCGTTGAATGAATTTGGAAGCCGGCGGAGTTCTCCCTCCATCGCGCAGGTTACCGGCCAGATTGGCCTCAGCTCCCGCCGTTTTATCGACGTCTTCAACAACCAGGTTGGGCTGACGCCGAAATTGTTCTGCCGTGTCCAGCGCTTCCAAAAAGTGCTGCGCCGGATCAGGACGGGACGCGAAGTAGACTGGACCGAGGTGGCGTTGGATAGCGGATACTTCGACCAGGCCCATTTTATCCACGATTTCAAGGCTTTTTCCGGCCTAAGCCCAACCGCCTACGCCGCGCATCGAACCGAGCACCTGAATCACGTTCCGATTCTGGATTAGGAATCACTCGTAGCGCAGGGAGACCATTGGATCCACTTTGGTGGCGCGGCGCGCGGGAATGTAACTCGCCAGGAGAGCTACTGATAACAAGACAAGCGGCACGACCACGAATGCCAGCGGGTCGTGCGGGCTGATTCCGAATAGCATGCTCTTCAGGATTTGGGACACCGCGGCGCAGCCTGCAATCCCGACCAGGGCGCCAATCACAACCGGCCACATGGCCTGCCGCAGAATCAGGCGCTTCACCTCTCGCGCATCTGCGCCTAACGTCATGCGGATGCCGATCTCACGGACGCGGCGGCTGACCGCGTAAGAGACCACGCCGTACACGCCGATACACGCGAGTAGCATTCCCAACGCGCCCAGCGATCCGGCGAGAATCGCGACGATGCGTGACGGAATCCGCGAGGATTCGAGATTGTCCTCCAGACGGGTCACATTCGCGACGAAATCGGGATCGAGAGTGTGAATCGTGGCGCGGATGCTCTTCGCCATGGACGCGAATCCATCCGAGCCATGTACCAACACTTTCAAGAACATTTGTTCTTTGGGAGCAGCCGGCAGATAGACGTAACTTTCCGTGGACTGGGCCAAGTGGGCCACCTGCGCATCCCTCGCGATACCGACCACCTCCAGCGAGCGCTCTCGACCCCAACGGATAATCTTTCCGACTGGGTTGTGGTTAGGCCATAACTGGCGCGCCGTACTTTCGGACAGGATCGCGACTGGAGCGTCCGTCTGAGTCTCATTCTCGGTAAAGTTGCGTCCTCGCACGATCGGAATTCTCAACAACGAAAAGTATTCGGGCGACACTGCGTTGTAATCGGCAGTGTGATCGCCGGGCTGGCCGGGGAGTGTAAAAGAATTGCCGCGTAGATTGCCGCTGAGTGGGATCTCGCCCGCGTGGGCCACGGAATCCACACCGGGCAGGCCGGCCAGGCGCTGCAGCAGATCCCGCTGGAATAGAGCGGCGCGCCGATCGTCGTAACCTTGACTTTGAAGGTCGAAAGAAACGCTTGCGATGTTCTGCATTCGAAAGCCGGGATCGATGGTCTGCGCTACGTACAGCCCTCGCAGCAGTAACCCCGCGGCGATCAAGAGCACCATGCAGACGGCAACTTGCGCGCCAACCAGTGTGTGGCGTAGGAAACCACCCGTGCCCGCCTGAGTTCCGCCCGCGGTGCCCGAATCCTTGAGCGCCGTGTTCAGGTCCGGACGCGAGGCTTGCAAAGCCGGTGCCAAACCGAAAACAATTCCCGTCACGAGCGAGAGCGCGAGCGAAAATCCCAGAACACGAAGGTCAGGACGGACGTTCACGGAAAGTGCAACAGATTCGCCCGGCGCTTGCGCTATCACCAACTGTAGAATCCCGCCGAAGGACCAAGCCGCGATCAGCGATCCCAGAACGCCGCCCAGCAGCGCGATCAGCAGACTTTCGGTGAGCAACTGACGGATCAGCCGGCCGCGGGTCGCGCCCACGGATAACCGGATGGCGATTTCTTTTCGACGCCCGGCCGCGCGCGCCAGAAGCAGGTTGGCCACGTTCGCGCACGCGATCAGCAACACCATTCCTACGGCCGCAAGCAGAACCGTCCCCACGGCGCCGACGGCGCTTCGTTCTTCCGGCATGGACAGGAGCGTAGCGGTTTGAATCTGGATCGAGGTCTTGCGTGGAGGTGTCGGTTGATCGATCCGCCCCGCGATCACGGCAAGATCAGCGCGAACCTGATCCATCGAAATGCCTGGCTTGGCTCGTCCCAACAACGCTAACCAGAAAGTATTTTCCTTCGCGAGGTTCTGCCCGTGGCTGAGAAGCGGCTGCACCGCTAACGGCGCCCAGAAAGCAGCAGCAAAAGGCTCGGTGCCCTGAAAACCTGCAGATGCGACGCCAATCACAGTGAATGGCTGGCGATTCAGAATAACCCGTCGTCCTATGATCGCGGGATCGCCGCCGAACTTATTGCGCCATACGTCATTGCTGAGCACTACGACGCTGCCAGCTTCCATGCTGGCGCAATCGGATTTTGCGAAAGCGCGCCCCAACGCGGGCGGCGAATTCAATACGTCGAAGTAATTGCAGGATGCGAGTTGGCCCTTGAGCTCCTGCGGCCGGTCGCCTCCGAGCGTTGCCGAGACGAACGGTTGGTAAGCGAGGAGTCCGGAAAACACGTGATTGCTGTCGCGGTAGTTTTCGTACTCCTGCCAGGAGAAATAGCTTTCGCTTTGGTACACGTTGCGGCTGCCCAGCCCACTAATAAACTGGTACACGCTGACTATCCTGTTGGATCCAGGAACTGGAAGAGGCCGGAGCGCGATACCATTCAGCACGGAGAAAATACCCGTATTGAGTCCGATGCCGAGCGCGATGGCGAGTACTGCTACAGCGGTGAACGCCGGATTCTTGCGTAGTGTGCGCGCCGCGTAGCGAAGATCGTTCCAAAAAGAAGAGAGATTCATGTTGTTTCTCCGCTGGGGATATGCGGCCTGCGATGTCTTTTCGCCCGGCCACATCATACTGAACGCTTGGCGCCACAACCACCACCGCGAGCGCGTTCCGGTGTTGTATTCCTCCATCAGGTCGCCCAAAACGAACCCAGCCGAGCGGAGGAAGCGCAGCCGAAACAGCAGCAGGATGAGCCGCGGAAATTTACGCGTCATGCATCACCTACTCGTAGCGCAAGGCCACCATCGGATCCACCTGGGTTGCGCGGCGCGCGGGAATGTAGCTCGCCATGAGAGCTACCGCCAACAACACGAGTGATACAGTCACGAACGCAACCGGATCGTGCGCGCTGATTCCGAATAGCATGCTCTTCAGGACTTGGGACACCGCGGCGCAGCCTGCGATCCCAATCAGCGCTCCTAACACTACCGGCCGCATAGCCTGCCGCAAAATCAGTCTCTTCACCTCTCGCGCATCGGCGCCCAGTGTCATGCGAATGCCGATCTCCCGTACGCGGCGGCTGACAGCGTAAGACACCACGCCGTACACGCCGATGCATGCGAGAAGCATTCCCAAAGCGCCCAGTGATCCGGCGAGAATCGCGACGATGCGCGAGGGAGCGCGCCAAACTTCGAGATTGTCTTCCAGCTTGGCGACGTCCACTACCAGTCCGGGATCAAGGGAATGAATCGCCGCTTGAATCCCCGACGCAGTAGAGGCGAATCCCGAGGCGCCGTGCACCAACAATTTCATGCGTATTTGCTCCTTCGGGCCCGCGGGCAGGTACAAATAGGTTTCGTCGGACTTGGCAAGATGCGAAACCTGCGCGTCCTTGGCTACTCCGATCACCTGCATGTCACTCTCGCCCTCCATGCGGAGAATTTTGCCAATGGAGTCCTGATTCGGCCAGAACCGCCGCGCGGTGGATTCCGTGACTATCGCAAGGGCCGCGCCAGTCCGCGCCTCGTTTCCGGTGAAATTGCGGCCTCGCACAATCGGAATGCCAAGGAGCGAAAAGTATTCTGGAGACACCTCGTTGAATTCCACCTGATGATTTCCAGGCTGGCCCGGAAGCGAAAACATCGTACCGCGGTGACTATCGCTGAGCGGCGTGTTCCCGGCTTGCGCCACTGTTTCGACGCCCGGTAGGGCGGCCAGGCGATCCATCACCTGTCGCTGGAAGATGCCTGCGCGCGCAGCGTCGTACCCCTGCCCTCGAAGATCGAAGGAAACGGCAGCGACGTTCCTCATCTCGAAACCCGGATCTATGGTCTGCGCCAGATACAGCCCGCGCAGCAACAATCCCGCTGCTATCAGCAGAACCATGGAAACCGCAACCTGCGTGCCGACTAATGCGTGGCGCAGGAAGCCATCCGCAGTTCTTCCATCGGTTCCCGATTGTTTGAGCGCGGCGTTCACGTCCGGCCGCGACGCCTGCAATGCCGGAATCAGTCCAAAGACAATTCCCGTGATCAGCGTAAGAAGCACGGCGTAACCAAGAACGCGGATATCCGGACCCACGCCGACAGCAACCGGAGGTGCGTCGTGGGGAAGGTGCGAGAAAACAAACCCAACGATAGCTTCGAACGACCAGACTGCAATCAACGAACCCAGCGCTCCGCCCAGCAGGGCAATCAGCATGCTTTCCGTCAGCAATTGCCGGATCAGCCGTCCCCGACTTGCGCCGACTGATAGACGAATGGCGATCTCTTTTTGGCGTCCCGCCGCACGCGCCAAAAGCAGATTCGCGACATTGGCGCATGCTATCAGCAGTACCATTCCAACCGCGGACAAAAGCACGGCCCCAACCGCCGTTACATACTTACGCTCCTCCGGCATCGAAAGAAATGTGCCAGTCTCGATCTGGAGCGTGGTTTTGCGGCCCGGAGTCAGTTGATCGATGCGGCCGGCGATCACCGCCAGATCGGCACGCACCTGAGAGCGTGAGACGCCAGGTTTGGTACGGCCATGGAGCACCAGCCAGCTCATATTCGGTTTTTCGAACCAATCGATGTCCCGTTCCAACATGAACTGCATGGTCACTGGCGCCCAGAATGCAGAAGCCATCGGCTCCGTACCCTGAAAACCCACAGGCGCAACACCGATGACAGTGAAGGGTTGGCGATTTAATACGATCTTTCGGCCCACGATCGCTGGATCGGCCGCAAATGTGGTTCGCCACAGAGTGTCGCTCAGCACAGCTACGGCCCCCTCGCGCGGGACCGCGCAATCGGACGCCGAGAATGCTCGCCCCAGCGCGGGTGGTTCGTTTAACACATCGAAATAATTGCAGGACGTGAGCTGTCCGAACAGTTGCTGAGGCCGCTCACCTCCGAGCGTCACGTCAAGGAAAGGTTCATAGGCCACCAATCCCGACAGAACGTGATTGTTGTCGCGATAACTCTTGTATTCCGGCCAGGAGAAAAGACTCGGGGCGCCATGCACGTTGCGACTCTTCAATCCGCGAATGGTCTGGTAGACGCTGACGATGTCGGTCGCACCCGGCACTGGCAGGGGCCGCAACGCGACTCCGTTCAACACCGTGAAGATGCCCGTATTGACGCCGATACCGAGCGAAATAGCGAGCACGGCCACGAAGGCGAAGCCCGGATTCTTGCGCAGCGTGCGGGCTGCGTAGCGAAGGTCGCTCCAAAAGCCAGAAATGAGGTTCATATTGTTTCCTCGTTGTGGATACGCACTGTGGGTCCTCTCTGTTCCCAGCCACATCATGCTGAGAGCCTGGCGCCACAGCCACCGGCGCGTACCGGTGCCAGCGTTCCACTCCTCCATCAGGTCACCTAAAGCGGATTCGGCGGAACGGAGGAATCGCAGGCGAAGCAGCAGCACGATGAGCCGGGGAAATTTAGCGGCCATGTATCGCCTTCGGCAATTCCACGCCGTCCCACATGGCGGCCAGCTCCTGGCGGCTTTGACGAAGCGCGCGGATGCCCAGCGGCTCGACTCGAAAATATCGCTTCGAACGTCCTCCGCGCTCCGGAACCGGATCGCTGAACCAGGAAGCCACGTAGCCTTTGTCTTCCAGACGATCGAGCGTCCGGTACAATGCGCCGACAGTCAGCGATCGTTGGGTTCGTTTCTCAATTTCCTGGCGAACCGGCACGCCGTACGCGTTTTCACCCAACCGAAGAACGGCCAACAGTACGATCTGCTCAAATTCCCCGAGATGTTCGCGCGACGCCATCTATGTTCTGCATAGTAGAACATAGATGAGAAAAAGTCAATGGCAGTGGCGCTACAGCACCGCTTCATTCAGGTCCATTACACGGCGAACATAAGATTCTAAACGCTGGTGGGCTGTGCCGCGCCTGAACTTTAGCATCGAAATCCCATGCGTTCGCAGGAGTGCGAACGCGGCAAACACGAGTGTTCGCGCCACGTGCGTAGCGCACACACTTTTGCGTGCCGCGTCGCCACTCATGGCGACGCACGGCAATAGTAAAGACTCAGAGCGGACAGCCTACTAGCATTGTGCGTTCGCGCTCGATTCCGCGTGACGAATCACCTCTAATTGAAATGCTGGTGCGCATGCAAAAGCGCATGCCGCCGGCAACCACATATACCAGATCAGAGCCTCGCATGGCGTGGGCAGATATCCGTAGCTCCACGCCCATTGCCCGACGTCCGCGAGCGCGGTGAGAAAGAGGCCGGCGGCGAAAGCCTTCCAGCATCGGCCGATCATCCCAGAACCCATCTTTTGCGCGGAGCGGAGTAAGAGTAGACCTTGCGCGAGTAGCAGCCCCAGCAGGGGATCGGTGGGCCAACTCAGCATCTCCCAAGCGTCCGGATGCTTACCGTGTGCGATCGCGAATTCCACGTCCCACACGTTTCTTACCAGATAAGCGGCCATAAGAATTAACACGGTCCAGTCGACCCGCGTGAATCGGCTTATGAATCCCGCCCGGCGATAAGCTTTCAACGCGTAGTACAGTCCCGCGCTGAGCAGAGCGAAGCGAAGTGTCCCCTCGATGACGTGGCCAACATGGCGGATCACGGGAATCAGCATTTCCCGCCAATCCGCCTGATGCGCAATTGGATTCAACCGGGAATCTGTCCCCAAGAGTTGGATCAACACCGTACCTACTAACTGAAATCCCGCCGAAGAAGTGATCAGCATCCATGCGGGCCGCAACAAGTCGTCCGGAGAGAAACTCCTGGTGGCGTACAGACTGAGTGAGAATTGGAGCAGGGCTAGCCAGATCATCAGCAATGCGGCAGGTGCTTGAAAAAACTCGACGACCCAAGCTAGGTTATCGGTCAGCTTCCAGGCCAGGAATGCAAACAATCCAGCCGCCAGGTAACAAGCCGTGATGCCTATTATGACCGACGGGGACTCGAGGCGCCAGGCCGTTGTCCATTCCGGCCGCAGCCACCCCGAGAAGAATTCTTGACGGCGCAACAAACTATTTTCGCACTACTGAGCCATCCATGATACGGCTGGCTAAACGGAGCCCAGCGGTTTCTCCCAGGAATGCACGCAACAGAGACTCGACCTTTCTTTGTAGGCCCTCTCCGTCGTCGGCTACGGACTCCAAAATCTGATTTGCGCCCGCTGACCCGACGTAAGGAGTCAATCCGGAAAAAATGCGAAGTCTCTGCGCACCTCGGCTGGCGGCCGGCGGCAACGCCATGCTCGAATCCGGCTGGTCAGTCTGAGCGGTTTGGGCCAATGGTTTAGCGTTTCGGAGACGGCGGCCCGGCGGCTTAGATTTGCGAAGCTCGCCCAGTTCGTTGTGGACGGCGTAGCGGATGATCTCCGAGTTGGTCTTCATTCGCATTTTTTCCAAGATGCGCGCACGATAAGTGCTCACCGTCTTATTACTCAGACCAAGCAGGCCCGCAATCTCGCTCAAAGTCTTGCCCGACGCAATGTGCCACATCACCTCCAATTCACGGTACGAAAGAGCAGGATGAAGCGGCTGGCCGGCGCCTCTTTTGAGATTCCCAGCGAGTCGCTCCGCAATGGCGGGGTTAACGTACCGGCGTCCCTCGATCACTTTATTGACGGCCTTGACCAACTCCCCGCGCGGACTGTCCTTGGCGATGTAGCCGGCCGCACCTGCTTGGAACGCCCGCGTTGCATAATCCACTTCGGAATGTATGCTGAGGACGAGAATCGGAAGCCGGGGCCGGATTTCCTTCAGTTCTTTCAGGGCGTCGAGGCAGCTTCGTTCCTCCAGCGTGGAATCGAGTATTGCTGCGTCCCAATCTTGTTCCCTTGCCAACACGAAGGCGCCGCTCGCGGTGGTCGCTTCACCAAAAATGCAACCACCAAAGTGAAGATCGATGAAGTATTTAAGACCCTCGCGGGCAACTTCATGGGCGCCAAGAATGAGGACTCTCTTCATGCGACCTGCGCCAGATACATATGTGAATGCACTCGCCAGGGCACGGCCTGGACTGGCGCCACTACAAGTCGCGCTGTGTGAGATTCGGCTGAGGGGCGAAACCGACTGTACCCATCGTCCTTTATTACCAGTTTTTTTGTTCCTCCGGCCAGCAAAATTGGGCAACACACAGCAGCCATCCAGAAACTAATTGATTGCAAAGAGCAGCCCCTGTGAACGGCGAGAGGTTTGACGTATCATATTTAACACTGGGAGGCGGCCACGGGTTCCCGTGGGGCGCCGTGTCATCGAGCGTCCTCGTCCGAGGCCCCGCTCCCAGCCATCTGTCCATACAACTCTGCAACCTCATCCGAGTTTTGCACAAGGTGAGAAAGGGTTAACTAACTGTTAGTAACGCCCCGGGGCAGCTTTCGACATTGTAAGGTGCATTTCGTTGGAGCTGGTGTAGTGAAAGGTAGGGACATAGCTACCGGCGTGAAACTCCACAATGATAGGGTCGTTCTTGCCGCAGGAATCGTAGTACTCCCGCAGCTTCCGCCGGAGTCGCTGGGCTTCCACGCGAACTATTGAGTCCTGGCGAGGGTCATACTGCTCGCCCCGGTTGAACACATCGCGGCCCAGCGAGTATTCCTTTAAGTCCTCAGGATGTCCCATGAGAGTGCGTTCCACGGCCAGCGTCAAGAATCGTTCCATGCGCGCGGATCTACGGAAGCCCTCGCTCATGACGATGCGTTGCACCTGTTGACGCACCTCAGCTTCGGTGACGGTTTTTCCTACTTCGGCGCGGCCAATGCTCTCCACGGCCACCATCGGCGGTTCCCAACTGGTCTCCTTCGAGGCCGTCCCATGCCGCTCGCCCGTCATGAGGATGAAGCCAAACGACCAACAGACCACACCCAGCGAAGCAGCTCCAAAAAATGCCGCGTTCACGGCGGAGGGGGCGAAGAGGTCTGTGGCGGGAGTGAACGTGTAAACGTAGATGCCGCGGGAAAAATGAGCGGCTCCTGCGAGCAGAAAAACGATTCCCGTAAAGAACGTGCTGAACCCGCGTCCAGTGGGGGCGGCCCGTAGCAACGTGATTCCGTTGGCAACGCCGAAGCTTCCCATCAAAAGGCTCAGCGCAAAAGTCCGGAAATCTATGTTGTTGGTGGAATACCTGAAGTAAACGACGGCCGCAATGACAAGCACACCGGCCAGGTACTCAGGCCACCCGTAGAGCCGCAGCCCGCAGAACAGTCGAACACCTTGGAAGTACAGGATCGCAGCGCTGACCGCCAACATGTTTGCCAGCACGATGCTCATCCAATCCGGCGCCGCCCCTCGCAGACCGAGGAAAACCAGTGATAACATGCCCAGGAAAGTCCCCAAGGTCCAGCGCCCGAAACCCGGGCAGGTTGGCCGCGTGTACCAAACAGAGACGCTGACCAGAGTGGGAACCACTGCCACGAAGGTAGCAACAATCACTATCGTCCTGGTGTCAAGGTGCATCAGATCTAGTTCCCAGTTTAGTCTACGCCAAAACAATTTGCGGGGTGCTGGGCGACTATTTCACCAGCGCGCTGGAATTGGTGGCGAAATTCAGCAGCAGAGAAGGAAAGATTCCGAGAATTAGCGTGCCCAGCGCGGCGGCCCACAGTGTGGTCCGGATGCCCGGGCTGAGCGGCTCGAGCGTCAAAGTGGACTCACCTGGCTCGTGCATATACATCACTACAATGATGCGCAAGTAATAATATGCCGCGACGGCGCTATTCAATAAACCTAGGATCGAAAGCCAAACCAGATTCGCATCCAGGGCGGCCTTAAAGATGTAGAACTTTCCGAAGAATCCGCCGGTAAGCGGAACACCGATTAGCGACAGAAGGAAGATAGAGAACAAGGCAGCGGTCGCGGGCTGCTTCCATCCCAAGCCCGCCAGATCGTCGACGTTCACATATTTCTCGCCCTGCCGCGAAAAATGCGTAATCACCGCGAACGCGCCGATATTCATGAAGGCGTATGCGGCCAGATAGAACATCGCAGCGGCAACGCCCACCTGATTGTGCGCGGCAATGGCCACCATCACGTACCCGGCGTGCGCAATAGAGCTGTAAGCCAGCAGGCGCTTGATGTTGGTTTGGGCCAGCGCGGCAAAGTTTCCAATCACCATGGTCAGCAGCGCCGATGACCATACAAACGGCTCCCAACGATTCGTGATGGGGCCGAATGCGACGATAAACACCCGCATGAAAACCGCGAATGCCGCGGCCTTCGGGCCAGCCGACATGAACAGCGTTACCGGCGCAGGCGCTCCCTGATAAACATCGGGTGCCCAGATCTGAAATGGCGCGGCGGATACCTTGAAGGCAAACCCGACGAACATAAGGGCGGCCGCGGTGCCGGCTAGAGTCAGATTGCGCCCGCCACCTCCGGTCATCAGAAAACTCCGGATGTCGGCCAGGTTGGTGGACCCAGTGGTCCCGTAAATCCACGCGATACCGTACAGCAGGAACGCCGTCGCGAACGAGCCCAGCAGGAAATATTTCAGCGCAGCCTCATTGTTGCGTTTGTCGTCGCGCAGGTATCCGGCCAGAATGTAGGTGGCGATGGATGAGATCTCCAGACCTATGAAGATCATGATCAACTCATTGGCGGTGGCCATCACGCATTGGCCTGCGACCGAAAACAACAGAAGCGCGTAGTATTCAGCCGAAGCGGCATGCTCGCGCCGCAGATATTGAGAAGAGCTGAGAACCGTGAAGATGCCGACGCCGATCACCAGGACACGAAAAAAAGTGGCGAACCCGTCCACGATCAACATATTCGAAAACGACAGGCCGGGATAATCGTTGGCTGCGACCGCAGCCACCAGCGCGGCAATAAATCCGATCAATGTCACCGAACTGAAGGCGGTGCGTTTGTTGTCCCCCAACAACGGCTGCATCACCATGATCAGCGTCCCGGCCACGATCATGAGGATTTCGGGCAGGAAGCGAAGATAGTCAATCGCCGTCGGCGTGAAGCTAGCGGGCATCCACGGACTCCTTCGCCGGCAAAACACCTTGTTGCTGCTGTGCGCGCAGCGCTCCATGCGTGGCATTGCGGACGTGAACGTCGCGCTTGGCGTCCACCGGTCCGAGGATTACGGCAGTGGATGTGGAAATGGATGGAATGAAGCTCTGCGTGAACGTGCCCATCCAGACCATCAGGATAATCAGCGGAATACTGATCGCATATTCGCGAAGATCCAGATCCCGCAGCCCGCTCACCTCTGCGGAGGCTTTGCCGAAGAAAACGCGCTGATAAAGCCACAACATATAGCAAGCCGACAGGATCACTCCGATGGCGGCGAAAATGGCCCAGCGGAAATTAACCAGCGCGGTTCCCTGCAAAACCAGGAACTCGCCGACGAAGTTGTTGAGCATCGGGAGCCCGATGCTGGCCAGCATAGTGATCATGAACACGGTAGCGAGGCGCGGCGCAGGCGTGGCAACACCGCCGTACGCATCAATTTCGAGCGAATGCCTCCGTTCATAGAGGAAACCGACCATGATGAAAAGGGCGCCGGTGGAGACGCCGTGGTTCAGCATCTGGTACACCGCGCCATCGAATCCCTGCTGGGTGAAACTGAAGATCCCAAGCACCACGAAACCAAGATGGCTGACCGACGAATAGGCCACCAGCTTCTTCATATTGGGCTGCACCATGGCTACGAGTGCGCCATAGATGATTCCGATAATCGCCAGCGTCACAATCCAGCCCGAGCAATTGCGCGCGGCGACAGGGAACATCGGGACGCAGAAACGCAGCAATCCGTAAGTGCCCATCTTCAACATCACGGAGGCGAGCATCACGGAACCGGCCGTGGGTGCTTCTACGTGCGCGTCCGGAAGCCAGGTGTGCAAGGGGAAAATCGGCACCTTGATCGCAAACGCGATGAAGAACGCCAGGAACAAGAACAACTGCTCCTGATAGCTGGACGCTATGGACCCGTTCTGAAGGCCGGCCATGATTTTCGCGTAGTCGAACGTGCCGGCCTGGTTGTAGATGTAGATGATGCCCACCAGCATCAGCATTGATCCCGCCATGGTGTACACAAAGAATTTCACGGCGGCATAAATCCGGCGCTCGTGTCCCCAGACGCCGATCAAGAAGTACATCGGGACCAGCGAGACCTCCCAGAAAACGAAGAACAGGAACAAATCGAAGGCGCAGAACACGCCGATCAATCCAAACTCGAGCAGCAGCAGGAAAGCAAAGAATTCCTTGACGCGTTTTTGGACTGATTTCCAAGATACCAGCACGCACAGTGGAGTGAGCAGCGTGGTGAGCAACACCAACCAGAGGCTGATACCGTCGATGGCAACGTGATACCGGATGGCCGGCGAGTTGATCCACGGCAGATCCGTTACGAAAACAAATTTTCCTGGATTGCCGAACCAATACGGTCCGATCAAACCGAGCGACGCAACGAAGATAGCAATAGAGGCGACCAGGCTAAAGCGCCGGATGCCGTCCACGTGCTCCTTCGGCAGGAAAAGAATGAGCAGGAACGCGGCCAGCGGCAGGAAGATTACCAGATCGAGCAGCGTCATCGGCTGCCTCCCGCAAATCCGATCGCGATCAGCGCAACGATCGAGCCCAGCACCACCCAAGCGGCGTAGGTACGAATATTCCCGGATTGCAGCAACCGCAAAATGCTTCCGATGCCGCGCGACCGTGCGCCCACTCCGTTCACCGTTCCATCGATCAAGCCGGCGTCCACACCCCGCCACAAAACGATTCGGGAGATGGCCACCAGCGGACGAACTACCACGGCGTTGTAGAACTCATCGACGTAGTATTTGTTAAAGACCAGCGTGTAGAAGCCATTCATGGCCTTCGCGAAGGAGTCCGCTAAACCTCGCTTGGCAACATAGAAAACATAGGCCAGCAAGATACCTGCGACGCCGACGCCGGCGGAAATCCAGGCTAGCGTTTGATTCTCGGGCTTCTCGGCGAACATGGGCTCCAGCCAGTGCGGGATGTTGATGAAGCCACCGAAGATGGAAAGACCTGCCAACAACATAAGTGGCCCGGTCATCACCAACGGCGATTCGTGCGGATGCGCATGCCCTCGATAGTCGCCCAGAAATGCCAGAAACCAGGCACGGAACACGTAGAAGGCCGTCATACCGGCCGTGAGAACACCCACCCAGTACATCCACGGCGCACGCGCGTAAGCAGCTACCAGAATCGCGTCTTTGCTAAAGAAACCGGAGGTGAATGGAAAGCCGGAAATTGCGAACGAAGCACACAGTAATGTTATGGCGGTGATTCTCATGTGCTTGAACAGGCCGCCCATTTGCCGCAGGTCCTGCTCGCCGTGCAATCCGTGGATGACGGCGCCCGCGCCCAGGAACAGGAGCGCCTTGAAGAATGCGTGCGTCATCAAGTGGAAAATACCGGCCGAAAACGCTCCCACGCCCAACCCGACGAACATGTAGCCGAGCTGCGAGACCGTGGAATACGCGAAAACTTTCTTGATGTCGGTTTGCGCCAGGCCTATGGTAGCGGCCAGGACCGCGGTCGCGAGGCCAATGATCGCCACCCAATCCATGGCGATGGGCGCATGGGTGAAGAACGCAGCCGAGCGCGCGGTCATGTAAACGCCGGCGGTAACCATGGTCGCTGCATGGATCAAAGCCGACACCGGAGTGGGGCCGGCCATCGCGTCCGGCAGCCAGACATACAGCGGAATCTGCGCGGATTTTCCGGCCGCTCCTACCAGCAATAGCAGGCAGATGATGGTCAGGGGACCGTAGACGGTCTCCGTCGGCATGGTCTTCGCCGCGTCGAAAACTTTGGTGAAATCGAGCGTTCCGAAGTGGCGGAAGATCAGAAACATCGCGAGCGAGAATCCAAAGTCGCCGATGCGATTCACGATGAACGCCTTGTTCCCGGCCGTGGTAGCGAACTGCTCCAGGAAGTAATAACCGATGAGCAGATAGCTGCACAGTCCGACGCCTTCCCAGCCAACAAACAGCACCAGGAAATTCTGCGCCAGCACCAGCACCAGCATGAAGAACATGAACAAGTTGAGATACGAGAAGAAACGATAGTAGCCGTCGTCGTCCGCCATGTAGCCGACGGCGTAAATGTGGATCAACAAACCCACTCCGGTAACCACCATAAGCATTACGGCGGTGAGCCGGTCGACGGCGAAGTCGACGTTGATCTGCAGCGGACCGCTTTGAATCCAGGTGAAATAGTGCTCGATGTACTTTGTCTCAAGCGGGCCAAGCCCCACCAACGTCTTCACAGCCCAGGCGAACGACAGCGCCACGGAGCCGATGGCGAAGAGGTTGATCATCGACTTCGGCATCTTACGGCCGAAGAGACCGTTCAGGAGGAAGCCGAGCAGCGGGAAGATCGGTATGAGCCAGAGGTACATTGTTTAGGCCGCGAATGAACGCGAATGAACGCAAATAATAAAAATCTTCATGTCAATATTTCATCGAGCTGATGTCGTCGATCATCAGCGTTTCGCGGTTCTTGAACACCGTCAGAATAATCGCTAACCCAACGGCCGCCTCCGCTGCCGCGACTACCATCACGAAGAAGCTGAAAATATGGCCGTCCACCTTCTTCAGCGTGTAGGAGAAGGTGATGAACGTCAGGTTCACTGCGTTGAGCATCAGCTCGATGGACATAAACACGGTGATGATGTTGCGGCGATAGATGAAGCCCGCCACGCCGAGTCCAAAAAGAATGGCGCTCAGAATCAGATACCAACTAATGGGAACACTTGTCGGCATTGGTCAAACCTCCCGTCTCGCAAGCACGATGGCGCCCAGGATGGCGATCAGGATCAGTACCGACGTCACCTCGAAAGGCAGCAGGTACACGGTGAAGAGTTTTCTGCCGATCGCGGCGGCCGTTCCGCCCATGAATGCGCCGAATACCACGCCTTCAGTTTTCGGAAGCATGGCCTGGATAATGAAGCTGATCAGCCCCAGAAACACGGCCAGCAGAAGCATGCCGAGGTATCGGTTGAGCAAGGGGATCTGCCGCGAAGTAGCTTCCGCGCCCGCGTTCAATAGCATGATCACGAAGACGAAAAGCACCATGATGGCGCCGGCATAGACAATCATCTGCGCCGCTGCGATAAACTCGCCGCCAAGCTGCAGATAGAGAAGCGCAAGCGAACCCATCACGCCAATCAACGAGAGAGCGCTCGCGATGGGGTGGGTCTGGGCCACCAGGCTGATGCCGCAAAACACGGCGATACCGGCAAAGATTAGGAAGATCAGCGCAGTCATAGTTTTATTTCGAAGTGAGCGCCACCACTAGTCCAGTGGCCAAAAGGTTGACCATGGCGAGCGGGAACAGCACGATCCAGGCGAAGCGCATCAACTGATCGTAACGGAAACGCGGAAGCGTTCCCCGCACCCAAATAAACAGAAATAGAAGCAATCCAATTTTTCCGCAGAACCAGAACAGCGCCATCAAAATCGTTTTCAACACGGGCACCAAGAAGGAGATCCCAAATAGCGCGGCGATACCGAGGAAGACCAGACCGGTGGCGGGCAGAGTGAACCTGTCCATACGGCGCGCCGGATGCAAGCCGTGAAAAACCGCGATCAGCCCGCCCAGTACGAATATTATGATTGGGATGAAATCGGAGTAAGGTTCCGGAAACGGCGGCTGCCATCCGCCCAGGAACAGTAGGGTCGCAACCGCTGTTACGGTAACCATGTTGGCGTACTCGGCCATGAAGAAGGCCGCGAAGCTCATGCTGCTGTACTCGGTGTGAAAGCCGGCCACCAGTTCATTTTCGGCTTCGGGCAAATCGAATGGCACTCGGTTGGTTTCCGCAAACCCGGCAATCACGAAGATGCAGAATCCTACGATCTCGGGGAACACGTTCCAGCGTGGAATAAACCCCAGCCAGTAACCGCTTTGATAGTCCACCATTTCGCGGAAGCTGAGCGTGTTGGCCAGCAGCAAGGGCGCGGCAATCGCGAGCGCCAGCGGCAATTCGTAGCTAATCATTTGCGCTGAACTGCGCAACCCGCCCAGCAACGAATACTTGTTGTTCGACGCCCAACCTCCCAGCGCCACGCCGTAAACACCCACTGAGGAAACCGCCAGCACGAACAGGATGCCTATGTTGAGGTCGGTAAGCTGCATCCAAGTGGTAACCGGGCCAATGGTGATCTGCGGGCCGAACGGAATTACCGCAATGGAAATCAGCGCCAGCACCACCGCGATAAATGGCGCTAGCAAGTAAAAAAACTTATTCACGTGCGAAGGCAGCACGCCTTCCTTGGTGATCAGCTTCACCACGTCCGCCAGCGGCTGGAGCAACCCATGCGGGCCCACCCGATAGGGTCCCACGCGAAGCTGAATGTGCCCGATCACCTTGCGCTCGATCCACTGCAGATACGCAAGCGTGGTCAGAAGCACAAAGGCGATCACCGCCGCCTTGATGAGGCTGAGTAATAAGAAATTCATTCGTGACTCTACGGCCGCTCGCCGGAGTACAACCCGCCCGGCGCTTCAAGCACGGAGCTGAGCGTCTTGGAATAACGTCCCAATGAGCCAGAGGTAAAGAGAGTGTCGCGCGACGATTGAATCAAGTCCGGCCGCGAACCGGCCACGTGCCCATTCACTGGTGTAGTTTGCGCTGCTCCCCCCGATGCGACGATAGGCAAAGGAATATTATAACCATGCACGCTGGTACGAATCTCGTCAAAAACTTTGTCGTGCGTCCAGATGCCGATGTTGATGCCCATTTCCTTGGACACCAGGCCGATAATTTCGAGGTCCGGCTTGGTCCCCATTACTTGTAAACCAGCCTTCAGCCGCTGCACTTCCCCGCACACGTTTGTGACGGTCCCGTTCTTTTCGTAAGCCGAAGCAGCGGGAAACACAACGTCAGCGCGCTGCGCGGTCTCAGTGAGGAACATTTCGTTCACCACCACGAACGCTTTCTCAGAGGCGAGCGTGCCCTGCTTCAACGGATTCGCGCCCACCACCCAAAAGACATCGAGATCCGCCGCTGCGAGAATTTCGTCGTACGCGAGCCCAGGCTCACTCACAGGACGATATCCCGGGCCCAGCCTGGGCGAAAGCCCCATGTCAGAAGCACCGCGCGAATTCGAATAATCCACCAGGCAGACATATTTCACGGGGATGCCGAGTGAATCGCCAAAGGCTACCAACTTGTGAACGGCGTCGCCTTTGATCGCGTCTCCGAAGACAATCACCAATTCCGGCTCGGCCTTCAGTTGATCGCGGAGCGATTCAACGTCCTCCAACTCCTGGCCCGGAATGGTCATGATGCTGCGGACCGCCTGCTTCTGCTCGCGCACCGGACCGGCCGTAACGGTATAGATGTGGGCATTATGATGACGGTAATTGGCCCGAATCTGGAACGCCAGAAAAGGATGCTGCTGCGAAAGATCGCTCCCGATCACGAGAATCGCCTTGCGGTTGTAAAGATCATCCGTGGTAGCCAGCGCGCCGGTCTTTCCGCTGAGCGCGTCCAACAAGGTGGGGACATCGCCCGTGCGATGATGATCGATGCTCGCGGTCCCTAACGCTTCCCGTGCGAATTTCTGCAGGTAGTAATTTTCCTCGTTGGTGGTGTGGTTCGATCCGATCACCGCGAACTTGCCGCCCCGCGCCTTCACTTCTTTCAACTTCTGCGCCACCGCAGACAGCGCTTCCGCCCAGGACACCGGCTCGAGCGCTCCGTTCTTGCGCAGCATCGGGGATTGCAGCCGCTCCGGGCTGTGAACGAAATCGAAAGCGTAGCGTCCTTTGATGCACAGGAACTCGCCGTTGATTCCCGATTGATCGCGATTGTTGCCGCGGATGATCTGATTGTTCCGCACGCCCAGCGTGGTCTTGCATCCGTTTGAGCAGTGCGTACAAATAGTCCCGACGTGGTGCATTTCCCAGGGCCGCGTCTTGTAGCGATACATACCGCTGGTCAGAGCGCCGACTGGGCAGATGTCGATGCACATGCCGCATTCATCGCACTCCAGGTGATCGAAATGGTTCGGCGCGATTTCCGCATGAGCGCCGCGATTGATCACGCCCAGCGCGTTCACGCCCATCCCCTCATCGCACACGCGAACGCAACGATAGCACAGGATGCAGCGCGGGGCGTCGAAAAAGACAACGGGCGACCATTGCTGCTCGTCCACATGCAGCTTCTGTTCCACGAACCGGCTTTCGCCGGCGCCGTAGCGGAAGGTCATGTCCTGCAGCTCGCATTCGCCGCCCTTGTCGCACACCGGGCAATCCAGCGGATGATTGGTGAGCAGGAATTCGATGGTCCCTTTGCGTGCCTCGCGGACTGTGGGCGATTCGGTGCGCACCACCATGCCCTCGGCCACTGGCGTGGTGCAGGCCACCTGCAGCTTGGGCGTCTTCTCAATTTCCACCAGGCACATGCGGCAGGCGGCCACCGATTGCAACCCGTCGTAATAGCAAAATGACGGGATCTCGATGCCAACTTGCTTGGCGGCGTTAATGACCAAGGTCCCGGGCGCCGCTTTAACGGCCTGGCCGTCGATCGTAAGGTTTATGTCGCTCATCGTGGGTCAACCAAAGAAGGTCTCATGCAAACACGGGCTCGGCTGCATGCGCGTAGGGGCAAGGACGCCCATTCAAATGCGCCTCGAAGTCTTCGGGAAACTTCTCGACAATCGAGATAGTCGGCATGGCTGCCGCATCGCCCAGCGCGCAGAACGTGCGGCCCAGCATATTCTTCGAGAGCTCGCCGATCAGCGGAATATCGCTCTTCTGTCCGCCGCCGTCATGGAAACGCTGCAGCATTTTTTTCAACCAGGTTGTGCCTTCGCGGCAGGGAATACACCAGCCACAACTCTCGTGCGCATAAAACTTCATGATGCGCAGCGCGAATCGGACCATGCAGGTGTCCTCATCCAGAACCACCGTGCCGCCCGAGCCGAGCATGCTTTTCACCTTGGCTAAAGTGTCGAAGTCCATTGGGATGTCGCACTCCTCCGCTTTCAACAGCGGACAGGACGAACCACCCGGAACCACTGCCTTCAGCTTTTTGCCATTGCGCATTCCGCCGCCAACTTCGTAAATCATCCGGAGCAGATTGAAACCCACGGGCAGTTCATAGACGCCGGGTTTGTTGATGTGTCCGGAGAGACAAATCATGCGTGTGCCGCCATTCTTCGGAGGGCCTAACGCAGCAAACGCCGCGGCTCCGTCGCGAATGATGGCCGGCACGGCCGATAAAGTCTCAACGTTGTTTATCAGCGTCGGAGCCTGCCACGCTCCCACCACCGCCGGAAACGGCGGCTTCATGCGCGGGATGCCTCGCTTGCCCTCGATGGAATCCAGGAGTGCGGTCTCTTCTCCGCATTCGTAGGCTCCGGCGCCCGAGTGCGTATAAATATCAAAGTCGAATCCGGTGCCCTGAATATTCTTGCCCAGGTAACCGCGCGCGTACGCCTCCGAGATGGCGCGATCCATCGCTTCGATCAGGTAGCGGTACTCGCCTCGTATATAGATGTAACCCTTGTGAGCGCCGATGGCGCGGCCGGCGATCAAGATGCCTTCCAGCAACTGATGCGGATCGTTTTCCATCAGCAGCCGGTCCTTGCAGGTGCCTGGCTCGCTTTCGTCGGCGTTAATAATGACGTATTTTGGCAGCGGCGAATTGCGCGGCACGAAGCTCCACTTCAGGCCGGCCGGAAACCCGGCGCCGCCCCGCCCGCGCAAGGCCGAGAGCTTCACTTCCTCGATGATCTGCTCGGGCGTCATTTCCATGGCCTTGAAGAATGCCTTGAAGCCGTCGGTGGCGAGATACGTATCGAGCGATGCCGAGTTGGGCAGCCCAAACCGTTTGGTGACGATCTTTACTTCGAGTGGATGAGGGTCGTTATAGAGCATCAAAAACTCTGTTCTTCGGTTCTTCGGTTCTCCGGTTCTCCGGTTCGGTGGCTCGCGAGTTCACTATGCCAGGGATGACGACGTAAGCCGATCCGCGGGAACCGATGAACCGAAGAACCGATGAACTGAAGAACCGTCTTCATTGTTTCCTTCTTAATTCGTCAATCAACTTATCCAGCTTCTCCGGCGTCACATGATGGTGAAAGTCGTAATTCATCTGGATGGCCGGCGCCCAGCTACAGGCACCGATACACTCCACCTCTTCGAGCGAAAGCTGTCCGTCGGCTGTGGTTTCCTTGTTTCCGATACCCAATGTCTTTGAGGCGTGTTCGTACAGCTCTTCGCCCCCGGCCAGCAGGCAACTGATATTCGTGCAAACCTGCACGTGAACCTTGCCCTGCGGCTTCTTGTGCAGCATGGAGTAGTAGCCCACCACTTCGTCCACTTGCAGCGGAGTCACTTTGCAACGGCGCGCCACTTCCTCGATCAACTCGTGCGAGATGTGGCCGACTTCATCCTGGGCGTAGAGCAGCATCGGGACCACTGCCGAGCGCGTCCGGCCGGGAGGGTAGCTTTCCAGCATTTTGGCAAATCTGGCTTCGAGTTCCGGCGAGAAAGTCATCAGCGATCCACGTCCCCCAGTACAAAATCCATGCTGCCGAGCGCGGCGATGGAATCCGCTAGAAGCCGCCCTTCGAGCAGCGCCGGAAGCGCTTGCAGATTGCCGAAACTGGGCGTGCGCATGAAAATCCGATACGGCTTCGACGTTCCGTCGCTCACCACGTAATATCCGATCTCGCCGCGCGGCGACTCCACCGCCTGATAAACCTCGCCGGCCGGCACGCGGAAGCCTTCCGTCACAATCTTGAAATGATAGATCAGCGCTTCCATCTGGGTCTTCATCTTTTCGCGCTCGGGCAGAACGATCTTTGGCGCGTCCGCCTGCCAGGCGCCTTCCGGCATCCCTTCCAGCGCTTGCGTGATGATGCGCGCGCTCTGCCGCATCTCGCTCAAGCGCACCCGATAGCGCGCGTAGACGTCATTTTCGCTGCGGGTGGGGATTTCGAAATCGAATTTGTCGTAGCTCGAGTATGGCTCTGATTTTCGGATATCCCACTTCACGCCCGCGGCGCGGATCATGGGACCGGTAACACCCAAGTCGAGCAAATCTTCCAGCGGCGCGATTCCCACTCCCTGGGTTCGCCGCGTCCAGATGGGATTGGTATCCAGCAATTCCTCATACTCGTCCACTTTGCTCGGAAACGCCCGTATGAATTTCCCCACCACGTGTTGCCAACCGCGCGGCGGCTCCAATGCCAGCCCTCCAATACGAATGTAGCTGGTCATCATCCTTTGGCCGGAGAACATTTCTAGAATCCGGAGAATGTCCTCGCGTTCGCGGAAACAGTAAAAGAAGACGCTCATCGCGCCGATGTCCAGCGCATGCGTGCCCAGCCAGACCAGATGGCTGTTCAAGCGCGATAACTCGGCCATCATCACGCGCATCCATTGCGCTCGGGGCGGGATCTCGATATCGCCGATCAGTTTTTCCACCGCCAGCGCATACACCAGGTTGTTCGAGAGATTAGCCAGATAGTCCACGCGATCCGTCAGCGTCACTACCTGCTGCCAGGTTTTGACCTCGCATTCCTTTTCGATCCCGGTATGCAGGAAGCCAATATCAGGAATCGCGGTGACGATGGTCTCGCCGTCCAGCTCCAGAACCACGCGCAGCACGCCATGCGTGGAGGGATGTTGCGGACCCATGTTCAGGGTCATCCGGTGGATGGCTCCCTCAGGGGGGGCGCCGGCCGTCTGTTCCGCATCCAACGCGGAAATCGTTCCCGTATGTAATGTACCTTCGCGCATGCCGAATCCTATTCGTCCTGATAGCTGTATTTGTAACCGTGCACGGGATAATCTTTTCGCAGCGGGCTGCCTTCCCAATCGCTCGGCATCAGAATGCGGCGCAGATCGGGATGACCGCGAAAGGCGATGCCGAACATGTCGAAAACTTCGCGCTCGTACCAATTCGCGGAGCGCCACACGCCGGTGACGGAGTCTATCTCGCAATGGGATTCCCCGACCCGGCATTTCAGGCGCAGGCGCTTGTTCCGATCGAGTGAGTGCAACAAGTACACTACCTCGAAGCGAGGATCGGCCGGATGCCAGTCCACCGCCGTGATGCCGCTCAGCCGTAGGAAGGCTTGTTCGTTTTTCAGAAACCGGCACACTTCCACGATCCGCTCCGGCAGTATGAATAATGTTGGCTCGCCGCGCTCCGCGTGGCCTCCCGTGACTGCATCCGGAAAACGCGCTTCAAGCGCCGGGGCAACCGAATCTTCTTTCAGTTGATCTGGGAGCATGTGGATGAGTTCAAGAATGTGGATCTCGCCGGCTGCTCAGACGGGGAACCTCACTCGACCAGTCTAGCGCGCCCTTCTTCCAGACGTAAAAGAAGCCGCATACGATCAAGACCACGAACAAAAGCATCTCGACGAAGGCGAACATCTTCAGCTCGCGATAGACCACTGCCCACGGATAAAGAAACACAGCCTCAATATCGAACAGGATGAAAACGATGGCAACCAGGTAGAATTTCACGCTGAAGCGCTCCCGGGCGCTGCCAGTGGGCGCAATGCCGCATTCGTATGGGGAATCCTTCACCCTGTCCTTCACCCGCTTGCCGAGGACGAAGGAAAGCGTGATGAGCGCCCCCGCCACCAGCACGGCCAGCACGGTCTGTACCAGTACTGGGAAATACGTCTCAGGATAAGTGGTTGGCATCGGATTGAGATTGTGAAACCGTAAGCTCTACAATTTGACTATAATGAGATCCGGCCTTCGGAGGCAAGTTTCTGGTTTCTAGTTTCGCGGTTTCTCCTACGACAGGCATGACGAACGTTGGAACAAAAGAGATACAAATTGTTGTAAACGGACAAGTTCGCAGCGTTCCGGAAGGCCAGACCCTGGCGCAACTCCTGGTCAGGCTGGATATCGCAGGGGACCGGGTGGCGGTGGAACTGGACCGGAAGATCGTTCGCCGCTCGGAATGGGACAACACCCGGATCGGTCCCGGCGCGGCTTTAGAGATAGTACAATTCGTCGGAGGCGGGTAACGCCGAAGACTGGCAATTTTTCCTATTGAATGCTGGTAGTAGGTCGGTTAGAATTTTAGTAGCCGTCCACATCCAAAACGTTAGCGGGGGATCATGTTCAAAACAAAGAAAACTCGTTCTGAGAGCGAAGATGGGGCTCGTACCTTCACCAGCAGTGACGTTTCTGACATTGCCCAGGTCAGCCTGCGGCAGTTGCAGTGGTGGGACGAGCGCAAAGTTGTTTCTCCGCAGCATGAAGGGCACAAGCGCGTATATCAGTCGGCCGAGGTAATTGAAATTACAGTCATCGCGGAACTGCGCCGTAAGGGTTTCTCCCTCCAGAAGATCCGGCGGGTTCTGAGGTTCCTACAGCGTGAGATGGGCAAACGTCTGAGCGAGGTTATGGAATCGGACTCCGATCTTCACTTGGTCACGGATGGTAAATCCATCTATCTGGAAGACCAGCAGGAACGGATCATCGATATTCTGAAGAATGCCAAGCAGCCGATGTTCCTGGTTTGCGTGAGCGATCAGGTGCGCCGCTTGAACGAATCTCCCCGCAAGCCGATGAAGGCCGAAGCGTCCACGGCCGGTTCCCGCCGTTCAGCCCGCGGCGCTTAACAACCGCAGTTTACCAACAATCGCCCGGCTCCCGGCTGGCTCTCCAATGAATTAATGCCGATCCTCGACCTCCTGATTGGCAAGCCGCTGGCCGCCTCCGACGAACGCGCAGAACGCATCGGACCGGTTGCGGGCATTGGGGTCTTCGGCCTGGATGCGCTGAGCTCAGCCGCCTACGGCCCGGAAGCAGCGCTCACGCTGCTGATTCCTCTTGGCATAGCGGGCATCCACTACTCGGTTCCGATCAGCGCGGCGATCATAGTCCTTCTCACGATCGTTTACTTTTCCTACAGGCAGACCATCGGCGCGTATCCGGGAGGAGGCGGGTCCTACACGGTGGCGCGCGAAAACCTCGGTCCCAATGCCGGGTTGCTGGCCGGGGTGGCGCTGATGATTGATTACGTCCTGGTGGTGGCAGTGGGAATTTCGGCCGGAGTTGGCGCTCTGGTATCGGCGGCGCCATCCCTGCAGCCGCATACGCTCGCGCTCTGTCTAGGGATTCTGGTAATCATCACCATCATCAATCTCCGCGGAGTGCGTGAGGCGGGCCTCATCATCATGTTGCCGACTTATCTTTTCGTCGGCTGCCTGGTGGTCGCGATTCTCATTGGCCTCGCGAAAACGCTGCTCGAAGGCGGCCATCCAGTTCCGGTGATTGCTCCTCCCAAGATGGGCGCGGCTACGGAGGCGGTGGGCGCGTGGATACTACTAAAGGCATTTGCGAGCGGTTGCACTGCGATGACCGGAGTGGAAGCGGTGAGCAACGGAGTGAAGGCATTTCGCGAGCCGTCGGATGAGAACGCGCGCCGTACTTTAACAACGGTCATTGCGCTGCTGATCGTGCTGCTGGCGGGCATCGCGTGGCTGGTGAACATTTATCATATAGGCGCCACCGATCCCGGTCAGCCAGGCTATCAAAGCATTATCTCCATGCTGGTGACCGCGATTCTCGGAAGGGGGATTTTTTACTACATCACGATAGGCTCCATCCTGCTGGTCCTGGCCCTTTCGGCGAATACCGCGTTTGCGGATTTCCCGCGCCTGTGCCGGGTAATTGCGCTGGATCGATACCTGCCATTGGCGTTCTCTCTGCGCGGAAGGCGCCTGGTTTACTCGGAAGGAATCTATGTTCTCGCGGCACTCTCCGGCGTGCTCCTGGTTATCTTCGGCGGC